>Ga0256834_1000050_pt1 | contig 76527 bp, 75 predicted proteins | sample 4281140metaG_FD_190536 | JGI IMG/M metagenome (GOLD analysis project Ga0256834, IMG submission 190536) | Hydrothermal vent microbial communities from East Pacific Rise, Pacific Ocean - 4281-140 | ecosystem: Environmental > Aquatic > Marine > Hydrothermal vents | place: Pacific Ocean: East...
CAGATCCGGGTCGATCCAGCGTTTTGAAAATCTCAGGTCAGGAAAAAGATGGTCACTCAGTCTATTGTGTGGAGGATAACGGCATTGGTATCGCACGTGAGTATCAGGAGAAAATCTTCGAGTTATTCCATCAGCTTAATCCGAGTGTAGAAGGAGAAGGCTTAGGACTGAATATAGCAAGTAAAATAATGGAAAAGCATAATGGCAAGATATGGGTAGATTCTGAACTCGGAAAAGGAACTAGGTTTTATATTTCCTTGTGAGGATTAAGTAAAACTTGAGCCTTGAAGTTCTTGTTTGCACTTCATATTTACACATAGGAGGGTAGATGAATTTAAAAACACCTGAAGAATTATTCGGTAACAACTATAATCTTCTGCTTGTTGAAGATAATCCTGCTCACGCTCGGCTTGTTATCGAAATACTACGAGGTACTCCGTGTGGAAATTCTCGGATCACACAGGTTACCACCCTCTCTGAAGCGCTACTAAAAGTCAGTGTTGAAAGATTCGACTTGGTTTTACTCGATCTGGGTCTTCCTGAGGCCCGGGGCATGGAAACCTTTACCCGTTTTCATGCAGCAGCACCGTCGCAGCCTGTCGTTGTTCTGACCAGCATCGATGATTCTCTCCTTGCCCTGAAAATTGTCAAATCTGGCGCCGAAGACTATCTCCCAAAAGAAGAGATGGCAAACTCTCTGTGCCGTACTATTCGACATGCAGTCGAACGTTCACAACTTTCCAGGCATCTTCTGGAACGTGAACAACAATTGCGAACAATTCTTAACAGTAACCTGGACGGGCTCGTTGTGATTGACCAGAAAGGTCATACTCTGTACACAAATACCGCAGCACAAAAAATGCTTGGTGCAGATGGAGCTCATCGGCTTATGTCGTATGTACAGCAAGTAGGTGACATGGAAAGGCCAACAGTTCTTTCGTTTGCCCCTGATGAAGGGCCATCCGTTGTTGCAGAGATCAGAGCTGCCAGCATCACCTGGGAGCAAAATCTTAGCTACCTTGTTTCGATACGTGACATAACATTACGCAGCCAGATCGAAAAAAAATTGCACCAGACTCAGAAGATGGAGATGGTTGGTACCTTGACTAGTGGGATCGCCCACGATTTCAATAACCTTCTCTCTGCGATCTCAGGATATGCCCAGCTCGTTGCAACGAACATCAATGATGAAAATGGGCCCGCTGTAGATCTTGAGGATGATATGAATTGTATTCTGGAGGCCGTTGAACGTGGTAAATTTCTCATTCGAGACCTGTTGCACCTTGGCCAACCACAAAAAATAGAGAAGAAGCAACAGGTCAACATTAATGAACTGCTGCACAAAACCGAAAAACTGGTTGCAGCCACAATTCGCAAGACACATAATCTGTATTTTTCTATTCCTGAGGCGCGTTGTTATATCAATGCTGCACCGGAGAATCTCGAGCAGGTTTTCATCAATATGATTATGAATGCTCGGGATGCTACTGAAAAGGGAGGCGAATTACTGGTTAAACTCTGCCAAGTCGAAAAACATGAATCATTTATGGCTATTAACGGTGAAGCCCCTAGCGGAAAATATATTTGTGTTATCATTCAGGATAACGGCTCGGGAATAAGCCCTGAGGTTTGTTCCAAAATCTTCGAGCCTTTTTTCACAACTAAAGAACAAGGCAAAGGTACCGGTCTTGGTATGTTTGTTGTTTCCAGAATTGTCAAACAACATGCAGGTTGGATAATTTATGATACTGAACTTGAAAAAGGTACAACTTTCTCTCTTTATTTCCCAAGGGTTAATCCTGAGGGATGAAGAATTTTGTTGCCAGCAAGTGCAGTAGCATGGTGTTTAGTGTCTGACCATGGATGCTTAGGTGAGTTTCGGCATCATGACGCTTTATCACCAGAATTTCAGTTTAATATTGAAGGGAGATTTGCCAGACAAAAAACCAGCCTGTCAACAGGATTAATAACGCAACGATTGTCGCTATCCGACGCGGTTTGACAAAAAAGCTTAGTGTGTGTAGCCAAAGTTGCGCTCCAGGCAACCTGGTGGTTGCTAATGAATTGTTCAGGTCAAGACGGGAAACTTCAACATAACGGTAGTGCCTCTATTAACCTGGCTCTTTACAGTAATCTCTCCACCATGTTTTTTTACAATATCAAGAGCAACACTTAAGCCCAATCCTTGTCCGGTTCCGATATCTTTAGAGGTGTAAAATGGGTCGAAGATCTTATGCAGTTCATCTTCGGGGATGCCTCTGCCAGTATCATTAATAAATACATAAATAAATTGATCATCATGTTGTGTCTGTATGATGATTTCACCGTCACTCTCAATAGATTGAATGGCATTCTGCAAGAGGTTGAAGAAGGCCTGATTAAGTAATTGTGGAGAACCCTTTAGTAGAGGGATATCTGCGAACCGTTGAACGATACGAATCCCGTCGCGCAAAGCGGTTCCGAGGACAGCAATAGAGCTCTCCAGGCAACTATTAATAGCAACAGGTTTCTCTTCTGCCAGGTCAATACCTGAAAACTCTTTTAAGGTAGCGACAATTTGCTTGACCCGTTCTGAACCTTCCAGCGATTCCATGATCAGATCACGACTGTCCTTGATAATATAATCAAGCTTGTTTGCCTTTTTTGTTCTCTCAAAAAGCCGGATTTCTTCCTCATCATTGCGTTTATAGAGGTTTAGTTCGAGAGTCTGGAGCGTTTCCGTCAGGCGCGAGAAATAAGTGTCAAGAGTTCCCAGGTTACTGGTAATAAATCCCATCGGGTTGTTGATCTCATGGGCAACCCCTGCGGCAAGTTGGCCCACGGAAGCCATTTTCTCTGCCTGAAGAATTTTAGCTTGCGATTCTTTCAGTTTCAGGTTGGTGATCTTCAACTCATCTGAAGTTATTTGCAACTCATTTTTTTCGTCCTGCAACCGTCGCTCAAGCTCTTTGCGCTCTGAGATATCACGGATAATGGCCGTAAAAACCAGAGCTCCTTTAGACTCCCACGTTGCCAACGATATTTCGATGGGAAACCCCTCTCCATTCTTTCGCAGCGCCGCCACTTCAGCAGTCTTGCCAATAATCTTGTGCCCCCCCATGGAAAGCACTCTGCTCATTCCTGTTTTGTGCATTTCTCTAAGCTTCCCTGGTATGAGCATGGTGACAGGTTGCCCTAGAGCCTCCTGTTCTGAATAACCAAAAATTTTCTGGGAACTTGAGTTCCAGAAGATAATCTTGCCCAGATGATTGATCGAGATGATCGCGTCTGTTGCTGTTTCAGCGACAGATCGGAACATTTCTTCACTTTCGCTGAGTTTATCTTCAGCAAGTTGCCTTTGCCTCATATCAGTACGAGCATAACGATATAAGAGAAGTACAATAGCTGTCACAAAAGCACAGATAAACAGGGTTACTAGGCCGACCGAGCGAAAAAGAGGTTGTGTAATTGTTGCGGAGACAGCTTCCTCGTCATGAAAAAAAAGAATTTTCCAGCCTGGAGCCTGCTCAATGGAGGCTCTGTGAATCATGAATCTTTTGCCCTGTTTGTCTTTCACCACGCCTTTATCGGTTCTTACAGTACCTAACCAGGTCACTGGCTTTGACCCGAACTGTTTTGATCTAACTATTTTTTCACGCTGTGACAAGGAGAGTTGCCATAAACTTTTATAGAGCCATTCAGGGTTGGAAGAAATAAAAACAATATCCTCTGGGCTGGCCAACACTGAGACACCGTTATGGGGCGATGCAATTTGTTCGGACAAGACAGTAATACTTTCTTTAGCAACCAGCACCCCCGCGATCTGGCCAGCCTGATTCAAGGCTCTTTGTCCATGATAGATCCCGCGCTTTCCAGAAGTCACTCCGAGGGCAAAATAGATAGACGATGATGTCTCTATAGCTGTTTTGAAATATGGCCTGAAGCTGTAGTTTTTGCCGACAAAACTGCCTTTTTGCTTATAGTTTGAAGAAGCAATGGTGGTACCATCGGTCGCCATAAGGTAGAGAACCTGCATGCCTAATGTCTCTTGATAGTATCTCAGGATTTCACTCGCTTCGTTACGATATATATCTTCGGTGCTACTTAAGGCTTGTTGGATTTCTTTGATGCCAGCAAGACTCCTGAGGATTTTCTGGCGTTCGGCCAGAATGGAATTAACCTGCCCGGCCAGAACAGCAAGGCGTTCATCCTCCATTCGGTGAATTTCCTCCAGAGTCATTTGCTTTGCAGAGCTGAAATAGACGAAGCCCACAGTGACCGTTGAGATGATCGCGAGTGAAGCAAGTATCAGAACTATATTTCTAAGTTTCATGTTGGTAACATAGTAGCTTGAAGTTTAGAGTTTTATGATATTACCATATCCTCTATTCTTTAGTGTTATCACATTCTTGGGTCAAGCGTTGCCAAAACATTCTGTTCCAACTTGGGTGGAATACCTAGGTTTGGTGTCACCCCTAAATTCTGTCGATATTACCCATAACCACATTGCTACACTCGTTTGTGGATGACTGGTAGATGCATAAGGCCTTACTCTTGCCAGCCCAATAGATGAAGTAGCAAGTTGTCAGTTATGTCACAGTCAGTTCCAACTCTTGAATTATTGATGAGCCAGGTAGTGCCCTTAGATAAACGACTGAGGATAAACACTTCAAAACGAAGCCAAAAGGCCCCAGTTTCCCAGGGCCTTTTGGGGCTGTGTTGATATTAGATTTTTATAAACCCAACTGTTTAAAGAAATCATTACCCTTATCATCAACCAGAATGAAGGCCGGGAAGTTCACAACTTCAATTTTCCAGACAGCCTCCATGCCGAGTTCCGGGAAATCGAGACATTCAACCTTAGTGATGTTTTCGTCAGCAAGCAGTGCTGCTGGGCCACCAATGGAGCCAAGGTAGAACCCACCGAACTTCTTGCAGGCATCAGTTACTTGCTGGGAGCGGTTGCCCTTGGCAATCATAACCATCGAACCACCATTCTCCTGTAACAGGCCGACATAGCTATCCATGCGACCAGCTGTGGTAGGGCCGAAGGAACCAGAGGGGCGACCTTCCGGGGTCTTGGCCGGACCAGCATAGTAGATCGGGTGTTTTTTCAGGTATTCAGGCAGCGGTTTGCCACTGTCGATGATCTCCTTGAATTTGGAATGGGCGATATCGCGTCCGACGACAATTGTGCCGTTGAGCAGCAGAGCGTCACCGGCTTTGAGCTTGGTCAGTTCGGCCAGAATAGCTTCCATCGGCTGGTTGAGATCAATCTTAGCGCCGTGTTCGTGCTTGGCCATGCGGTATTGTTCCGGCAGCAGGCGACCAGGATCACGGTCCATCTCCTCGATAAAGAGACCGTCTTTGGTGATTTTGGCCTTGATATTACGGTCTGCGGAGCAGGAGACTGCCATGCCGATGGGGCAAGAGGCACCGTGGCGGGGCAGACGAATAACGCGTACGTCGTGGGTGAAGTACTTGCCGCCGAACTGGGCACCAATGCCGAGATCCTGAGCTGCAATTTGCAGCTTCTCTTCCAGTTCAATGTCGCGGAACGCCTGGCCATGGTCATTGCCTTCGGTAGGCAGGCCGTCAAGTTCCTTGGCAGAGGCAAGTTTGACCGTTTTCATGACTGCGTCGGCCGAGGTGCCGCCAATGACAAAGGCGAGGTGGTAGGGCGGGCAAGCTGCGGTGCCCAGGGTTTTCATCTTAGCGACCAGGAAATCGAACAGTTTGTTCTTGGTGAGCAGGGCTTTGGTTTCCTGGAAAAGCATGGTCTTGTTAGCAGAACCACCGCCTTTGGCAACGAAAAGGAATTTGTAGGTATCACCCTCGGTAGCATAGAGGTCGATCTGCGCTGGCAGGTTGGTGCCGGTATTCTTCTCTGTGTACATGTCGAGAGCAACAGTCTGGCTGTAGCGCAGGTTCTCTTCGGTGTAGGTCTTGAATACACCTTTGGAGAGGTATTCAGCGTCGTTAACGCCGGTCCAGACCTGCTGGCCTTTCTTGGCGACTATAGTCGCGGTGCCGGTGTCCTGGCAGGTCGGCAGTTCGAATTCAGCTGAGACCATGGCATTGCGCAAAAAGGCCAACGCCACCCCCTTATCGTTGCGGGAGGCTTCAGGGTCAGCGAGGATCTTGGCGACTTGTTCGTTGTGTTCTTTGCGCAGCAGGAAGGAGATGTCTTTCATCGCTACGTTAGAAAGGACCGTTAAGGCTTCAGGGTCAACCTTAAGGACATCCTTGCCATCGAAATTGACGGTGCTGACATACTTTTCAGATCCTTCGATCTTATAGTACTCGGTCTTGTCTGACTCTACGGGAAAAGGGTTCTGATAAGTGAATTCCGGCATGATTTCTCTCCTTTAGAACAGTATAAAATTATGAGAACGGCATAAAATATGTTCTCCGGGGTGGCATAACCCCAGACGGAAACAGATTCCGAAGTATAGCTAAACTGTATACAGTTGTCGATAATTAACTGATAGTAATGTTACCTTTGAAACCCCTCAGGTATTTCCATATTGTCTCCGTTATTCTTTGTTCTTGTAATCGCTAATTGTTATGCTTATTCTCAATCTTTAAGTTTTGTATTTCAACACATGTATTTCAACACATGTATTTAAACCATTAAGAAGACCCCCTGCTCGTGGTACTCGCTTCCCCCCTGTAAAACAAGGGGGATTGAGGGTCTGAGTTGTTGGTAAATGTATGTCATACCCTAATAGTTACGACACTCGATACGGAGAGTTCAAGACTTAATTACTATGCAGAAACTCCTCAAACAGATCCTCACCTCCAAGGTTTATGAAGCCGCCATCGAGACCCCTCTTGATGAGTCGGTATTCCTCTCGGAAATGTTGAGCAATCGCGTTCTTCTTAAACGTGAAGACCTCCAGCCGGTCTTCTCTTTTAAGTTACGCGGTGCATACAACCGGATCGCCAACCTCAGTGAAGAGGAGAGGGCCTGCGGCATCATTACCGCTTCAGCTGGAAATCATGCCCAAGGAGTGGCTTTCTCCGGGCAGAAGCTTGGTATTCAGACAACTATCGTCATGCCGGTGACAACCCCCTCAATCAAGGTTTCCGCAGTAAAAGCATTCGGGGTCAAGGTTGTCCTGTTTGGCGATAATTATTCGGAGGCGGCAGATCACTGTGCTTATCTGGTTGCTCAGTCCGGTATGATCTTTATCCCACCTTTTGATGATGAGCTGGTTATTGCCGGGCAGGGGACTATTGCGAATGAACTGCTTCGTCAGAGTGCCGGCAGGATGGATGCTGTTTTCGTCCCGGTTGGCGGCGGTGGCTTACTAGCCGGGATTGCCGTTTTTCTGAAATCTCTTTGCCCTGAAGTAAAGGTGATCGGTGTTGAACCAGTCGACAGTGATGCGATGGCTCGATCTCTGGATGCTGGTCGCCGGGTTCAACTCGATTCGGTCGGTATCTTTGCCGATGGTGTTGCCGTTCTGGAGGTCGGCCAGTTGACCTTCGAAATTTGTCGCAAACATGTCGATGAAATTGTCCGTGTTGATATTGATGAGATCTGCAGCTCCATAAAAAGTGTCTACCAGGCAACCCGCTCTATTGTCGAGCCAGCCGGAGCCCTCGCTTTGGCCGGGCTCAAGAAATATGTTCGTGACAGAGACATTTCAGGTCAAACTCTGGTCGCCATCAATTCCGGCGCTAATATGAACTTTGATCGTTTGCGCTACGTTTCTGAAAGAACTTTGATCGGTGAAAAACAGGAAGCACTCTTTGCTGTCACTATTCCTGAGGAACCAGGTTCCCTGTTTCGCTTCTGCCGTGAAGTGGTCGGTGAAAGGAATATTACCGAGTTCAACTACCGCTTATCAGACCGGGAGTCTGCTTACATTTTTGTCGGCATTGCCATTAATGGTGATGAACAGCGTCGTGCATTTCGTGAGCAATTGAAAACTCACGGCTTTGAAAATCAGGATCTTACTGATAATGAGCTGGCAAAAACCCACGTTCGCTATATGGTCGGTGGACGTTCATCTAAAGTTTGCAGTGAGCGACTCTTCCGTTTCTGGTTCCCGGAACGTCCAGGTGCTACAGTTCGTTTCCTGGCAGCCATGGGCGCTGACTGGAATATCTCCCTGTTTCATTATCGGACCCAGGGCGGTGATTTTGGCAGGGTTCTGGTTGGTTTAGAAATGCCTCCGGGGCAGGAATCACAATTGCAGGCTTTCCTGGACAATCTCGGTTATCGGTATGTTGAGGAGACTGGTAACGAGGCCTATAAGTTGTTTTTGTGAATCAGGTTCAATGACAAAAGCTCATGGTTAAGAATTTAACCTTTAACTCCCCATTTTCTCTATAAAATTAATTGACAGTTTTACTCAGGTATGTTATCCGTTAAGCAGGTTTTGTGACCGGCGTTTTTGGCCGGTGTTTTTACGAAAACGGAACGTGGAGGACATACCAGAATGTTTGATACCATTCGCAAAGACATCTATTCGGTATTCGACCGGGATCCCGCTGCGCGCAGTGTTCTGGAAATTATCTTCTGCTATCCGGGCCTGCATGTGGTCTGGTTTTATCGTATCGCTCACTGGCTCTGGACTCGTGAATTCTACTTCCTGGGACGTTTTACCTCCCACCTCGGCCGTTTTCTGACCGGAATTGAAATCCACCCGGGCGCGCAGATCGGCCAAAAATTCTTTATAGATCACGGTATGGGTGTTGTTATCGGTGAAACGGCTGAAATCGGCGACAATGTTACTCTGTACCATGGTGTCACTCTTGGCGGGGTCACCTGGGATAAAATCAAGCGTCATCCGACTGTGGGTGATAATGTCGTGATCGGTGCAGGAGCCAAAGTTCTCGGTCCATTCACTGTCGGCAGCGGCGCCAAAATCGGCTCCAATTCTGTTGTTGTCAAAGAAGTCCCACCAAACTCCTCAGTGGTCGGCATTCCCGGCCGTGTTGTCATGCAACAGGAACCCAAGGTCGAAAAAAACGAAGAGAAACGCCCTGATTTGGAACACGGCAAAATGCCTGATCCAGAAGCCAAAGCTATCAGCTGCCTGTTTGATCAGATTCGTGTCCTGGAAAAGAAGGTCGAGAGCTTGACGGATCGACTCGAAAAAGCAGAATCCAAGCCTGTAACCAAGGCTTCTGCCAAACGCAACAGCACCTCCAAGGCAACTGCTACGAAACCCACGACTGCGAAGTCCAGGAGCAAGGCTGCCAGCTCAACCCGCACTCGTAAAACGGAGAAGAGCGAGGCGTAGACCATGAGAATGTCCACCAAAGCACAATATGCCGTGCGAGCCATGGTCAACCTGAATCTTTACTCTGATGGTGCACCGGTTCCGCTGCGCGATATTTCACTACGTGAAAGTATTTCCCTCACCTATCTTGAACAACTCTTTGTCAAGTTACGCCGTGGCAAGATTGTCAAGAGCGTACGCGGCCCGGGGGGTGGTTACCTTCTGGCCCGACCAGCGCAGGATATCCACGTTGACGAGATTATCGACAGCGTTGAGGAATCCCTGGTACCGGTTGCCTGCATGGACAAGCAGCATGGTTGTGTTTGTGATGATCAATGTGTGACGCATAATGTCTGGCATGGTCTCGCAGAACGGATTCGACAGTTTCTCTCATCAATTACTCTTGCAGACCTTACTGAAGAGGCGCAAGGCAATATAAAGAAAGTAGCCAGTGATCAGTAGGGACTGATTGTCAATAACTGATCACCGTTTATCGATAACTAAATTTCTTGGAGGTTCAACAGGTGAAACAGATTTACTTGGATTACAATGCTACCTCGCCAGTGAGGCCTGAAGTATTAGAGGTTATGCTGCCTTTTTTTAAAGAACACTTTGGCAACCCATCGAGTGTACACTGGGCTGGTCGCGCGGTGGCCGGAGCTATCGAAAAGGCACGAGAACAGGTTGCAGACTTGATTAACGCTTCTCCCGCTGAGATCGTTTTTGTCTCTTGTGGCAGTGAGGGTGACAATATGGCGATCAAGGGGACCCTCGCGGCTCTGAAGGGAAAAGGCAACCATATCATCACCACTACGGTTGAACATCCTGCTGTCTTGGATACCTGTAAAGCCTTGGAAAAAGATGGCTATGATGTCACTTACCTGCCTGTTGACAAGGATGGCCAGCTCGATCTGGCGGATCTTGAAGCGGCGATCACTGACAAGACGGTTCTGATTTCTGTGATGTGGGCTAATAATGAAACCGGCAACATTTATCCGATTGAAGAGATCGGCAAAATTGCCAAGAAACACAATATTCGCTTTCATACTGATGCCGTCCAATCGGTCGGCAAAGTCCCGGTTGATGTGCAGAAAGCCAATCTCGATCTGTTAGTGATTTCCGGGCATAAAATCGGCGCTCCTAAAGGTGTCGGTGCAATTTATATACGTCGCGGCACGCGCATGACCCCTTTGCTTCATGGTGGCCACCAGGAGCGCAACCGACGGGCCGGGACCCAGAATGTCGCGGGGATTGTCGGTCTTGGTAAGGCCTGTGAGTTGGCCGGTGTGGAGCGTGAAGAGTATTATAAGCGCGTCCGTGCCCTGCGCGATCGGTTGGAAGACGGTATCAGCGACCAGGTTCCTGATATCAAGTTGAACGGTACTCCCGATCGTGATCAGCGTTTGCCCAACACTCTGAATGTCAGTTTTGCTTATATCGAAGGTGAATCGCTGCTGCTTAATCTCGATATGTTCGGTATTGCTGCGTCGTCAGGTTCCGCTTGTACTTCCGGTTCACTGGAGCCCTCCCATGTCATGGGTGCGATGTGTGTCGAAGTTACCTTGGCACACTCAAGTACGCGCTTCAGTCTTGGTCACGAAACGACCGTTGCGGATGTTGACAAAGTTCTGGAAGTGCTGCCGGCGACAGTGCAGCGCATCCGTGATATGAGTCCCCTGTATAATTGCGGCAAGACAACTGACGAATGTGAAACGTGTGAGACGGTGAGAAGAATATAGGGACGCGTTGCGCGGGACGCGGGACGCGAAAAATCAAAACAAGAATTAAAGGTGTCCGAGAGGCGCCGTAGTGAATCTTTAGGAGACAGAGATATGTATACTGATAAAGTTATGGACCATTTCACCAATCCGCGGAATGTTGGGGAAATTGAAAACGCCAACGGTGTTGGCGAGGTTGGTAATGCTTCCTGCGGCGATATCATGAAAATATTCCTCAAGGTTGAAGACGATATCATCAAAGATGTCAAGTTCAAGACCTTTGGCTGCGGTGCCGCAATTGCAACTTCGTCTATGGTCACTGAGATGGCTATCGGCAAAACCATTGATGAAGCTCTGGAGTTGAGCAACCAAGCCGTTGCCGAAGCTCTCGATGGTCTGCCCGCACAGAAAATGCACTGTTCGAATCTGGCCGCAGATGCCCTGCATGAAGCGATAAAAAACTATAAGGAACAGAATGGTTAGGTTCTAATTCTTGAAGTGTTGGATTAAATTTAGAGAGCGGCTCTGATTGGGGTCGCTCTCTCTGATTTAGTTATAATGCCTTACGTTGGTTCGATATGATTGAAGCTGGAAAAAGAGTTGTCGTTGCCATGAGCGGCGGGGTGGATTCGTCGGTTGCTGCGGCTTTGCTTAAAGAGCAGGGTTGTGAAGTGATCGGCATGACCATGCAGATCTGGGACTATTCAAGCTTTACTGCTGAGCATGGTGAAAGCTTTGGTAGCTGTTGTTCCCTCGATGATGTGTATGACGCGCGCCGGGTTGCCGAAACGCTGGACATCCCTTTCTATGTCGTCAACTTCGAAGAACAGTTTACCAAAGAAGTGATTGACCGTTTCTGTGACGATTATTTCAATGGTCTCACCCCCAACCCTTGTGTTATCTGCAATCAAATCCTTAAATTTGAGACCCTTCTGCGGCGTGCTCGCGAGCTTCAGGCTGATTTTCTGGTTACCGGACATTATGCCCAGCTTGTACAGGAAGATGGGCTGTTTGCCCTGAAAAAGGGCCTGGATCGCAACAAAGATCAAACTTATTTCCTCTTTACCTTAACCCAGGAGCAGATGAAATACGTCCGCTTCCCTCTTGGCGGCATGACCAAGGAAGAAGTCCGTGAGCATGCCGCACGTCTGGGTCTGAAGGTTGCTGAAAAGCCGGAAAGCCAGGATATCTGTTTTGTCCCCGATGGCGATTATGTACGTTTTCTCGAGGAGCAGCGTGGTTCTGGAACTATGAATGGTGACATCGTGCATGTCGATGGTCAGGTTCTGGGAAAGCACCAAGGCACTTACCGTTACACGATCGGCCAGCGACGTGGTCTCGGTCTTTCCTGGCCGCAGCCACTTTACGTGATTGGTATCGATGCAGAGAACCGTAAAGTGATTGTCGGCGAAAAGCAGCACCTCGCTGTGCCTAAATGCCATGTTGGTGGTGTCAACTGGTTGATTAATCCCCCGGTAAAACCACTTGAGGCTGCATGCCGTATCCGTTATCGTCATCAGGAGGTTCCGTCGTTGCTCACAATTCTGGATGATGGCTCTGTCAAGGTTGATTTCCATGAACCACAGAGTGGGGTGACTCCTGGTCAGGCTGCTGTTTTTTATGATGGTGATCGCGTGCTTGGCGGGGGCTGGATTAAGGGGCCAGGGACGTGGGACGCGGAACGCGGAACGCGGGAAAATCTTTGAGAATTTTAAACCACGTGCCCCGTATGTACACTCATTTACCGAATTTATATGCCCAGAATTGATTCAAAAAAAGGTCTTCGCGACCCGTATGCCGCGTCCCGCGTCCCGTCTCCTCAAACGGTTTCATTTGCAACGCTAGGCTGCAAAACCAACCAGTTCGAATCAGCAGCCATGCAGGAGTCTTTGCAGAAGGCCGGTTTCCATATCGTTCCTTTTGACGAGGGAGCGGAGCTAGTTATTGTTAACACCTGTACTGTAACCAATGCGACTGATGCCCAATCACGCAACCTGATCAGACGGGCTCGTAGACTGAACTCTACTTGCCGGGTGATCGTTACCGGTTGTTATGCACAGATAGATCCCGATGCGTTGCATGACTTGCCTGGTGTTAGTCTGGTGATCGGCAACGAAGAAAAGCAACGGCTGCTTGATTATCTCAAGTCAGATCTGGACTCAACCACTGTTGATGTCTCGGATATCCGTCTGGCGGAAAGTGTCTGTTTGCCCCCATTGACCTCTTTTGCCGGTCGCAGCCGTGCTTTTGTCCAGATTCAGAACGGCTGTGATGCCTTCTGTAGTTATTGCATTATTCCCTACGCCCGTGGGGCCAGTCGTTCTGCTCCTCCTGATGAGATCCTGCAACAAATTTCCGAGCTGATTGAGTCCGGTTATCGGGAAATAGTTCTGACCGGTATTCATATCGGTGGCTATGGTGCAGACCTCCAATTGCCACTAACTTTGAACGAGCTCGTTAAGCGCATTGAACTAGAGACCGGGATTCATCGTTTGCGGCTTGGATCCATTGAGCCGACGGAACTCACGGATGAGCTGCTTGAAACAGTGGCTTCTTCACAGGTGCTCTGTCCCCATTTCCACATCCCCTTGCAGTCCGGCGACAATAATATCTTGCAGCGTATGGGGCGAAATTACACCAGGGATGTTTTTGCTCGTCTTGTCTGTAAGATCGGGGAAGCTATGCCGTCAGCAGCGATCTGTCTTGATGTGATTACAGGTTTCCCTGGAGAGACGGATCAGGAATTTGAGAATACTTTTGATTTTATAAAGGGTTTGTCGATAACCGACCTACACGTTTTTCCTTATAGCAAACGACCGGGCACTCCTGCAGCAACTCTTCCTGATCAGGTCCCTGGAAACATCAGTAAAGAGAGGGCGGAGAGGTTACGCCATCTTGCCGGGGAAAAGCATCGTTTGTTTGCGGAAAGTTTCGTGGGTAAAGATCTCGATGTGGTTGTTGAGGCAGGTGCAAAAAAAGGTTTTTTGAAGGGTATCTCAAGAAATTACCTCGATATCAGGTTTCCTGGTGAATCAACACTTGCTGGTCAGTGTGTCTGGGTACGGCCGATTGCCTGGCAGGATAACGTCCTGCATGCAGAGTTGCCTCCATCTATATAAAAACAAAGGATATCAACTGGTTTCTGCTTGGTGAAGGCGCGGACCGGGCAGATCGCTGGCGGTGTTGAGATGGATCAAGGTCATCGGTCCGAGAACGCCGTCTGGCATCAATCCGTTACTGAGCTGGAAGCGCTTTAACGCGCCGAGGAGTAAGCCGTCCAGGCGCGTTTCCTTGCCGGTTACATTATAAAGCCGTAATTTCTGTAAAGTCTCAGCTAACCAGTTGACCGAGTCTCCCACTTGTCCAGGCTTTAAAAGTTCACGCTGTATAGGCGGCCTCTGCCAGAGAAGGAGATATCCTCCAAACCAATTGGATGCGATCATCGAAATGTTCAACTCATATTGCTTGCCGTCTGCGATGAAAAGCGCCCTGTCGTGTTTCAGTCGGGACATTAATACATAGAATGGTGCTCCATCATCGCCATAGAGAGTCAGTATAGCCGGTCTGTTTATTCTTCGCAGGGTATCCAGACTGTCTTTACGAACAAGACAATCCAGGCCGTATTCAATAGCTGATGAACAGTAGTCAGGACGGTCAGCTTGATAGGAGAGGCCCCACAGTTCGGTCAGGTCAGCGAACGCACTTTCCATGCTTTGGGTTGTAGCGAAACCCTGCGGCCAGGTTTGGTATAAATTGTCGTCAGAATTGTGCGGTGGCTTTACCGCTGTCGCAGATATCTTTTCTGTTATAGCAACTGGTTGCGCTTGTGCAGAATTACTTGTCACGGATTCGCCTGGTGGTCGGCCCGCCTCGGATAGCGGTTGGACGGCGGTGAGTGACTGAGTATTCCAGATCCAAAAACCGGCGACGAACAGCAACAGGACAAGACATGCCAAACCAATGGTCAGTATAGACTTCTTGCCTTTTTTGGGGGGGTGGAGGTTGCCGAGGGCTTCATGGGCTGCCTGACGGAGGATTTTGCTGTCAACCTCTTTATATCCCAAAGCATAAGCCCCAAGCAGGGCACGGTCGCAGACCAGATTGATCAAACGTGGGATGCCGCTTGTCATCTGCCAGAGGTTTTTGTTGAGAGTCTCAGGAAAGAGCGGGCGATTGCACCCGGCTATTTTCAGTCGATGTTGCACATAGGAGCCAATCTCTTCTAAACCAAGCGGTCCCAGATGGTAACGGGCGGTAACCCTCTGGGAGAGCTGGCGCATCTCCTGTCTGTTCAGGATCTGCATTAATTCCGGCTGGCCGAGCAGTACGATTTGCAGCAGCTTGTAGTGGTTTGTCTCAAGATTGGTCAGGAGCCGCAGCTGTTCAAGGACATCAATAGAGAGATTCTGTGCTTCGTCTATAACCAGTAGGGTTTTACGCTCACGTGCATTGGCTTCGAGCAGGTAACTATTGAGCTTGTCGACCAACTTCTTGATGCTGCTCTGTTCCGGATGATCGATACTGAGTTCGTCGCATATCGTTTCGAGCAGTTCGATGACGCTGACCTTTGGGTTGAGGATGAAGGCAATATCTACACCCTCAGGCAGCTGTTCGAGGAGGCTGCGGCAAAGGGTTGTCTTGCCAGCCCCGACTTCCCCTGTCAGAAGAACGAACCCGCCATCACTTCTGATGCCATACTGCAGGTGCGCCAAGGCCTCGCGGTGGTGCTCACTCATGTAAAGATAGAGTGGGTCCGGTGCGATCGAGAAAGGGTTTTCATTGAGACCGAAATATGAAGTATACATATGGACCCGGGGTTTGGTCGTTCGTTTGATGGCTTGGCATTATAAAGGAAGAGAGCGGAGTGTACCAGCACTCGTTGCGTTCGTTTGCGTGTTGATATGGTTTTCGGAGCTGGTAACTCTATCGATAAAATCCGGGATTGCGATACCAGTATTGCGTATAGGGATAAACGCTGTACTCGGTGTTGTAAGGGTTGCGGCTCATATCACCTTCTTTGCCGACATAATACGGGTAGGCCGGGTCGATAGTCTGGTTTCATGGCCAAGGACATTGCCGGCCATGGTGACCAGTGTGCCAGGTTCGTAAAGAGTTGGATCAAGCTGCTCAGTGGTTTTTATCAGAAAACGTCGCCCGCTATTGTCAAGGTATAATGGTTCTCCCCATGGGTTCAGCTGCCGTTCCATGATTTCCAGAACAGTGCCTTCTGCATTGCCCTCCAGGGCAATAACAACACCGCCCAGGATAAGGCGCTGGTCAAGAAAGGCTTTGGGGCTCTCCTGATTGGTGTTCATTCTAGCAGAAAGCTATGGTCTGTGAAATGTTCGTTATTGACGACAGTGGTTGACCTGGAAAATGCGGATTTGCTATAACCTGAATCCTTAATGTGTGCCAAGCTATCAGGAGCGTCCTTTGAGTCGTGTTGAATTTATCAAGCTGAACCGTCCGGAACGCGCCCAAATCCTCTGTGATCTGGCGGAGGAATTTTATCTGGCTGGACAACGTGTTCTGGTGATGGTTCAGGACGATAATCAGGGGGTGACTCTCGACCAGTTCATGTGGACCTGGAAGAAGGGGGCCTTTGTCCCTCATGTCTATCAGAACGGCTCTGTTGAATGTCACGATGAGCCGGTGGTGATCGCTGCCGAAGAAGAGAACCCGAATGGCGCTCAAGTGCTGTTGATGGGGGTGACCTGCAGCTTGGAATTTGCCAGACATTTTCAACATGTGATTGACTTTGCCGAAACCTTTGATGAAACGCGTTTGGAAGAATCACGCCAACGTTTTAGAATTTATCGGGAAAATGGCTTTGCCCCGGTTATGCGTAAATAATAAATTCCGGGATAACCTCACGTAATTCCAGTTTAAAAGATGTGGCTGTTATAGTCAGATGTATGATGCACGCGCATTGTTCTGCTATCTCGCTGTGATAAGCTGCGCCTGTGGTGGCAAGAACCAGTTTTCTACTCTACCGCTGTCCCTCACGTTTGCGATAGCAGTCGCAGTTGTCGCCAGCTTCCATATCATTCTAATGTTTCAGTCCCTATAAATTTTTTTAAATCAGGACACATTTTAAGCTCTCTATCTAGCGCGGCAGATGTTGTTTTGGCCTGAGTGCTAATGGTCGTACTGCATGGTAGGATGAAGCAGGTGTGACACTGAAGGAGCTGCAGGAGCGCGAAGTGGAATGATAATGGCCGAGATAAAATCTTGGAAATCCATCGATGACCAACTGGAAATTTTGCGGTCGCGTGGTTTGCATATTGAAGATGATGACAGGGCCAGAAGGTATCTGATGCGCCTGGGCTATTATCGCCTGAGTGGTTACTGGTATCCGTTTCGTCAGTTCCTGCCTGAGAATGATCGCCAATCTACAGGACTTCGCAGTGATGATTTTGTGGAAGGGAGTTGGTTTGGTGATCTGATCAAACTCTATGTTTTTGATAAGAAATTGCGGTTGCTGGCATTGGGAACTCAGGGTCAAACTCAGGGTCAGGCTTGAAAGACTGTAAGTTCAACTCGTGTTTTTTGGGTCAAAAATGGGCTTATAACATCAGAAAATGCACTTTTATGGGATGCTTTTCGTGTGGATACAAGGTGTTATCTTGGTCCGACCCCGGACAACTTGTTCAACCCATAGTCGCTTACAACCAATCATAGACGCAGCATATACGATCAAACGGTACTGGGACGGAGTGCTTCGCTGGTTTCACTCCAGAATCAGCAACGGAATGCTGGAGGGTTTCAACAGCCTTGTTCAGGCAGCCAAAGCCAGAGGGTATCGCACGGATCGCAATCTTATAGTCATGATTTATCTGATCGGTGGCAAACTCAACTTCGGGCTACCCACTTGAAACAGCGAGGAGCCAAAGCAAATACTCGCTCCCAGATCCAGATTATAGTGTATGATACTTCCTATATGGTGAATACGTAGCATAATCTTAAACGATAGGGAGCAAAAGCCATGGCTAAGGGTCAAGACAGTAAGAAATCAGTTAAGAAAGCTTCGGCCAAGACCCCGAAAGAAAAAAAGGCTGCAAAGCAAGAGAAGAAAGCTGCAAAGAAGTAATCATTTAGAGTGACGACTTTAAATTCACTGGGACCAATTGGTCCCTTTCTTTGTTGGTCAGCATTGTGAAAGTGGCCATTGGGATCGGGCCACCCCTCAAACTTCCGAATTTTCGCTTTGGCCCGTATAGTCCGACAGGCTTCTAGGGGTCCGGGATCATTAGACCACGACTACTTTCTGCCCCAACATCCTGACAAAATCATCCGGCATGCCGGTGTCAAAAGTCAGCCGCCTGCCGTTGAAGGGGTGGAGGAAACTGATTGTGCGGGCATGCAGGGCGAGTCGTTTCGCCGGCCGAGCAATGCTGCCGTACTTCCGGTCTCCCAAAACAGGGTGACCCTGATCTGCGAAGTGTACACGGATCTGATGTTTGCGGCCGGTGAGCAGATGAATTTCCACCAGGCTGCTCTCCTTAGTCTCCTGCAGAACCCGGTACTCAGTATGAGAGAGCTTGCCCTTGGCGGCGTCACCAGTTGAGTAGACGTTGTGAGCGCTGTTCTCGGCGAGATAGGTGGAGATTGTGCCCTCAGGAGTTGTCAACCGGCCGTGGACGATGGCCAGGTAGTGCTTGTCGGTTTCACCCCAATGCTCCTGCAGGAACCGCTTGGCCGGTTGACTTTTGGAAAACAGCAGAATCCCGGAGGTGTCCTGGTCGAGGCGATGAACCACGAACACCCGGTTGCGCGATTTCGGGTCGCCTTTACGAACATAATCATTGAGCAGGTAGTGGGCCGTACGCACCTTGTCCCGTGCCGTGCCGACGGTCAGCAGTCCTGAGGGCTTCACCACCACGAGGAGATCCTGATCTTCGTGGAGAATGGTCATCCCTCCGGATTTCCTCAGCTTGCCCGGTTTCTTGTTTTTCTGTAGCTGACTCAACTGGCTCCCGTCTTTCATAGACTCGCGTTGTGTGTATGTTGTTTGCTTTGGCGGTGAACCTTTGGTATCGATTGCTGGCACCATTCATGGGCAAGAGAAACCTCTTGCCCTCATGGTGATCATGACACCATAGAAGAACTGGCTGTCTTAATGATAGTGCTTTTGCGTTTTGTTTGTGCAAAACTTCAAAGAAGTAATCATTACTGCTCAAGGCGAGCCAGAATAAGAAGAAATAATCTATGAATGGACAACATCGCGAAGAGATCACGCCGGGGATGGTGGTTATGATTGTTCTTAAAAAAGATCAACGCAGCGGAAAGCTGACGCAAGGGGTGGTTAAGGATCTTTTGACCAAGAACCCGTTTCATTCGCATGGTATCAAGGTTCGGCTCGAAGATGGGCAAGTCGGGCGGGTGAAGTCTGGGTGTGAGACTGATTAAATTTTGAATCGAGTGGCATAATACCAACTTTAATATTTTAAACTTGGCGTGCATAATTTGTGTCTGTCTGTTTCCATTGTTGAACAGTGAGAAAAGATTCTATAAACTCAACTACCTCTTGAACCAAACGGGCCAACCATGCGTTTCATCCACACCTCCGACATCCACCTCGGTAAAACCTACCGCAACTCATCAGGTGAGGCGAAACGCTATGAAGATTTCTTCCGCTGCCTGTCCGGAATCGTCACCGACGCCATCGAAGCAAAGATCGACTTTGTTCTCATAGGCGGCGACCTCTTCCACATCGGACAAATCCTGCCTAAAACCTTTGCCAAAACCATCGAAACCCTGCAACCGCTCAAAGACGCCAACATTCCCTGCATCGCCATCGAAGGCAACCACGACTGGATTCACCGTCGCGACAGCATCTCCTGGATGGAAGCATTATCACAGATGGGTTACATCAAGCTTCTGAGGCCATCTCGTACCGAAGAGGGCGGCTACCGTTTCGACCGGTTCGATGAAGAGACCGGCATGGGTGGTCATGTCGAGATTGGTGGCGTCAACATCTATGGCCTTGGCTATATCGGTGCCCAAGCTGGCGGACACGTTGAGCGTATCTGCGAGGCGGTCACCACCGAAAATAACCTACTGCTCTTCCACGTTGGTATCTGGAGTTATTCCCCGGTCGAGATCGGCAACATGAAGCTCGAAGAGGCACATCCTCTGGCTGATAAATTCGGCTATGTCGCTCTCGGTCATGGGCACAAGCCATACGTCATCGAAACCCCGGAAAAGAAACCTTATGCCTACAACCCCGGGTCGCCGGAACGGGTGAACTTTGGTGAAGAGAAGTACGACAAAGGCTATTACTTTGTTTCCTTTGAAAACGGCGAGTTCACTCCCGAATTTCGAAACACGTCACCCCGCCCGATGTTTGTCGAGACAATCGAACTCGAAGGGGCTGAGAATGCTGATCAGGCTATCGACATGTTCCGCGAACAGGTGATGGCCAAAATCGATCTCTCCGGTGATGAGCGCAAACCATTGCTGGAGCTGAAGCTGACCGGCCGGATCGGTTTTCATCCCTTTGAACTTGGCCGTGAACGGTTGAAACTGGTTCTCGAAGAACTAATCGATCCTCTACACATCGAGATTAAAAACCATCTGTCATTGGTTACCAGTGCCGGTGAGGGGGAGACATCTAAAAAGAGCTTTGCAGAGATCGAGCATGAAGTTCTGCGTGACCTGATCAAGGCTGGCAGCGATTACCAGGGACGCGAGGATGAACTGATTCGACTTTCCATGTCACTGCGTGACGCGGTGGAAAAAGGCGACGTCGATGGTGATGAACTGCTGGCGTTGCTCGATGGGGAGGGGAACTGATGCAGATACTCTCCATTCATCTCAAGAATATCAAATCACACCGCGATACCGAATTGACCTTTTCGTCAGGGATCAATGTTCTTTCCGGTCCGAATGGTGTCGGTAAAAGCACCATCTTCGAAGCGATCGGTTATGCCTTGTTTGGTGTCGATGCCCAGAGCTTTGTCGGTAACGTTGAGCGCTTTATTACCATTGGTGCCAAGCGGGGAGAGATTGCCGTTGTATTTCAAGTGGCGGATGATGAGAAATACCGTGCCAGTCGTACCGTCGGCACGCCATCAAAATGGCTGCTGGCCAAAGAGGTCGGTGGCGATTTTGAGGTTGAGGAACACAAGGACAGCAAGGAAACGGAATCGCGTCTGAAGGAACTGCTTGGCCTGAAGAGTGGTCGCTCGCTTGCCGAGCAGTTTGAACTTGTGATCGGCCCATTTCAAAATGAATTCCTCGGTCCCTTCGTGATCAAACAACCAGCCAGGCGTCGAGACAAGTTTGATGAGATTCTCGGCATAGACGCCTGGCGCAAGACTTTCAATGAAACTAAAGTTCTGGCCAGCACCATCAAGGCGAAGGTTGAGGTGTTGGAGAGTGCTATTGGCCCTCTTAAAGAGCAGGTTGCCGAACTCCCGGGGAAAAAGGGTGAGCGCAAAACCGCCAGGCAAAATCTTGCGGAAACAGAGCAGGAACTTACCAGTCAGCAGCAGAAACTTCAGGAGTTGGAAGCCTTGCTGATTAAAGTTGATGCGCGAGAAAAGACTCTCAAGGCTCTGGAGACCGAGATCGGCAAGCTCAAGGAGCGGATCGATAATGGCAAAGAGAAGATCAGCAACCAGAAGCTACTGATCAGTGAGGCTGAAAAAGCGGACAAGGTCGTTAGGGAAACGGCTACCGGCAAGAAGGCCTTCGAGCAGGCCGAAACTCGCCTGAACGAGTTACGTGAACAGGTCAAAGTGCAGCGCCAGCTTGAGCAGGAAGTGGCCGATCTCAATAATCAGGTTGCTAGGTTGGGCGAGCGTTTTAAGGTCGAAGCGAAAGCGGTCGAAAAAGCCAATGAAGAGATTGCCGTCGATGCGAAAGCTCTTGCTGAAAGCAGAAAAGCTCTGACCATTGATGAAAAGCAACAAAAGCTTGCTGGTCGTCTGCCAGAAATTCGTGCAGCACTTGTCCAGGTGCGCAAACAGCTCGGCCAACTTGAAGGACGCCGTGCCGGTCTCGAAGAGGGGAGCGAGAAGTTAGCGGAGGGTATTTGCCCTTTCTTTCAGGAGCCGTGTCTCAATATTGCGGAAAAGCCTCCGGGGGATGTTTTCTCTGACAAGTTGTCCGATCTGGACAAAGAGCGCCAGAGTCTGACGGCCGAGACCGAGAAACTTGAGCTGGAAGAGGGAGAGGCGAGTAAGGCGAGCGACCAACTTAAAGAGATTGAGATCAAAATTAAAGGTCTGGATGCTCAGGTCGAGAAACTGGCCGTGCGTCGCAAGGCCAACGAGATGAAGGCTGAGGGTCTGGTTGAGTTAAAGCAGCAGCAGATCTCGGTACAGCAGCAGCTCACTGAGAAGCAGAGGGTTCTGACAACTTACAACAGTTTGCAAGCCAATATTGAGGTGGCTGAGAAGGAAAAGACAAGCCACCAGGAAGCGCGAGACCTTTATGTTGCTAACCAGCAGCAGGCTGCTGAATTGGAACAGCGTCAGATTGATCTTGAAAAATTTAAGCAACTCTTCAATCAGTTGCAGGACGAGTTAACCACCAAGGATGATGCATACCGCAAAGCTGGCAAAGAATATAACGCTATAGAGCATGAAGCGTTCCGCAAGCAAAAGGACGAGCTGGGCCTGGAGGTCGGTGCGCTTGGACAGAAGATCAAAGGATTGAGTGTTGATGTCGTCCGGCTTACCGCAGAAATCGATAAACTCAAATTGATCGAAAAGGATATCGTCGCCAAGCAAGGTCAGATCAAGGCGTATAAAAAGAAAGATGAACTGGTCAAGTTCCTCCGCAATCGGGTCTTCCGTAACGTTTCAACCTACCTGTCTGAACGCTTCCGTGAGGAGATCAGCCAGCGCGCCAATCGTATCTACCGCATTATCGCCGAGGTTGATGAGGAGCTGAGCTGGGGCGATAACTACCAAATTGTGCTGCGTGACATGGTCGATGGTGAGTTGCGTGATCGGGCGGATGACCAGCTCTCGGGTGGCCAGACCATGAGTGCAGTGGTCGCATTACGCCTGGCGATGTTGCAGACCATTAACGCCCGGATTGCATTTTTTGATGAACCAACCTCAAACCTTGATGCGACCCGTCGTGAAAACCTGGCCCATGCCTTCCGGGCTATCGATGTCGGCAAGGAAGAAGTCACCGAGCACTGGTATGATCAGTTGTTTCTGATCAGTCATGATGTGGCGTTTACCGAAGTAACGGATCAGATATTGACGCTTGAATAGGTGGGGGAGTTGGGTTTATGCAGGCTCGAACACGGCGAGAAGTGAGTATTTTAACCGGTTGTTTATCGACACCGGAACTGGCTGACAGCCGACAGTCTGGGCTCAGCTTGACAGGTGTAACACAGTCCGTTACATTGTAGACATGATCGAGTCGTTTGAGCACAAGGAATTAAAGGCTTTCTTCGTGTCTGGTAGCAAAGTAGGCATTCAAGCCGTCCACGCAGAGCGTCTTCGCCTCATTCTTGGTCGTTTGAATGTCGCCCAAGAGTCCTGTGACATGGATCTTCCTGGATTTGATCTACACCAACTACAGCCCAAAAGTAAGAAATACTGGTCTGTAACTCTCAATAAAAACTGGCGCATCACGTTCAAGTTTACCGGAAAGAATGTCGTTGATGTGGACTTACTTGACTATCACTGATGATCCAGGAATAAAGAGGAGACCCGGCCATGATGTTTAACCCACCTGCACCCGGCGAAACAATCAAGCAGATATGCCTTGATCCTTTGGGAATCACGATTACTGCGGCTGCCAAGGGTCTTGGTGTCTCTCGCAAGACCTTGTCTGCCCTGATCCATGGGCGCACCCGTATTACCCCCGAAATGGCTTATCGCTTATCCAGGGCATTTAACACGACCCAGGAAAGCTGGATACTACAACAAGCTCAGTATGACGAATGGGTCCATAAGGAAGAATGGGAGCAACTACACGTTGAGCCACTACATGCGGTTGGGTGAGAGTGCGGCCAACGGTTATTAATATTATGAATCTCAATAATCTCAGTGTTGTTCTGGTGGAATCCCGTGGTGAACGCAACATCGGTTCTGTGGCCCGTGCCATGGCGAATTTTGGTGTAACCGATCTGCGTCTGGTGGCACCAAAGGTTGATCATCTGCATGACGAAGCCCGCAAAATGGCGGTCAAGGCGAGTGTTTTGCTGGAGCAGGCGACTCTTTATCCTGATCTGCAGGCAGCTCTTAACGATTGCCATTATGCTTATGCGACCACCCGGCGTTTTGGTAAGTACCGGGTTGATTTTCACCACCCTGACAGCGCCGCAGAAGAGTTACTACCACTTCTCAATAATGGTCGTGTTGCCATGGTTTTCGGCCGTGAGGACAAGGGCTTGAAAACTGAGGAACTGGACCTCTGTCAGCGCTTGATTACGATCCCTACCGGCGGCAGTATAGCGTCGATGAACCTGGCCCAGTCTGTGGTGATCTGTCTTTACGAAGTAGCAAAACAGCATGGTTTGGCCAGTGGCAAAGGGCAGGGCGGCAGAAGTCTGGCAACGATTGAACAGCTGGAAGTTCTCTTTACTCATATGCGCGCGACCTTCCTAAAGATTAACTATCTGAATCCGCAGAACCCGGAGCATATCATGCGCTCTTACCGGCAAATGCTCGGTCGGGCAGCACTGGATGAGCGTGATGTACGCATTCTTCGCGGTCTGATGAGCGAAATAGATCTTATTGAAGGAGAACGTAGCCTGCTGGCTGAGAAAATTGATGACATCGATTAAAAAACAACCGCTGACAGTCAGGGAAGAACGCCTGGTTAATGGCCTGCAAATCATCTTCACCGACGAGAGCAACCGCTACTTTGGCGATTATCACCGCATCTGCGTAGTGGCTACTATCGTTTGTAATCTAAATGATCTCTTGATAGAGAATTCTGATGATGGGTCCTTCTTTCGTCCGGCGATTGAGACGCTTGGTGAAAAACTGACGGTTGTTAAACGTTTTGAACGCATGGGGGTAGCGACTGCGGATGTTGAGGCAGTTCGTACCGAGTTGATTGACAGTTTTCTGCAACATGCCGGCTCTTACCTCTCTCGCCCTGAATATCCGCGTGCTCTTGTCAATGCCGAATTGAAAAAGCGCAGCACTCACTGTTTTTATCCCTGAGATAAACTGAATCTTTATGTCTGAAATCATCAGGAACCTCGATATAAACTCTCTTGTCCATGGCGGTCGGGGGATCGGCCGTCATGAAGGCAAAGCTGTGTTCGTGCCCCTGACGGCTCCCGGAGATCGAGTTGACTGCCGAGTCGTCAAATCCAAACGACGGTTTGTTGAGGCCGAATTGTGCGAGGTTGTTGAACCTTCACCACTGCGGCGTGAACCACCGTGCCCGTTTTTTGGTTCCTGTGGTGGCTGCCAATGGCAGCATCTCCCCTACCAGGTACAAACACGTTGGAAAGAGAAGATTTTTGCTGACCTGATGATTCGCGGTAAACTTATTTCCAGCGACCGCCTCAAGCAGATTGTCCCCGCTCCAGAGGAATGGAACTACCGCAACCGGGTTCAGTTAAAGTGCCATTTCAGTAAAGATGGACTGATCATTGGTTTTTATCAGCAGAGTTCACATCATGTTGTTGATGTTGATAAATGTCGACTTGTCTCTCCAGAGATTCAGCGTACATTTAATCTGTTACGTAACGAACTACCAGAGGCACCTTGTCTCGATTGTCTTCAGCAGGTTGATGTGGCCTGTGGTGATGACGGTGAGGTCAGGGTTGTTTTTCATCTGCTTCCCGAAGGTCTTCAGCAATTACGAACATGGTTGCAGGCTTTTGCCGAACGTTATCAGCTTAATGCCTGCGTACAGTCGAATCGCAAGAAGGCACCTGATGTGGTCTACGGCGAGGCTGACTTGATTGTTAAGATCGATCAACCTGAAATAGCTCTTCGCTACGGCCCTGGTGGCTTTGTTCAGGTTAACTCGGCACAGAATCGCAACATGGTTGCTGCCATGTTGGACCTCCTGGCGTTGAATGGTACCGAAAATGTTCTTGATCTCTTCTGTGGTATGGGTAATTTCAGTCTGCCGCTGGCGCGCAGGGCAGGGCGTGTCGCCGGTGTTGAAACTCATGCAGCGTCTATAGCCAATGCCTGTGTCAATGCCGCTGCCAATAATATAGGTAATGTCGAATTTCATACTGATGATGCATCTGTCATTATGAGTCGCTATCGCGTTGCTGACGTTCTGGATCTGGTTATTCTCGATCCGCCCCGCGCTGGTTGCTACAAACTTTCGCATGAATTTTTAAAGCTTCAGCCGGAACGAATTCTCTATCTCTCCTGCGACCCAGCCACTCTCGTTCGTGACTTGACTCCCTTAGTTCGTGGTGGTTATGAAGTCTTGTCTGGTCAGGCTTTCGATCTCTTCCCGCAAACCTGGCATATAGAGAGCATGACATTGTTGAGAAGAATTGGGCCTGTACTGGCCTGATGGGCTGTCAGGGTGACTTTTTGCTTGCTTTCTCCGATGGGTTTTGATAGAAAGCACACAGTTAACTTTTCATACGAAAAGTGAGCCTTGCGGCTCGCTTTTTTTATTTTGGTAAAAGTGATGAGCAAAGATATACAGACACAAATTGAGACACTGGTAATGCCGATTCTCGATGATCTCGGTTTTGAGCTGGTTGATTTGCAATTCAAGAATGAAGGCAAGCAGTGGGCCTTGTGCCTTTTTATCGACAAACCCGGTGGCGTCACTCTTGATAATTGTGTGGCAGTGAGTCGGGAAGTCGGAGCTATCCTGGAAGTTGAGGACCCGATTAAATCGGCTTATCGCATTGAGGTTTCATCGCCGGGACTGGATCGTCCGTTGAAGAAACCAGCTGATTTTGAGCGTTTTGCTGGCCAGAAAATCAAACTGAAGACGCTTCGCGCACTTGACCCGGACCAGCGTGGTCATACCCGCAAAACTTTTGTCGGTACCCTGCTTGGCCTTGAAGAAGATCAGGTTCGTCTTCAACAGAGTGACAAACGTGGTGGCCTGGTTGTCATCCCGTTGGTAGAGATTGAGAAAGCCAATCTGGAAGAAGAGTTTTAACTTAACAATCAAAGACTTCAACAGCATTCACCACCGCAAAGGTGGCAGCGTGCAGGGGGAAGTAGGATGAATATCAACCTGAATCATATTATCGACCAGGTGGTTAAAGATAAGGGAATCGATCGTGCGGTTCTGGTCGAAGCTTTGGAATCTGCCGTACTTACTGCGGCCAACAAGAAATATCGCAATACCCGTGACCTCGAGGCCCATTTCAATGATGAAGTTGGTGAAGTAGAGGTGTTCGAGTTTGTTACTGTTGTTGAAGAAGTGGAGAACTCCTACCAGGAAATCGACCTCTCTGAAGCACGTGAAATTGATCCGGATGTCGAAGTCGGTGACTCCCTCGGCATGAAAATGGATGCGAGTAGCTTTAGTCGCATTGCCGCACAGACCGCTAAACAGGTGATCATTCAAAAAGTGCGTGAGGCTGAGCGTGAGGGTGTGTATAACGAATTTAAGGACCGTGTCGGCGAACTGGTTAACGGCATTGTCCGTCGTTATGAGCGTGGTGACCTGATTATCGACCTTGGCCGTACTGAAGCGTTGCTGCCTCATCGTGAGCAGGTCCCTCGTGAAAATTATCGCCAGGGTGACCGGGTCCGTGCATATATATCCGATGTTCGCATGGCGACCAAGGGACCGCAAATTATTCTCTCACGGACGCATTCCAGCTTGTTGATTGAACTTTTCCGTTTGGAAGTGCCGGAAGTTTCTGAAGGAATAGTCGAAATTCATACCGTATCGCGTGAGCCTGGTAGCCGTGCTAAAATTGCGGTGTTCTCAAACGATCCCGATGTCGATCCTATCGGTGCTTGCGTTGGTATGCGTGGAGCACGTGTCCAGAATGTGGTTTCCGAGTTGCGCGGTGAGAAGATAGACATTATCAATTGGACACCGGATATCGCTCGCTTCGCTTGTTCTGCGCTTGCTCCGGCAGAAGTCACCAGAGTTTATGTCGACAATGAAGAGGAAGCGCTGGAAGTTATTGTTCCCGATGATCAGCTGTCTCTGGCAATCGGTAAAAAAGGTCAGAATGTTCGCCTGGCGGCCAAGCTGACAGGGTGGAAAATTGATATCATCAGCGAAACACGTGCTGCGGAAGCTGAACTCGAAGAGCTGACTGGTGGTAGTAAAAATGAAGAGTCCGCTGAAACAGAAGCTTCTGGAGGGCTCTTAAGTGCAATGGCTGCCAAAGATGCCATCGCTATGATCAAATCGGCAGAATCTGTTGAAGATCTCTCTGGAATGGAAGAAGGGGAGGAACGCGTGACAGTGATGCGTACCTTTGAAGCCAGAATCGCTGAATTGACTGAAGCGGCAGGCAGTGAGGACGGTGAGACTACTGATGATAGTGAGGTTGCCGAGACCACTGAAGCCGTCGGGATAACCGAGGACAGTGAGACCACTGAAAACAGTGAGGATACTGAAAACAGTGAGGATACTGAAAACAGTGAGGACACGGGAGAGTAAAAGTGGTTCAGGTTCGAAAGCAACCACAGCGCACTTGCCTTGGTTGCCGTCAGGTTAAGGACCAGGACCAGTTGGTACGTTTTGTCCGCTCGCCTGACGGTGAAATTCTGGCTGACCTGAAAGGGAAGTTGCCTGGTCGCGGTGCTTATCTCTGTAACGATCGTGACTGTATTGAGACAGCGGCAAGCAGGAAACAGTTTGACAGAGCATTTCGAAAAGTTTGTCAGCCGGTTGCTGGAAGGCAGCTAGTCGAGTCTATAACAGAGCAGTTGCTTGCGCATTTGGCCAATCTGCTTGGTATGGCGCGTAAATCGGCAAAATTCGTGGCTGGCAGCAATGCTGTGTTGGATGCCTTGAATAGAAAGAAATTACTGGCAGTTGTCATTTTGGCTAGGGATATTTCACCGCAGATCGGTGAGAAAGTCAGACGTAAAGCGGAATACCAGCAGATCGTAACAACGCAATTATTCGATAAAGTAAAGCTTGGCCGCATTCTCGGGCGTGCGGAAAGAAGTGTTGTTGGTTTGCCCGATGGAAAGTTGGCGGCTGCGTTTCTTGATGATTTGCTCCGCTATCAGGATATTTCAGGGGAAAGTTGATGGCTAAAATTCGTGTTTATGAATTGGCGACCAAGTTGGGTTTAGACAACAAGGTCCTTGTTGACCAGCTGAACCAGGCCGGTATTGAGGTCAAGAACCATATGAGTGCTCTGGAAGAAGAGGTTGCACACAAGTTCGAGACTGGCCGGTCCAGTCAGACGAGCGCAGCACCGGCTGAAGAGACGACTCCCGTTGAGATCAAGGAGGAGCGTATCAGCTCTGGTTTGATTCGTCGCCGCCGCAAGGTCGTCCCCAAACCAGAACCGGCACCTGAGAAAACGCCTGCTGCAGAAGAAACTGTCCCTGTCGCTGAAACGTTGGTTGAACAAGAAGAAGTTGTACCTGAAAAAGAGCCTGTTAAGGAAGAACCCATTGAGGCAACAGCAACGCCACAGGCAACAACTGAAGTGGTAGAGACTGAAGCGCCTGTAGAAAAGCCTGCAAAAGCTGCCCCTGCGAAGAAAAAAGAAAAAAAAGAATCAGCCAATCGTGCCAAGATCCTGGGCCGTGTCGAACTACCGAAGCCGGCTGAAAGGCCTCGCCGTCAGGCTACTACTCCAGCGAAAGGTAAAAAACCCGCAACTGCTGCACCTGCAGGTCGTAAGCGACCGGATCGTCCTGATCGTCCGAGCCGTCCTGCAGCACCTGGTGCACCAATGGTACAACCTGATCTCCCTTCAGAAAAAGAGGGTCGTTCGACCAAAAAGAAAAAGAAGGGGCGTGATAATGTCGCCCGTGCGAATACCGATGGGCCGCGGCGTAAGACTCGCAGAGAAGTTTACGAACCGGATCGTAATGAACGTTATCGTAAGGGCAGAAAATCGACCCGTCCGGCCAAAAAGACTGAAATTACGCAATCGAAAGCGATTAAACGGAAAATCAGGATTACCGATGTTATTACGATCGGTGAATTGGCCAAACGGATGGGCGTTAAGGCCAATGATCTGATTAAGGAATTGATGAGCCAGGGTCAGATGGTGACAATCAACCATCCTCTTGATTTTGACTCAGCTTCTATTCTTGCTTCTGATTTTGGCTATGAAGTTGAAAACGTGGCCTTCGACGAGGACACCATGCTCGCGCATTCGAGTTCCGATACGAAGGTTGACGATGATGAGAATAAGGTGCCACGTCCACCTGTTATCACGATTATGGGTCATGTCGACCATGGTAAAACAAGTCTCCTTGATTCAATTCGCGCAGCTAATGTCACAGAAGGTGAAGCTGGCGGCATTACTCAGCATATCGGTGCCTACGATGTCGAGGTTGATGATCGTAAGATGACTTTCCTCGACACTCCTGGTCATGAGGCATTTACAGCAATGCGTGCTCGTGGTGCCCAGGTAACCGACATTGTTGTTCTGGTGGTTGCTGCCGATGACGGTGTTATGCCGCAGACCAAGGAGGCGATCAACCACTCCAAGGCTGCCGGGGTGCCGATCATTGTTGCTGTCAATAAAATTGACAAGCCCGATGCCAATCCTGACCGGGTCATGCAGGAACTCTCAGATCTTGAACTTCTGCCAGAAAGTTGGGGGGGAGATACTATCTTTGTCAATGTCTCTGCCAAGGAAAAGACCAACATCGACCAACTGCTGGAGATGATCCTGCTACAGGCCGAAGTCCTTGAGTTAAAAGCCAACCCAAACAAGCAGGCGCAAGGGGTTGTCGTAGAAGCTCGCCTCGATAAAGGCCGCGGAGCTATTACGACAGTTCTGGTCCAACAAGGCACAATGAAAATTGGTGATCCAATTGTTGCCGGTCTTCATTATGGCCGCGTCAGGTCGATGACTAACGATCAAGGTCAGGCTGTTGAAGAGGCTGGACCATCTTTCCCGGTTGAGGTCACAGGCCTGACCGGAGTTCCTGAAGCTGGTGAATCTTTCCATGCTGTTGTCGATGAGAAGACAGCCAAAGATGTCGCCCAACATCGCCATCACAAGATTCGTGAAGCAGAACTGGCAAAAAGCAGCAGGGTCTCTCTGGAGGAGCTTTATGCACGCATCCAGGAGGGTGATGTTAAAGAGCTCAAGATTATTGTCAAGGCTGATGTTCAAGGTTCTGCTGAAGCGGTTTCCGCAACTTTGACGAAACTCTCAACGGATGCTTGCCGCCTGATCGTTATTCATTCCGGTGTTGGCGGTATTACCGAGACGGATATAAGCCTTGCTGCAGCCTCCAATGCCATTGTGCTTGGCTTTAACGTGCGTCCAGCTCCAAAGGCCTCTAAATTTGCCGATCTTGAGGGTGTCGATATTCGCCTCTATCAAATCATTTATGAGGCAGTTGATGACATCAAGAGCGCCATGGAAGGTCTGCTTGCGCCTACTCTCACGGAAGAGGACCTTGGTCGTGCCGAAGTCCGCGAGGCGTTTAACGTTTCCAAGGTTGGTACTATTGCCGGCTGTTATGTGGTCTCCGGTAAGATCCAGCGCAATGCCCATGCCCGCCTGCTCCGCGACGATGTCGTTGTCTGGACTGGCAAGCTTACTTCACTGCGTCGTTTCAAAGATGACGTCAAGGAGGTCAGTAACAATTACGAGTGTGGTATCGGGCTGGAAAATTATAACGATATTAAGCCCGGTGATATTATTGAGGTCTATGTGGTTAAAGAGACCAAGACAAGCCTTTAATAACGTTTATTATGGTTGTCGGTGTACTGCAATTGGATCTGCGTCTTTACGGGCCGCAGAGCCTCAAGCAGAAGCGCAGCGTGATTCAGAAGTTGCTGGCTCGTTGCCGTAATCGCTTTCCGGCCAGTTGCGCGGAGGTGGGGTATCAGGATCTCTGGCAGAGAACATTGCTTGGTTTTGCAATTGTCAGTTCCTCGGAACAGCTGCTTGCGCCGATTCTTTCCCGAATAGAAGATGAACTCCTGGCGTCTGGTGAGGTTGATCTGATCAACGCCAATATTGAATTTATCCATTATTGACAAGCTTCCAGGTATAAATCGTGTCATCACAACGCGCACAAAGGCTGGCTGAGACCATCCATAAAGAGATTTCCAACTTGCTGATCAAGGGTCTTAAGGATCCGCGTATTGGTTTTGTTACGATTACGTCGGTTGATGTTACTTCCGATCTTCGCCAGGCGCGGGTCTACTACACCTTGATGGCCAGCCAGGATGATCGTAGCGAAACGAAAGCCGGTCTCGATAGTTGTTCCTCCTACATCCGGCAGCAGCTTGGGCGCGTATTACGTCTGCGCTTCATTCCTGAAATCCATTTTGAATATGATACATCCGTTGATTATGGCCAACATATCGAGAAACTCCTCCGTGAAGTCAAAACAGACGAACAACAAGACGATTGATCAAATCCTGCAACTTATTGATCAGAGTCAGACCTTTTTGATCGCCTCCCATGAAAGTCCTGACGGCGATGCCATAGGTTCGACCCTGGCTCTTGCGAATGCTTTGCGGGAGATGGGTAAAGACGTGGTCGCCTATAATCGTGACCACGCTCCACATGAGTATGCTTTTCTGCCTGGTATCGATACCGTTGTTTCCACAGTGGATGAATCACAGACTTTTGATGCTGGTTTTGTCCTTGATGCCGGCGAATTGCAACGTGCCGGAAGATGGATTAAAGGACGATGCCGGGCCCTGGTTAATGTGGATCATCACCCGTATTCAGAAGATTTCGGCGATATCTACTTTGTTGATACAGAAGCATCGGCCACCAGTGTTCTGATTTATCGTCTGCTCCAAAGCGCAGGGCACAAAGTGTCAAGCGACGTTGCCACCTGTGTTTATACGGCCATTCTCTCTGATACCGGCTCTTTCCATTACTCTAATGCCAATCCGGAGGCGTTTCAGGTAGCGGCAGAAATGGTCGCTCTCGGTGTTGACCCCTGGTCGATTGCATCCAGACTCTATGAAAGCCAGGACTTGAAGCGCCTGCGCCTGCTGGCATTGGCTCTGCCGACTTTGCAAGCCTCAGCCTGCGGTCAATATGCTTCTATTGCTGTTACGCTGAAGATGTACGAAAGTTCTGAAACAAGTGAAGAGTATACCGACCGCTTTATCAACTATCCCAGATCGGTACGTGGTGTCGAAGTCGCGATCTTTTTCCGCCAACTCACAGAAAACCGTTTCAAAATAGGGTTTCGTTCCAAGGGCAATGTCGATGTCGGTGCTCTGGCAAGAGCTATGAACGGCGGTGGTCATCACAACGCCGCCGGTGCAGAGGTTGAAGGTTCTCTGGAGAGTGTTCGGAAATGGGTCTATGCCCGTGTTGCAGAACTATTGTCTGATCAATGAATGGTGTCCTGATCGTTGATAAACCGCAAGGTAAGACTTCCTTCGACATAGTGCGACAGGTGCGTCGCTTATGTAAAACCCGCCGGGTAGGGCACGCTGGTACACTGGATCCTCTGGCGACTGGTGTTCTGCCGGTTGCGGTCGGTTGGGCGACGCGACTGGTTGAGTACATGATGGCTGGCGACAAGACTTATCTGGCGACACTGAAGCTGGGAGTGGCGACCGATACCCAGGATTCTGAAGGTAGGGTTATTGAAGTGAAAGAGTGGCAGGATATTGATAGGGCCTCGTTGAATAAGACTATTACCGATTTTATTGGTGAGATTGATCAACTGCCACCTATGTACTCCGCCCTCAAAAAGGACGGTAAGCCGCTTTACCAACTGGCTCGCCAGGGGGTTGAGGTGGAACGGCAGACCCGTTCATTGCGTATCGACAGTCTGGTGATTGACGATTTTGCCCCACCGTTTGTGACCTTTACAGTGCGTTGCAGTAAAGGGACTTACGTACGGACTCTATGCCATGACATTGGACAGAAACTTGGTTCTGCTGCCCATATGACAAGTTTGCGGCGTTTATCCTGTGGGCACTTCGATGCATCATCAAGTCATACGCTGGAAGAATTGCAGGATCTGGTTACGCAGGGCAAACCTCTGCCGCTTTTGACGCCAGCTGAGATTTTGGCTGACTGGCCTGCACTGGTTGTTTCCGGAGCAGTTCTCGGGCGCTTACAGGACGGCGTCGCACCTGATATGACAGATTTTGATGTCTCTGCACTTTCTGCCGGAGACCGGGTTTGTTTCCTGGATGAAGAGAGTCTGGTCGCGATCGCCAACTTTACTCCTGGTGGTTATGGTAAAAGACCTGGAGACTTCGAACTTATAAAGGTTTTTCCATCGGTGAGAGAGAACGGATAAATGCTTTACTCTCCCCGGTTTTTGTGGTAGATAATGCTTCTTTAAAGTGGCTAACTGTCGAAAATAACAATAACTCACAAAGATCAAGGAGGTGGCGCCTTGCTGGCCACAGAACGTAAACAGGAAATCATTGAGAAATTCAAAACCCATGAGAGTGACACGGGTTCGCCGGAAGTACAGATTGCACTCCTCTCAGAGCGCATCACCTACCTGACGGATCATTTCCGTACGCACAAAAAAGATCACCACTCCCGTCGTGGTCTGCTCAAAATCGTCGGCCAACGTCGTCGGCTGCTCGATTATCTCAAGGGTAAGAGCGTCGAGCGTTATAGCACGGTGATTAAAGAGTTGGGTATTCGTCGTTAAAATGGGCAGCAAGCTCTTGACTGCTTAGAGCCTGCTGTCTTTTTATTTAGTAAGTGTCGTGGCCGGGAGGTTGTCCGGAGAGAGGTTCTGAGCCTTTGTGCATCAGAACCTGTCTCAGGCCATCCTCCTCTGCCATTTTAGGAAGCAGTAATTACAGGTGATCGGATGTCCGGTCCAAAAGAGGAGAAAAAATGGCTTATCAAAAAGTCGAAATCGAGTTCAACGGTCAACCGTTGACAATGGAAACGGGCAAAATGGCCCGTCAGGCCGACGGTGCTGTCGTCATTACCTATGGCGAAACCAAGGTACTCTGTACCGTTGTTTCTGCTAGAAAAATGCGCGCAGGGCAGGACTTCTTCCCCCTGACCGTCAACTACCAGGAAAAATTTTACGCCGGTGGTAAAATCCCCGGTTCTTTTTTCCGTCGTGAGCGCGGCACCACAGAGCGCGAAACGCTGATCTGCCGGTTAATTGACCGTCCAATGCGTCCACTCTTCCCTAAAGGTTATATGTTTGAAACCCAGATCATGCCGACCGTTATCTCGGCAGACATGGTCAACGATCCGGATACCATCGCAATGGTCGCAGCTTCAACTGCTGTTGCCATTTCCGACATCCCTTTCGCAGGCCCGATTGCTGCTGTTCGTGTTGGTCGTGTCGATGGCAAGCTGATTGCCAACCCGACTATTGAGCAGCAGGGAGAGAGTGACATTAATATCATTGTATCCGGTTCGAAAGATGCCGTGATGATGGTTGAGGGCGAATCCGACTTCTTTTCCGAAGCAGAGATGCTTGATGCGATCTTCTTCGGTCATAAGGCTCTGCAGCCTCTGATCGATGCACAAACCGAACTGGCCAAACTGGTCGGTCTCGATAAGCGTGAATTCATTGTTGCCGAAACTGATGCTGCACTGGAAGCCAAGGTCACCGAGCTGGCAGAAGCTAATGTGAAAGTCGCGGCAAAAATTCAGACCAAGCAGGAGCGTTATGCAGCTTTGGGCGACAATCGCACCGCAGTCAAGGAAGCCCTGGCTGAAGAGTTCGAAGGTCGTGAAGAAGAAATCAGCGCCATCCTCGGCTCGGTCGAGAAGCGCGTTATTCGTCAGATGGTCGCTAAAGATCGGGTCCGCATCGACGGTCGCGATATGAACACCGTCCGCCCGATCACCTGTGAGATAGGTGTTCTGCCGCGCTCCCATGGTAGTGCCTTGTTTACCCGTGGTGAGACTCAGGCTCTGGTTGCTGCAACTCTTGGTACCAAGGTTGATGAGCAGCGCATGGACAACGTTCAGGGTATGGAGTTCAAGAAGTTTATGCTGCATTACAACTTCCCTCCATTCTGTGTCGGTGAAACCAGTATGCGCCTTTTCCCTGGCCGTCGCGAGATCGGTCATGGCATGCTTGCCGAGCGTAGCGCTGCACAAATTCTGCCTCAGCACGAAGACTTCCCCTACACGATCCGTATCGTCTCCGACGTTCTCGAATCAAATGGTTCCTCTTCGATGGCTTCTGTCTGTGGTGCTTCTCTAGCGCTGATGGACGCTGGTGTTCCGGTCAAGGAAGCGATCTCCGGAATCGCCATGGGTCTGATCAAGGAAGGCGATGATATTGCCATCCTCTCCGACATCCTCGGTGACGAAGATCACCTCGGCGATATGGACTTCAAAGTCACCGGTTCTGCTGAAGGAATCACCGCTTTGCAGATGGATATCAAGATCTCTGGCGTCACCAAGGAAATCATGACCCAGGCGCTGGCACAGGCTAAAGAAGGTCGTATCCATATTCTTGGTGAAATGGCTAAAGCGATTGATGCTCCTCGCAACGACCTGTCCAAATATGCACCGCGTATCACCAGCATCAAGGTTAAAACTGACCAGGTGCGCACCGTTATCGGCGCGGGCGGCAAGAACGTTCGTGGTGTTATCGAAGCAACTGGTTGCGCGATTGACATTCAGGATGACGGCACCATCCATATCGCTTCTTCTGATGGTGATGCTGCCAAACTGGCAATCAAGATGATCCGTGACCTGATCCAGGAAGCCGAAGTTGGTAAACTCTACAATGGTACGGTCCGTAAGATCATGGAGTTCGGCGCTTTTGTCGAAATTTTCCCTGGAACCGATGGCCTGGTGCACATCTCTGAGCTGGATAAAGAGCGTGTTCGCACAGTAACCGACATCTTGAAAGAAGGTGACAAGGTTCTGGTTAAATGTATTGGTGTTGACAGACAGGGCAAAATCAAACTGTCCCGCAAAGAGGCCCTCGGCAAGTCATTGCCTGAGGATGCCTGATCCCTGCCTTTCATGATTCAAATGTACGATGCTGGATAATGGCATCCGGGCGCTTTCTAGAAAGTGCCCGGGTGCCATTCTGTTTCAGGGTGAACCATGGCTCATGTCATGAGCCTGCCGAACTCAACGGCACCTCATTTTTTGTTGAACATATAGCTTATAGCTTTGATCTAGGAGCCTGTCCGACAATCCATGATCGGCTGCAAACCCAGCCGTTTGGCCCATATTTCAGCTCCTTTTCGACCAATAGCTATGGCTATTACTCTCAAACGAGCTAAGATCTGTTCTCAAACTTCTGGATTTTCGCTGCGACCCTTATTGTCGGACAAGCTCCAAGAGGTATTTATGGTTGAAATTAAAGTAAAAAAACTTCATCCTAGAGCGGTAATCCCCGGATACATGACTGAACATGCCGCTGGTATGGACCTGTGTACCGTGATCGCTTCGTCTGTAAAACTTCTCCCCGGTGAGCGGACTCTTTTGCCGACCGGTCTTGCTATGGAAATCCCACCTGGCTATGAAGGGCAGGTGCGGCCTCGTTCCGGCCTGGCATTGAAAAAGGGTATTGCCCTGGTCAATTCCCCGGGAACCATTGATGCCGATTATCGTGGTGAGATCGGCATTATTATTATTAATCATGGCAGCGAAACGGTTGAATTTATGCCCGGTGATCGCATTGCTCAGCTGATTATCACCCCAGTAACCCAGGCGACTATTGTTGAGACAAATGATTTAAACGACTCAGTACGGAGTTCTGGTGGTTTTGGCCATACGGGAGTCAATAACAGTAATTAATTATTAGCGATCAGTGCTTTGATATGAAGGGGAAAAGTTATGTTGTTGCGTATTAACCAGGAAAATCCTCAAGAACGACTTATCAACCGGGCTGTCGAAGCGTTGCAGCAGGACGGACTGATCGCTTATCCGACTGATACGACCTATGGCCTCGGCTGTAATATTTTCAGCCGTCGCGGTGTCAAAGATATCTATAAAATCAAGCAGCGTGATGTCCACAAGCCTTTTTCTTTTATCTGTGCCGATCTTTCTGATGTAGCCATTTATGCCCAGGTAAGCAACTTCGCCTTCAAGATCATGAAACGGCACCTTCCTGGGCCCTACACCTTTGTTCTTGATGCCACACGTATTGTTCCAAACAGCATGATTACCCGCCAGAAAACAGTTGGTATTCGTATCCCCGATGATGAGATCGCCTTGTCGATTGTACGTCAATTGGGTCATCCCCTGGTGACAACCAGCGCCAATTTGACCGGTGAGTCACCATTGCACGATCCTGATGAAATAGAAGCACTCATGGGGAATATGCTCGATCTGGTCGTCGACGGCGGCATCCGTTATGGCGACCCTTCTACCGTAATCAGCCTGATAGATGATCGCATTGAAGTCCTCCGGGAAGGCTGTGGCGATATTTCCTGGATTGATCAGTTATGACTCGTTTTTTTATTGTTATAGTTGCCGGGCTCCTGTTTCTTGCTGCAGTCATGGTGTCTCCATTATTGGCAGAGGATAAGCCTTTTGGTGGTGTTGGCCTGCAAGTTGTGCCAACGATCAACGGTGAGTTGGTTGTGTTGAATGTACTTGAGAACGCCCCTGCAGCAGAAAAGGGTCTAATACCGGGTGACCTTATTTTCCAGGTAGATGATTTTATGTTGCACGGCAGTGACTTTGGCAAAGTCGTTTCCGAATATCTTTGGGGGCCGGTTGGTAGCTCTGTTGAGCTCTTCTACCGCCGTCCCGGTGTAGCAGGAGTCAGTAAAGTGGTCGTACGACGTTCAATGATTGATCCACGCCTGACTGTGACGCCGACGATGAAAAGTGGCGCTTCGGCCAGCAGGCCATCGGGCGGCGGGAGCAACTGATCATGCAAAAGGAGATTACCGTTGTTCTCTATGGTTTTCGCCTCACCAACCCTGAATGGTCTCCAGATATCAAAATAGATACCATTTCCGGATTTATTCGCGGCCTGCACAACGATCTTAATACTCTTGGTATTACAGTGTCTTATCTCGAAGAACATGACAATGTACTTGAGGTCGATGGTTACGCTGACCTGCTCAATATAATCCGCTTGCGTTCACCCAAAGACCACATTGGCAACCTCTGTCTCGGTCATATTATTGGCCAGAGTGCCAACTGTAATTTTTTAGAAGATATTCGCCGTGGAGTTTCGCGAGTTGCCTTTGCACCTGAGACGATCGAGCCGGAGGGGAGTAACAAGGTGGTCTGTCATAATTGTGGGTGCGGGTGTTGAGAAACCGGGACGCGTTGCGCGGGACGAGGAACGAGGAAAGTCAAAATCAATAAAAACGGTGACAGAATTTATTTTGTCACCGTTTTGGTCTTAGAGTTTGATTTTCGCGTCCCTCGTCACTGGTTTATCTGAAACTTCCTTAGATAACCAACCAGAGCATTCATCTCCTGAGCTTCAACGGAAATCGTTTTTGCGCCGAGGGCGTCGCGCAGGCAGGCATTGATGATATCCTTAAGCTCCGTGTCGTTGAAGTCACCGACCATGTCAAGACCCTTGCCTTGCGTGTGGCATGTGGCGCAGCTGCGTCCCTTGGTGCCGAGTAATGTAGATTCGAACAGAGTCTTGCCCAGAGCCAGTGAAGGAGATTCAATTGCATGGGCGTGGAGCCCCGTCATGAGCAGTATGCCAACAACAATGATCGATTTATTCATGGCGATCTCCCAGAAACTGTGTAAAATGGCTAAGTTGTAAAACAATAAACAGATTACCTTTGAATCTTGTTAAAGACAAGTTTCTTGTTTAAATTCAGCCGTTGGCAGCCTGTCGGATAATCAATGAGCTGGCTGCTAACGAGGAGGTTTAAGAATGAAAACCAAACTTGGTATCAGTATTGTCCTGGCTCTTTTATCTTTCATTTTTATTACTCAGAACACTGAAACAGTAAAGGTTGCTTTCCTGGCATGGTCTGTAGATATGTCACTTGTGCTGCTGGTGTTTATCATGCTGGGGGCCGGCATCATTATTGGTTGGTCTTCAAGCAGTTATCTGCGTTTTGCTCGTAACCGTAAACGGGCAATGGTTCATGATAATGCACAGACAACTGAGGTTGCAATGCCGGAGGACACAGACAGTACCATTCATGGAGAGAAAAGAAGCACATGAATAACAAGAGCAACCAGATCCATCAGCTTGTTAAACAGGCTATCGATAATGGGACCGCGCTAGAGGCAAAGGACATTCGCGGATTGCGTGCCAGGAGCAAGCAGGCGACTGTTATGTTCAAAAGTGTATTTTGGGTGGGTATTGTCATTTTCAATATAGCGCTCTGGTTACCGTTGCCGATAGAAATCAACAAGACGGTGCTCTATGTAGTCGCTTTTATGGCGCTGATAACTGCTGTTGTCGTGCCGATTTTCGGGCTTAAGAAACATCAAGTTAATCTGGAGTTGCTCAAAGTGTCAACCCAGGCCTTGAAGAAGAAAACCGTCAGCGTGGCAGGCAAGTCCTATATCAATCAGGTAAAAAAGCAGGACCGGCCTTTTGTTGTTGCTGAGTTTGAGCTTTTGAACGGCAGTAAATGGGCGGTAAAAGCCGAGGATTCAGATATTTAAGTTCATTGAATTAATGGTTTTTTGCGATATTATTCACACATCATGCTAATATCCCAAATTAAGAGCGAATTACTCTTGTATGGGAAGGCCAAGATTACTTGTAAGGATTACTGATTCTCAGGAAACAGGCTGCTTAACTTTCATCCCAAGGAGAAGGAAATTGAAAAAGTTTTTTACAATATTAATTGCTGTAAGCGTTCTGGCTACTGGCTGTGCTGCACCCCAGAACAAACAGGAGCAAGGCACCCGGACTGGTGCTCTGGTTGGTGCGGCTAGTGGCGCTCTGCTCGGTCAGCTTATCGGTGGTAACACTAAAGGGACCCTCATCGGTGCCGGAGTTGGTGCCTTGGCTGGTGGCGTCATCGGCAATCAGGTTGGCAAGATGATGGATGAGCAGGAAGCAGCTATGCGCCGCGAACTGGCCGCTGCTGAAGTCGCTAATATCCAACGCAACGCCGATATCCTGGCGGTCACATTTAAGTCTGATTATCTCTTTGCCGTCGGGTCCGCCAATCTGAATGCCGGTGCCTTCAATGAGATCAGCCGGGTCAGTCGCGTACTCAACCAGTATCCCGATACCAGTATTCAGGTCGCCGGGCATACCGACAGCACAGGCTCTGAACAGAGTAACAAGACACTTTCGGAGAATCGCGCTGATAATGTCAAGAACGCTTTGGTTGGACAGGGTGTCCACCCTAATCGTATCACCACTATTGGTTTCGGCGAATCGGCACCGATCGCTGATAATAGTACCGAAGCCGGACGGCTGTTGAACCGACGGGTTATCATTACTATTACACCGCGCACTTAACAGTACATAATCCGCTCAAAAAGAGAGAACCATATGCGTATCAAAACCATTTTGCTGCTGGCTGTGCCATTCTTTTCTCATCGCTGATGAGGCCTTGGATTTAAAAAAACAGATCATGTTTGATCAGAAGAGACTGATTATAATGGAGAACATGGATTTAACCGAGGCAGAGGCGAAGGCCTTCTGGCCGGTTTATGAAAAGCACCAGGAGGAATTGTTCCAGGTTAACCAACGCGGCGCGGTGCTGATCCTTGCCTATGCTTCGGTCTACCAGTCTTTGACCGATGAGCAGGCCACGAAACTTATCGATGAGTACTATGATGTGCAGGATGACCGTCTGATTGCTATGAAGAAAATGGTTGCTGACGTAGGAAAAGCCCTGCCAGGCAAGAAAGACTTTCGTTACATGCAGGTTGAATCGAAGCTGACTGCAATAGCAAGGTATGAGTTTGCGAAGGGAATTCCTTTGGCGCAGTAACAAATAGAGTTGGAGTTTATCTTTATGGCGTGTCGGGGCAGTAGCAAGGCGTTACCTACTACTCTGGCGCGCCATAACTTCTAGAAAGCTGTAAAGCTATAAGGTTTAAACTTACAGCTTATTCTAAGGTTGTTATGGACCCACTATTGATATCGGTTGCTTTTATCCTTGGCTTCATGGTTCGACAGGTCGGATTGCCACCACTTGTTGGCTTCCTGGCCGCTGGTTTCGTTCTGAACGGCCTTGGTTTCGAAGGCGGCGAGACTCTGCAGACGATTGCTGACCTCGGCGTAACCTTGCTGCTATTCTCCATCGGTCTCAAGCTTGACCTGAAAAGCCTTGCCAAGCCGGAAGTCTGGGCCGGGGCTAGCCTGCACATGGTCATCACGGTAGCGGTCTTCGCCGCCGGGGTGTTCGGGCTTGGTATGGCTGGACTACCGTTCTTTACCGATCTTACTTTCCCCATAGCGGTCCTGGTTGCCTTTGCTCTGAGCTTTTCCAGCACCGTTTTCGCCGTTAAAATTCTCGAAGAGAAGGGCGAAATGGGGGCGATGCATGGCAGGGTTTCCATTGGTATCCTGATTATGCAGGATATCTACGCAGTCCTGTTCCTGACTTTCTCCCTTGGCAAACTACCTTCACCGTGGGCACTCCTCATTCCGCTGGCTCTCTGGGGGTTGAAGCCGATTCTTTATCGCTTGATGGATCGCAGCGGACACGGTGAATTGTTGCTCATGTTCGGCTTGTTTGCAGCGCTGGTTGCTGGCGCTGGAGGTTTCGAACTGGTTGGGCTTAAGGCTGATCTTGGTGCTCTGATTCTCGGTATACTTCTCGCTGGGCATGCTAAAAGTTCAGAATTGGCCAAGACGTTGCTGGGTTTCAAAGAACTTCTCCTGGTAGGCTTTTTCCTGACCATCGGCCTGTCAGGTGTTCCAACCATGGCTTCTGTCGGCGTAGCCGCCTTACTCGTAGCTGTGGTTCCATTGAAAGTCGTTCTCTTTTACCTCCTGTTGACCCGTTTTAAACTACGGGCACGCTCCTCGTTACTTGCTTCTCTGAGCTTGGCAAATTACAGTGAGTTTGGCTTGATTGTTGCCGCAGTAGGGGCCTCACAGGGCTGGCTTGGACCGGAATGGTTGGTAATCATTGCTATGGCTATCTCGGCAACATTTGTTATTGCATCCCCCCTGAATACCGCTGCCGATGCTCTTTACAGTAAATATCGTCAGCGTCTGCGCAAGTTTGAGACCGACACACGACACCCTGACGATCAGCCAATTGACCCTTATGGTGTGACCATTGCTGTTTTCGGTATGGGGAGGATTGGCACCATGGTTTATGATTTCATGCAAGAGAAGTATGGCGATACAGTAGTAGGTGTTGATTTTAACGTCGATAAGGTTAAGGCACATTGCGATGCCAACCGTCGAGTCATTTTTGCTGATCCGACAGATCCTGATTTCTGGCCGCGTATCAAGCTACGGCAAGGGCAGGTGCGCATGGCTTTACTGACCATGCCTAAGCATCAGGCCAACCTGGCGGCTGCTAAACATCTGATGGAGATGGGTTTCTCTGGCCTGATCGCCGCGACCGCCAACTTTGATGATCAGGTTTCGGACTTGAAGGAAGCAGGGGTTGAAGCCGCCTTTAATTTCTACAATCAAGCCGGTCTTGGTTTTGCCGAGCATGCCTGGGAGGTTCTTGAAGGGCCAGAAACTGAAGAGTCGAAATTATGAAATTATACATTCCCGGTATCAAAACGTTCATCCTCGGTCGCTATTAGTAGCCTATTGCTAACCCTGGCCTGCCTGATAATTTTTCAACCATTTGTGGTTAATGCGGTTGGGAAATTTCTACTGGAACTGTTATTTATCGCGGCACTTCTCGCTGGTTTACGGGCTATTGAAATCAAGCGGGGATTATTTCGTTTTAAAGTGGATTTGCTCGTTGTCTGCCTTGGCCTTGGTTTTGCCGGGTCAATATTGGAGAATCCTCTGCTGTTCAGCCTGGGCCTTGTTGGTGAGATTCTATTCTTGAGCATTGTTGCCATCGCTATTTTATTTGATCTGTTCCATAGTAAAAAAGTCTGTGGAGATACTCTGGCTGGTACGGTCTGTGTTTACCTCCTGGTTGTCTTGATCTGGAGTTATCTGTATGTTTTGATTGAATTAGGCTTTCCTGGTTCATTCTCCTTTACCCAAGGGCAGGCACGCATGCAATTGTGGCTCTCAAAAGAGTTTTATTCATTCTTTTACTTCAGTCTGATAACCATGACTACAGTCGGTTACGGGGACATGACTCCCGTCAGCAGAGCAGCGTGAACCTGTGCCAGTCTGGAGGCTATCCTGGGGCAGATTTACTTGACTATTCTGGTTGCGCGTTTAGTGGGGATGCACTTGCTGCATCAGCAGGGAAAAAGATAAACAAAGGCCAGCTGAATCCTCAGCTGGCCTTTAGTTCCTTACAAGTTGTGTCGAGATTATTATTTGCCCCAGCGGTAGGTACCCATCACTCCCAGGGTAAACTGATTGTTGTTACCCTCATCGTCGACAATCGGGCTGTCCTTGGCGTCATTGAGCAGAGTTTTGTAGGAAAACAAACCCATAACTCCCCATTGATCCCAAGGAGTGTAATTTGCTAATACGTTAATGCCGACATCTTTAACACCAGAACTGGCCGAGTAGTTGGCCCAGCCGCTGGTGCCGCGATTACCGGCGTTAATACCGAAATAGGTATCCATGTAATCGGAATCAGCACCGGTGACAAAGAATGTTGGAACGATAGTCAGATTTGGTGTGGTCTGAAAACGGTAGCCTGTGTAGGGTTGGATGAGCCAACCATCGTGCTCATTTGAAATGTCGGTGAGTAGTTCCACGCCAAGCAGTACATTGTTGATATCAAGGGCAGCGAAGACACCAGCTTCCCAAGCATCACCTATGCTACTCATTTTACTGACTCGCTTGTTGTCGATGCTTATCGTATCATCACGGCCGAGACGATAGTTTAAAACTGGCCCCAGGCTATAGTGCTTGTTAGCGAGTAGGTTAACCTTCATGTTGCCACTCACCAGCTTAACGTAGCGGCCACTGTTGTACGTTTGGTTGAACATGAACATGGGTATGCCAGTGGTGTCATCAGAACCTTCATAATCAGGGGTTGCAACGACACCGAGACCGGCGTTGCCTTTAGCTGCCATTGCCGTTCCGGCAAAAAGAATTGTCGATAAAATCACCCCAAGCAAAATCAGTTTTTTCATATAATCCTCCAATTGTATGTAATCGTTGTGAGGAGGAGACCCCCTCCTCTATTTAAAAACTTTAACAACTATAACTACAACTCATTTCTTTTGCAAATTAACTGACCTCTTTATTGAAAAGAATTATGCCAGACATTAATGTAACCCAGTATAAGGGGGGGGCTCCTGCCTATTTGTCTAGTAGTTTTTCTGGCTTTTGTATGTTTTGCTTGGCATTCAGACGGATATCGCTAGAATAGCAGGACAATGTTTGTACACTTATTCAGGTTGAAATTCCTCTGTTACTTATTCTGTTTGCTGGTGGTGTCTTTGTCGATGCCGGTGTTTGCGTCGCCATCGTCTGTTGAGGTGACAGTTGATGGCGTTCGCGGCAAGAAGAAAAAAAATATTGTATCGGCTCTTGGGCTGGCCCCAGGGCTTGTGCGCGATGGCAAGGTCGATCTGCACTGGTTACACCGTTTTGTCGACCAGGTGCCAGGTTTGGCTGAGCAAGCCTTGGAGCCTTTTGGTTATTACCGAAGTGAGATCGAAACGAATTTTCAGGAAACGGATGAGGTTTACCTTATCAATGTGCAGGTCACGCCTGGTGTCCCGGTCAGGGTTCGTCAACTCAGCCTGCGGTTGACCGGCGCTGGTTCTGGTAAGTCGGAATTGAAGCAAGAACTCCGTTTATTCCCCCTCAAAAAGGGTGATATCCTGCGCCATAAATTCTATGACAAAGGCAAGATTGCCCTGCAGCGCAAAGCGATCGATCTGGGTTATCTGGATGCGGTGTACACAAGCGCCTCAGTCAAGGTTTACCCTGATGAGGATGCCGCTGATATTGAACTGGTGTTGGATACCGGAGCGTGCTATCGATTCGGACCAGTCAGCTTCGATGGTGACCTCGATTTTTTTGATGCAAGCTTCCTGCAAAGGTTCATTCCTTTTGCAGAAGGTGAGGTCTTCTCGCATCGTTTGTTGCATCGCAGTCGTCTCAGCTTCTATCAGGCAGACCGGTTCGATGAAGTATTGATGGTCCCGCGCATAGACGAGGCCGAAGATCTCAAGGTGCCGATCGACGTCAAACTGGTTCCTGGGAAGCGACACCGCTTGCGTCCAGGGGTCGGTTATGGGACCGATACCGGGGCTCGTGTTTCACTCAACTATCAGGACACACGTCCATTTAATCGTCCCGACCTCTACTCCTTTGAAGCTCTTCTTGCAGAGAAGACCGAGTTTCTGGAGAACAGTTACACCATCCCTCAGGCGGGCAGTTCAGAGAACAACTTTATTATCTCTTTCGGGCTCCGCAATGAGGACATCGGTGTCTACGAAACCCGGATTGCCTATACCGAAATCGAAGAGGTCTATAGCTTGGGTGTGGGTAAAACCGGTTCGTTCTATCTGCGTTATTCACGGGAAGACGGCGATATCAGCGATGCGAGTTTCGTCTCTTATCTTTTGACTCCAGGAGTCCGCTACTACCAACGCTCATACGATGACCCGCTCAACCCCAGGAAAGGCTACCAGTTCCGTCTTGAACTGCGTGGCAATCATGACGAGCTCTTGTCGGATGTCACCTTCGGTCAGATCCTGGGGGCCGGTAGTTTTATCTTACCGCTCAATAGTCGTTTCACCTTGCATGTCCGAGCGGAGGCGGCGACTACGATCAAAGATGACGAGTTCAGTGACATTCCTGTCTCCATGAGATTTTTTGTTGGTGGCGACAGCAGTGTGCGCGGCTATTCTTTCAACTCACGCGGGCCGCGTAATAGCGATGGTGATGTGATCGGCGGTGACTCCAAGCTGGTAGGCAGCGTTGAACTCGAGTACTCCCTGAACGATAAATGGGGTCTGGCAGTTTTCTACGATACCGGTAGCGCCTTTAACGCTGTTGCTGGGAATATCAAGTACATCAATGGTGCCGGTGTCGGTGTCCGCCGTTATACATTAATTGGGCCGATCAAGCTCGATCTGGCCAGCCGTGTTGGCGATAGCAACAACAGTATGCGCATTCACCTGAGTGTTGGGTTCGATATATGAAACGCTGGATTATTTCAATTTCTGTGCTGTTGTTGTTCTTCAATCTGGTCCTGTTCGGGGTCGGTATCTGGGTGTTGCGATCAACGGCCGGAGCCATCTGGTTGCTGGAAGCCGTTGCTAATGCGACGGAACTGCAAATCACGTCCGGGCGGATTGAAGGTCGTCTGGCTGATGAACTGATGGTTGATGATCTGTTGATTTCCTGGCCGAATGGTGGACTGTCCATGCAACGTGTCCATCTGGACTGGGACCCTTTCAGTATAGTTAACGCTCAGCTGAAAATTCATCTCCTGGAGGTCGATCAGTTGGTGATACACGATACCGACAGTGTTGGTTCGTCGGATACCCCGACGATTGATACCTATGCACCTGAGTTTTCAGTCAGTGACCTTACTTTCCTGCCAGACTGGCTGACAGTAGAGATTGCCCATCTGCAGCTTCGGGGTTTTACCTATAAGGATGAGGAAAGTACAGCTGTGATCGCTGATGAGATTTCAGGAAGCTATCTGTGGACGCAACAACGTATCAATGCCTCTGAGTTTAGCTATCTCTCTCCTTATGTCAATCTTCAGGGTGTCTTTGACTGGGATCTGCAGAGCAGCCCCCGGCTGGAAATGACGGCTGATGTTCATCTTCCTGATGTCCTGGTTGACCCACAGCTGTTTGAGGATATCGCTGTACCGGTTAAGTTCCCGGGTCAGTTGACGTTGGATGGTGACTGGAATGATTTCTCCGGTCCGGTTCGCTTTGGCGTGGTTACAGAAGCTGGGGACGGGGTATGGTTGGCTGCTGATGCTCGCGGTTCATGGCAAGGCATCCGCTTTGATAATCTGAAAGGCAGGTATTTAAACGGCAGTCTGTCCGGAGATCTTGATCTCGCCTGGATCGATTCCTATCGTATGGATGGGCAACTATCCGTAGACGGACTGAAACCGGCTGCTCTGGTCGAGGATCTGGATGGTCTGGCCAGTCTCGATGTCGAGGGTGAACTACTGATCTCATATGATGACCAACCTTTGCAGGCCAGCCTGAGCGCAACGATTCATGAGGCCAGATTGCGTGGGCATGACATTGCCGGGCAACTGGCTGCAGATTGGCAGGATGGTGGCCTGAATGAGCTAAATCTGGACCTGAGCGGCAAAGGTGTAAGGGTGGTTGCTAAGGGGAAGCCGAACGAACGGCTTGATCTGGACATAGACATTGCCGATCTGCGTCAGTTTCATCCTGATCTTGCTGGCCAGTTACTAGCGTCAGGGTGGCTGCGCTGGGCCGATGACTACCTGACTGGCGAGCTGGACGGCTCTGGTACAGATCTCGTTTGGCAGGAAGCTTCACTCGCTACTCTGAATTTGCAGGGACGACACCTGGAACAGCAGGCACCGCTGGAACTGGAACTCAGCGGTCAGGATTTGCGCTATGCCGATCAGCAAGTTGATCATTTACAGGTGGGTTTGAGTGGGACTCTGGAGAGACACGACATACAGGTGACGCTAGACGGTCGCGCCGTTTACCTGGCTGCACAGTTGATCGGCCACTACCAGGAAGAGAGCTGGCAGGCAGAATTGCAAACCTTATCCGCACAAACGCCGACACTTGGTGTGTGGGCTCTCGAAGGGCCAGCCAGAATCGCGTGGCAACCAGAAACACTCAGTATCGAACATTTCTCCCTGAGTAGCCAGCGAGGGGAGCGCGTGACACTCAATGTCTCCGATTGGGGTTCGTCGGCAAGGGCGCAGGTGGCTCTGACCTGGCATGACCTGAGACACGACGGTCTCGCTTACCTTAAATTCCCGCAATCCTTCTCGGGCAGGAGCACTGGCGAATTACAGCTGGGATTGGTCGCACAAAAGCCGGCTTCCCTGGAGGTTAGGATGACCGCCTCGGCTGAATTGCAAGATGACCTCATGGCAGTCACAATTCCTTCATTGACGGCGGAAGCGATCTGGCTGGAGGATGGCCTGGCGCTGGATATCCTTGCCGAGAGTGCTGCCGGTGAACGCTTTGAGGCTAGGGCCCATTCATCGCAGCCGCCTGCCTGGAATTGGCCTCCAGTTGAGCTCTCTCTCGATGTGAGTTGGCAGGGAGTAGACCTGGAACGATTCAGTCGTCTCCGCAATGAATTGGATGTGCAGGGCCTCAGTGAAGGTAGGGTGCAACTCGAGATATTGGCTGGCAAGCTCCTACATGTTAGAGCCAAGATCGCGGCCAATGGACTTATGCAATACAAGGAACAGCCTGTTGGTTTCCGCTCCCTGTTGGCTGATGTGAATTGGGATAATGAGAGCTTTCTCTTTGACGTTCAGGCCGAAGGGGCTCATGACGGCACCCTAGCTTTGCACTTGACCTCAACAATCGATCCTCGTTTCTCCTGGCCTAATTCAGGTCAGATAGAGTTAAAAGTTAATAATACAGACCTCCAGTCGTTAAGCCCTTTGTTGCCGGAAGAAATCAATCTTGATGGCATTGTCTATGCTGAGTCCCGTGGCCGCTGGCAGGATGGTGATCAGATAATTCTGGGTGGTCAGGCTGGACTCTCTGACAGCGAATTGATCTGGCAGAATGATGAGGGCCTGGTTGACGCCAAGTTACAACAGGTTGATGTCGAGTGGCAATGGCAGGGCGATCATCTCGCTGGTTCGATAGTGGCACAATTGGCAGAGGACGGTATTTTACGCAGTAACTGGCAATTGCCGCTGCCTGCTCACTGGCCAGTCAAATTCGTTGAGGATGGTGCGTTGCAGGCAGACCTGCACGGGCAGGTGCGTGCCGCCGGACTATTGGTTGCACTCGCCCCAGGGCAAATTCAGGATTTGCAGGGGCAGATTGAGAGTGATCTACAGCTCACAGGGAGTTGGCAAAACCCCGTTTTTTCCGGTCGCCTGACGTTGACCGAAGCGAGCGCTTATTTACCGGCAACCGGTGTTAAGATCGAGGACCTTTTGTTGCATGTTTCTCTGCAAAATGAGCAGATCAGAATCAATGAATTCTCATTTCGATCTGGTCCCGGGACACTGACAGGATCAGGTCAACTGGACTTTGATCAGTGGCAGCTGGAAAATTACCACTTGGTATTCAAGGGTGACCGAGTACAGGTTTATAACTTCCCGGAGCTTCAGGTTCTGTGCAGTTCCGAATTGACTCTGAGTGGCAACTCCAAAAAAATGAAACTCTATGGCAACCTGCTGATTCCGGAGATGAGCCTGCTTGGAATGACGACTGCGTCTGAAGATCTACCCAGCAATGATGTGGTAGTAATTGAGGAAACCCACGATGATCGTGTAGTCTTGCCGATAGATGCAGACATCAGGGTTGACGTCAAGCTTGGTGACCAGGTATGGATCAAGACCTCCGGTGTTGAAGCCAGGCTCGAAGGTGGTGGCATGGTCACACTTGATGAACAGCAACGGTTTGCGGCTCAGGGAGAGGTTCGTTTGATCGAGGGGACCTATAAAGCTTATGGGGCTAATCTGCAGATCAAGCAGGGAGTCTTGAGTTATAAGGGAGGGGCGATTGATAACCCCGCTCTACGGGTTTTCGCTGCACGGGATGTGGGGGCTGTTCAGGCAGGGGTACAGATCACCGGAAGTGCAAAAGCTCCCGTCGTCTCTCTCTACTCGCGTCCAGCCATGCCGGAACGGGACATTCTGGGTTATATTTTTATGGGACGTCCAATGCGGGCAGGCCAGGAGGGCGAAGATGCTCTGATGATCGGGACCGGTGCTCTGATGCCGCGCTACGGCGAAACCTTCTCCGATCTAGGTATCAGCGAGATCGACATCCAGGGGTTATTCGACGATACCGGCGGGGTGCGTCTACGTAAACGTTTGACTGAGAAGTGGGAGCTCGCCTCAACTCTTGGTTCCGAGAGTGGAGTTGATCTCTATTATGTAATTAAATTTGATTAGGCATTGTTGAATTTGATTAGGCGTTGTAAAATTTAACAGGAGGCTATCTGACTATCTATGAGACATAAAATCACAAACAATCAATATATCTCGAAAAACTGTTTCGTTTGCGGTGTTGACAATGCTTTCGGGTTGAAATCTCACTTTTACGAGACCGAGAACAATGAACTCATCGCAATTTTTCACCCGCGCAATGAACATCAGAGCTATCCGAATGTCATCCATGGTGGTATCTCAGCAACAATTCTTGATGAGGTGATTGGTAGAGCAATTATGATGACCACCGATAGCAACACCTTCGGCGTAACCATCGAATTGAAAGTTCACTACAAGAAGCCTGTGCCTCTTGACTCGGAGTTGAAAGCTATTGGTCGAATCACCAATGACAGGGGACGGATCTTCGAAGGGACTGGGGAGCTCTACCTGCCCAATGGAGATGTTGCCGTTGAAGCTGAGGGTAAATATATGAAGCGGCGACTGGACCAGATCACCGACTCGGATTTTGCTGATAACGAGTGGTTCGTGCCGAAAGGTGACTTGCCCGAGGAGATATCGATTTAGGAGCTTGTCCGACAATCCATGATCGGCTGCAAGTTTAAATTTACCGGATTTCAAGCCTCCTCAGGTATTTTGAAAATTACATGTACTCCGGCCTGGCTTTCAAGCTCGGTATGGTTGACGGATTCAGTATCGCCGATAACTCCGATGATAGTGCGATTGGCACCGGTCGACTGATGGAAGTCAAAGTCGTGATCAACCAGATACTGTTTAACCTGACGTAACTGTTCTTCGCTGGCTCCCGTTCTCATAACAATTAACATCTTCAGATCCCTTTCGTGCGAATGCGCTCAAGTCGGCGTGATTCGTCAATGACACGCTCAAACAAGCGGATAACGGCATCATTTTCCAACGGTCCGGGGTTGGCGTTGGATATTGTCTCAAATATCCTTTTCTCACGCTCCGGGTCATAAACCGGAATACCAAGTTCTTTTTTGACCCCACCGATCTTCAGAGCCAGCGCAGCGCGCTCATTGAAGATGCGTAGCAATTCGCTGTCGAGTCGGTTAATCTCCTTGCGGTAATCATCAATTGTCACAGTGTGCTCCTGGGTAGTCCCTGACCAGATAGCGAGTAAAGACTTTAGAAGGTTTTACGGATCAGGGTGTCTTGTTTCCAGTGGATATCATCTGTTTCCAGGTGGTCGATGTTGTAATGCAGGCCGCGGCTCTCTTTGCGGCTGAGTGCACAGCGGATAATAAGTTCAGCGACTGTAGCAATGTTGCGCAGTTCGATCAGATCAGAAGTAATCAGGAAGTCCCAATAATAATCAGCTATTTCTTCCTGAATCATACGTACTCGACGCAGAGCCCTGACCAGGCGTTTGTCGGAGCGGACGATACCGACATAGTTACACATGCAAAGGCGAATTTCATCCCAGTTGTGGGCAACAACAACTTCTTCATCGCTGTCTTTTGCACTGCCCGTATCCCAGGGTTCAATGCCAGGGCAGGGTAGAATGGCTTGCTGGGCGAGTACCAGAGAACTTTCTGCGGCACGTTTTGCGAAGACAACACCTTCAAGCAAGCTGTTACTGGCTAGCCGATTGGCACCATGCAGGCCGCTGCAAGAAACTTCGCCTATAGCAAAAAGGTTATTGATGTCGGTTGCACCCCAGGAATCAATTTTGATGCCGCCACAGAGGTAATGGGCTGCAGGCACGACAGGAATTGGATCCTTGAGCATGTCTATGCCGTAAGAAAGACAGGTTTCATAAATATGCGGGAAACGGTCCTTGATATAGTCTTCTGTCTTGTGGGAGATATCGAGAAAAACGCAGTCATCACCATACACTTTCATCTCATGGTCAATCGCCCTGGCAACAATGTCACGTGGTGCAAGATCTTTCAGTGGGTGATAGCTTCTCATGAAAGCAGTACCGTCGCGGCGCTTTAAAATACCGCCTTCACCTCGTACGGCTTCAGAAATAAGAAAACTTTCTGCATGTGCATGATACAGGGTGGTTGGATGGAACTGCATGAATTCCATGTTGGCAATGGTTGCGCCAGCGCGATATGCCATGGCGATGCCGTCTCCCGTTGCGATATCCGGGTTGCAAGTGTAGAGATAGACTTTCCCCGCCCCACCGGTAGCTAGCACTGTGATCGATGCATTAAAGATGTCGACCTGACCGGTTTCGCGATTCAGTACATAGACGCCCAGGCAACGGTTCGATTTGCTGCGTCGTCTGGTTACCTTGGCTTCTGTAATCAGGTCAACGGCAACATGGTTGTCGTAGAGTGCAATATTTGGATGCGCGCGGACCGCCTCGACCAGAGCACGTTCGATCTCTTTGCCGGTCTCATCCTTGGCGTGGTAGATGCGCCGTTGGCTGTGTCCGCCTTCTCTGGTCAAATCATAGGATTGATCCTGTTTGCGGGAGAAACTGACACCCCAGTTGATTAGATCCTCGATGGCTGACGGCCCGTTCTCAACCACCATGCGGACAATCTCTTTGTCCGGGAGCCAGGCCCCTGCCTCCATGGTGTCCTGTATGTGTTGCGCAAATGAGTCTTTTGCTGTGGCTACAGCAGCAATGCCGCCTTGAGCTAGCCTGGTGGCGGTCGCTGATATTTCGCGTTTAGTGATCAGGGATACCTGTCCATGCTCTGCAACTGTCAGGGCATAGCTGAGGCCAGCAATTCCGCTACCGACGACGAGAAAGTCTGAAGTATTTTTCATGTAGGTTAATGGCCTGTAGTTTGCAACAGTTATTTACACGTATAGTCTAGTTATCATGCAGTATTTGGTGGATACCACAAACGATTTGTGGAGATATAGGCTTATTATCTGAGTGCTTTGTTTGTCTGTCAAGGCCTAAACTTGTTGAAATACAGCGCTTTTTCAGATATACAGTTAATAAAGAAGGTGAGATTTGATGACTCCTGTATTGAAAACATTACTAAGTGTAGTGCTGTTTACGTCGTTGTGTGTGTGGATTTCACCTGCGGATGCTGACATTTATCGGTACGTGGATGCAAGTGGCCGTATCCATTTTACTGACACGCCGACCAACGGGCGCTGGAATATGTACCGCAAGGAAGCCCCCTCTGCCGGATCGGAGAATCGCTCTTATCGTGATATTATTCGCCATCATGCCAGTTCTTATCGCCTTGAGGAAGCCTTGGTAAAAGCAGTGATAAAAGTAGAGAGTAATTATCAACCACGTATAGTTTCCAAGAAGGGAGCTCAAGGATTGATGCAGTTGATCCCCGAGACAGCAAAGTCTCTCAAAGTTAATAACCCTTTTGATCCATCAGAAAATATCCGTGGTGGCAGTGAATATCTGCGGCGCATGCTTGATCTTTTTAATGGCGACCTGGAGTTGGCTCTTGCCGCTTATAACTCAGGTCCTTCTACGGTGAAACGCTATGGCGGCATCCCGCCCTATGATGAGACCCGTAACTACGTCAAACGTGTAAAACACTATCTTGATTATTACCGTCAGGCAGGGGACACCCTGTTATGAACCTGCGCACAGGTTTGCTTAACCTGCCCAACCTTCTGACTCTTGCACGGGTTGCTGCAGTCCCCGTCGTGATGGTCCTTATGCTCTCTGATTCACGAAGCTCCGGTATGTGGGCCGCTTTAATTTTTACCATAGCCGCTATCACTGATTTTGTTGATGGCTGGTTGGCTCGTAAATGGCAAGTTGTTACTGTGCTCGGCAAGTTCCTCGACCCCTTAGCAGATAAGCTTATTGTCATGGTCGCACTGATCATGCTGATCCCTCTTGATCGAGTACCGGCATGGGCTGTTTTTCTGATTCTGGCTCGCGAGATGGTTGTGACAGGCTTGCGGTCAATTGCTTCATCGGAAGGGATCATTATTGATGCAAGTGAGCTTGGCAAATACAAAACAATCTATCAAATGGTTGCTATACCAGGCTTGATGCTGCATTATGACTTCTACTGGTTCTTTGGCCTGGAGTGGAGTATCTTTCATGTAAATGCGCATAGTTTTGGCATTTTCTTCTTTTATATCGCTTTTGTCCTGACACTCTGGTCAGGATTCGACTATCTGCAGAAGTTCTTCCGGGTGTTTGCTCGTTAAACTTTCCCTTACCGGCGAATAACCTTTATCCTGGCGTGAGTAAATTTCGGTTGACTTGTCGGGAGGGCTTTTGCTATAAAGTGCATCCGTCGTCACTGACGACCTTAAATTTGCGGGACTAACTCAGTGGTAGAGTGCGACCTTGCCAAGGTCGAAGTCGCGAGTTCGAATCTCGTGTCCCGCTCCAAAGATAATGCCCCATGGCTTAATTGCTGTGGGGCTTTTTTTTGAGAAGCTGCAAATATGCAGGCTTCGCAATGATTGGACAATTCCCATTTTACAGTTGACACTCGACATCCTCAGACGTTACAAAAACAGATCATTTGTCTATATTATATTTCGCTGAATGTTACATCTTATTATCGGGTTATTTCTTTGTAAGGAGGAGAGTGATGTTGAAAAAGCTGTTGGTTACAACTGTTATTATGGTGTTCGTTGCTTGTCTGGGTTCAGTCGCCTTGGCTGAGCAAGCTGTATTGTCTGTTTCTGATTGTGTTAAGTGCCACAATGAGCAACCTGCACAGATTGCCGCAAATGGTGCGTCTCATAAAACAGAAATCGATTGTCAGGAATGCCATGAAGGGCATCGTCCTAGTGTCGAAAACAACATCCCTAACTGTAACGACTGTCATGAGGGTAGTAAGCACTACGAAGTTGAAGTAGAGTGTCTTAGTTGCCACAACCCGCATCAACCTTTAAATGTCCGTCTCGAAGGTGAACAGAAGGCAGTTTGTGTCTCTTGCCACCAAGGCCCCAATAAACAGATGATCGCTAATCCAAGCAAGCACGCAACCTTTGCTTGTAACTTATGCCATGCTGATACCCACGGTAACATTCCCGAATGCACTGATTGTCATGAGCCGCATTCTGAGTCGATGACCCAGGCAAATTGTGCAACTTGTCACCAGGCACATAAGCCTCTGGACCTGACTTATCCGGCCAACACCGCCTCCCAGCTTTGTGCTGCTTGCCACGATTCGGTCTTTGCAACACTGTCTGTAAGCAAGGCTAAGCATAGCCAGATTGCCTGTGCAACCTGTCATACCACAAAGCACAAGACTGTGCCTGAATGTAGTGACTGCCATGGTAAACCGCATGCTGAGAGTATGCATGAGCGCTTCCCGAAATGTGGTCAGTGCCATAATGTCGCGCATGATCTGAACAACTGGCCAGATAAGAAAAAGAAATAAGAAGGTAATTTATGGTTAACTATCGAATCATTCTTACCGTTTGTGCGTTGGTTTTTGTTGCAACCCTGGCGGGGTTCTTCCTGCCAGGGGATGCCTCTGCCGTAGAGCGTAAATTGCCACAGGTAGACACATCCCTTTATGCAGAGATGCCAATTCCGCTGCAACCGGCTGAGTGTGGCCAGTGTCACGGTGGTCAGTTCTTAGGTCTGCGAGACTCAGGTGGCAAGCATCGTTTTGCCTGTCAGGAATGTCATCAGGTTTTTCATGCGTACAACCCCAGGAAAAACAATTATGACGAGTTGATGCCTCTCTGCAGCACCTGCCATGGTCAGCAACATGGGGCTAAAAAGATTGACTGTCTTAATTGTCATCAGAACCCGCATACACCACTACAGATCCCGGCAATGGATCGTCTTGCCAAGGCTTGCGCCGATTGTCATACTGCTCCGGCAAAGGAACTAAAGAAATTTCCCAGCGCCCATACGGAGCAAGGTTGCCAGACTTGTCATCATGACAAACATGGCTACATTCCTGACTGTGCAGAATGTCACGATGGCCATTACGACGATCAGCCTGTTCAGGATTGTATGAGTTGCCATACGCGGGTACACGCACCCCTGCAAATTGGTTTTCCTCGTGATGCCAATGTTAAGACCTGTAGTGGCTGTCACGATAATGTTTATGGCAAGTGGCAGAGGACACCGAGCAAACATGGGCAGGTTTCATGTGTTACGTGTCATCAAGCACATGGCAAGATCCCCGATTGTACAGAGTGCCATGGCGTGCCTCATAACAAAAAGCAGATGGAGTTATTCCCTAAATGTTTGACTTGCCACATTGATGTGCATGATCTGCCGATAAAGAATTAAGCCAAGTTGTAAATTAATTGCATGTCTAGGGGTTGGCCTGACCGGGCCAACCCCTCTTTAATTGTCTGTGATAAATGCATTGAAAAGCTGAATTTTGCCTGTTGCAAGAGGGCTTTTCGCTTGACACATTTCACGCCCTTTGGTATTCAGAGACACTCTTTTAGATGGCCCCGTCGCCAAGTGGTAAGGCAGAGGTCTGCAAAATCTCCATCACCAGTTCGAATCTGGTCGGGGCCTCCAGTTAAACCCTCGTAATTTTATATTACGGGGGTTTTTCTATTTCAATTGTCTCTCCTCATTTAACCTTCGTTTAATTATTATTCATGCCTTTTATAGCGACAACCACCATTTGGATATTATTACAATATAGGTATCTATATGATATTATTCCTTTTTATTGATTGTGACAAACAAATGACGTGGTAAAATAAAACATTGTTATTATTATCTTGACAGGATTTATGTGTTTTGGATAGCGTGTGTCAATATAATTCATAATTATAAATTATAGCTTGTGCTTATGAAGACAAGTTAAGCTTGTAAGGGTCATCTATGAATAAAGATACTCGAATATCGACAAAGGCCCTATACCAGGAAGTTGCTGCACGTCTAAGTGAAAGAATTTACTCTCAGGACTTAAAACCTGGCGATGCAATAGATGAGCAGGCTTTAGCTGAAGAGTACGGGATCAGTCGCACGCCTATGCGAGAAGCCCTCAAAGTTCTTCATTCTGAGGGTCTTGTCGTTTTGGAACCCCGCCGAGGATGTTTCGTCACAGAGCTTAGTGGGCAGGATATCGACGAGCTTTTCCCGTTGATGGCTTTGCTTGAGGGGCGTTGTGCCTATGAAGCAGTAAAAAAAGCCAAACCTGCTGATATAAAACGGATTGAAGAGTTACATAACAAGTTAGAAAAGTATGCGGCCGCGAATAATAGGGAAATGTACTTTGAACAAAACTGTATATTCCATGAACTCGTACAAAAGTTGGCTGATAACAACTGGTTAAAGCGAACAACAAGCGATCTGCGCAAGTTTCTAAAGTTAATGCGGGGACGACAGCTTCAGCTTGAAGGACGGCTTCAGGCTTCATTAGCAGAGCACCGGATGCTTCTGGCAGCCTTCCAGAACGGTAATCCGTCTGCTGCCGAAAAAATCATGCATGATCATTTGATAAGCCAATGGGAAGCTTTGCGCAAATACGATGCGCTTGCAGAATAACCGTTTATTGGGATTATGAAGAAAAGTGCCGTCGGCGCAATTCCCGCAAAATCAAACGGCTGTAGATTTTCAGAAACGACGTAATAGGGCGTCAAGTGAAAGGTGCAGGTGAATGCTTCGCCAGTCATACAACCAACCACGGAGGAAACAGTGATGCAAAAGACATTTCGGATCTTAACTTTCCTGGTCATGGTCTGCCTTGTTGGCAGTCTTCTGACCACCGCTGCGCTGGCTAAAGAAAAGGTCAAAGTGGCGTTCATTGGCCCATTGACTGGCGGAGTCTCCGCCAACGGCATAGGCGGTCGTAACTCGGCCCAGTTGGCTGTAAACCTTCGCAACGCAGACCCCAGTGCTAAATACGAATATGAGATGATATCTTTGGATGACGAATGTAAGCCGAACATTGGTGTGCAAGTGGCGACGAAAGCGGCGGCTGACAAGCATGTGATTGCTGCAGCAACCCACTATTGTTCTGCCGTCGCGATGGGGGCTGTGGGCACTTACAATAAATTTGGCTTGCCGGTAATTGTATGGGGTGCAGTGTTGCCAGATGTTACTTACGGCAATGATTACAAAGAAGTGCACCGGGTTAACGGTACCATGATCAACCAAAACCAGGTGGCCGCTAAATTCATGCGTGATATGGGCTACAAAACCTGGGTAATAATCCATGACACCACAGATTACGGCAAAGGACACAACACCTACTTCACCAAGGAACTTGAGAAAGTTGGCGGTAAAATTCTGGGTCGGTTTGGCGTGACTGCCGATCAACAGGACTTCACAGCCGAGTTGACCAAGGTCAAGCAACTCAACCCCGACGTTGTCTATTTTGGGGGCCTGACAAACATTGGTGTGCGAATTCGTTTGCAAATGGAAAAGTTAGGTGTTGATGCTCAATTCCAAGGCACCTCTGGGATAAAATCTGATGCCTTTCTCAATACCTTGGGGCCGTTATCAGAGGGTGCACTGTCGTTCCAGGAAGGGGCTCCAATCGACAAACTTCCAGGCGGCAAATACTTTACCGAACAATATGATAAGGCAGGCTTTGAGCGCGGACACGAAGCCTACGGTCCATTCGCCTTCGCGGCCATGAATCTGATACTTGACACAATTGAGGATGTTGGCCCCAACCGCAAGAAAGTACGTAAGTCTTTGAACAAGGTTAATGGTTATGAGTCTATCGTGGGCGAGATTTCCTTCGATGACCACGGTCAGAATAAGGTTGCGGCAATTACTAAATATGTTGGCCAAGATGGTAAATGGGTGGTTTGGGAAGACAGCGAATATGGCAATGGCAAGCGTAAGCTGAAAAAACTATAACATTATTTAGATGACTATCCGGGGCAGTCGGTAAAGGTTGCTGTCTGCCCCGGTTTTTTGTCAAAATTAGAGTGCATAACAGGAGATGGCCTGATGGATATCGGGTTTTTAGGTCAATATGTGGTCAACGGATTAATGCTCGGTATGATGTACAGCCTTGTTGCCGTAGGGTTCACGCTTTTCTTTGGTGTGCTCGACATTATCAAGTTTTCGCACGGGGATGTTCTCATGGTCGGAGCTTTTGCCGGTTTGACGACTTTTTTTGGTCTTGAGGCAATAGGCATTGAATCGGCTTGGATCCAACTTGTTACCATTGTAGTTGTTTCCTGTGTACTGACGGGCATACTTGGTTCGATGATTGGTAAATACCTGGTTCTGCCGCTCAAGTCGGCACCTGCTCTTAACACTCTACTGATTACCTTGATGGCGGGGACCGTGTTGCGTGAATGTATTCGTCTATTCTTCCCTGATGGATCTAATCCCAAACCGTTTCCATCACTGTTGCCGTCTGAATCCTATTCATGGGGGAATTTCACCCTTCGTCTGGACAGCCTGATGCTATTGATCTTTGGCACTCTTGTTATTGTTGCTATCAGCTTGTTAATCAACAAAACAAAGTTGGGTCTAGCTATCCGCGCGGTTGCTCAGGATGGGGAGACTGCGAAGATTATGGGAATTAATTTCACGTTGGTGGTTATTGTCACTTTTGCCATTGGCTCTGGTGTGGCTGCTATTGCCGGTATAATGAACGGCCTTTACTACAACGAGATTAATTTTGATATGGGGCTACTGCTTGGCGTTATAGGATTTAGCGCCGCTATCGTAGGGGGCCTTGGTAACATCTATGGAGCGATACTTGGCGGGTTTCTATTCGCCGGATTGCAAACCTTTGGCGCCGTAGCGCTTCCCTTTGCCAGTGCCTATAAGGATGTATTTGCCTTTGCTGTGATCATCATGATCATGGCATGGCGTCCGACAGGTTTGATTGCTGAACGAACAAGCGAAAGGGTTTAACTAGTATGTCCAACAAGATAGCCAGTCCTTCTCTTCCGATTAGTCTTGCCGTGATAGCCCTTGGAACAGCATTTGCCATCTTGTTCCTTGGGGCTGAAAACGAATACCTCATCGGCAGTCTTTTGGTCTTTGTCACACTTGCTGTTGTCGCGTCTTCAAAATTTAACATCCTGAATCGTATGTACGCAACTTTTGCCGTGCATGAGGTTCTTATGCAGGCTGCTATTGTGGTTGCTACATTGCTTTTGGTTGCATGGTTCTATGACGATCATTTTTCGCTACTCATGATAACGGCTGCAATGGTATATGCGATTGCGGCGATCGGCCTGAACATTCAGTTTGGTTATGCTGGTGTCTTAAATTTTGCGGGAGCGGCTTTTTTGGGGATTGGTTGCTACACGTCAGCAGTTCTGGGCCAATATACCAATCTGCCATCAATGTTGATTCTATGCTTGGGTGGCCTTGTTGCGGCTGTTATAGGCACAATCCTGATATTGCCGGTTTTGCGCACGAGCGGTCATTACGCTGCATTGGTGACCATTGCCTTCAGCATTCTTTTTAAGACATTTCTCGAAGTCAACGATGTCTTGGGTGGGCCACAGGGGCTTAACGTCAAGCCCACGGTCTTATTTGGCTGGAACTTCAATACCAACATTGAAATACGAGATGAATTCGAGGCATCTTTCTATCTGTGCTACGCATTGCTGGCTTTATTCCTTCTGGCTCTGGCGTTTATCTTTACTCGCCGATTGGAACGATCGTGGATTGGGCTCAGCATGGATTCAATCCGGCTCGACGAAACTGCGTCGGCATGTTACGGCTTGAACATAGCCCTGTGGAAGAGTGTCGCTTTCACCTTCGGTAACTTTCTGATTGGCGTAGCCGGTGCAATGTACGGTCAGATGCTTGGCTACGTCGCGCCATCCAATTTCACTTTTGGCGACTCTTTGATCCTGGTGTCAATAGTCCTACTGGGCGGTATTGGAAATCCATGGGGCGTAATTACCGCTGCATCGATTGTCATACTTCTTCCCGAGAAATTTCAAATAATCCAGGAGTACCGGTTTCTTCTATACGGTATTGTCGTTATTTTCATCTTGTTGTACCGGCCAAAGGGATTATTGCCGCGTCAACTCAGGAACTATCTGCCTGGAGGGATGAAGGCATGAATCGCAGCAGTGATCTGCTTTTAGATTGCCAGGGATTAACCCGGCATTTTGGTGGATTGGTCGCACTGGATGGACTTGATCTGCAAGTCAGAGAAGGTGAGATCTTGGGTTTGATAGGGCCCAATGGTTCCGGCAAGACCACCATGTTTAATGTGGTCACGGGAATTTATGGTGCCCACGGTGGTCGTGTGGAATTTGATGGTAATGATCTTACCAACGCCACTGCACAACAGGTCTATCGCTCAGGTATCGTGCGAACTTTTCAACGTTCGCGTATGTGTCTGGAACTCTCGGTATTTGACAACATCATGGTTGGCAATCATCGACGGTTGAACCATGGGCTTTGGTTTAATCTGTTCAAACGCGGGGCGTTCGCTGATCAGTACAAGAAAAATTATGCTGAAGCTCACGAATTAATCGAGATTTTCGATCCGCCTTTAGCTGAACGGCTGGATTTTCCTGTCGATACATTTCCTATGATCGATCGGCGGCGCATTGAGATCTGTCGTGCGTTGATCAGTCACCCGAAGTTGTTGTTACTCGACGAACCGTCAGCGGGTATGACGCACGATGAAACAATGCAGCTGATGGATGATATCCTGACTGTACGTAAACGTCTTTCAGGGTTAACCATCATTATTATTGAGCACGAAATGGGGGTCATTGAGCGAATTACTGATCATTGTGTCGTGCTGAATTTCGGTCGTAAAATATGTGAAGGGACATTTAAAAAAGTGTCCACCGATTCGAACGTACAGGAAGCATATCTGGGAGTAGAGTGACATGGCAATAGATGGACAGTTGGAAGTCCGTGATATATATACGGCATATGACAAGGCCGATGTTCTGGAAGGCATTAGTTTGAATGTCGTACCAGGCAAGATCACCTGCCTGCTTGGTTCCAACGGTGCGGGGAAGAGCACGATTATCCGTTCCATCCTCGGGCTGACTCCTCCGCGTGCAGGTTCGATTTCTTTTGGGGATAAAGATTTGACCGGCCTTGCTACGCACAAGATCATCGCGACAGGGATAGCATGCATACCTGAAGGACGGAAGTTGTTCCCAAAGTTGAGTGTTGAGGAGAACCTCCATCTGGGAGCCTATCAAGAAACCTCAAAAGATGTGGTGCGCCAGCGTATCGAACAAGTTTTTGAGATTTTCCCGAGATTACATGACCGACGTCTCCAACTGGCGGGCACCATGTCTGGTGGAGAACAGGCGATGGTGTCTATCGGCAGAGGACTGATGGGTGCTCCGAAACTCTTGCTTATAGATGAACCTTCGCTGGGATTGTCTCCGTTGTTTGTGAAGGAGACCTTCAAAATAATCAACAAGATTAACGAACAGGGCATTACAGTTTTTCTGGTCGAACAGAATGTGCATCAGACCCTTGCCATTGCGCATTATGGTTATGTCCTGTCCAAAGGTCAGGTTGTTGCCGAAGGCGAGTCGGCGGTCCTGGCCGAGAATTCCGAAGTGCGTGAAGCCTATTTCGGATGATATTGGTGAATCCTCCAGGAGGTTGAATCAGAATGGACGCCATAACCCTGACTCAGGAACTAATTCGGATCCCGACGATCAACCCGCCAGGAAACGAAAGTGAATGTGTCGAACATTTGGCTTCGCTTCTGGAGAGTGCTGGTTTTGAAGTCTCGCGCCATGAGTTTGCGGACCGCCGTGTTTCATTGGTAGCCAGCTTGGGAACAGGGCACGGCAAGCCCATTTGTTTCACTGGTCACGTTGATACTGTGCCGCTTGGCTTCCAGACTTGGTCGGTCGACCCATTTTCAGGGAGCATTGATGGTGAGCGGCTTTTCGGACGTGGTTCCAGTGACATGAAAAGCGGTGTCGCCGCGTTCGTCGTTGCTGCGATTGAGATGGCTCCGGTTATCAGTAAAAGCAGCGGTGTAGTACTGATCATCACTGCCGGTGAAGAAACTGGGTGTGAAGGCGCCATGCACCTGGCCTCTAAGGGTGGGACGTTAAAAGAAGCTGGAGCCATTATTGTGGCCGAACCTACTTCCAATTATCCGCTCGTTGGTCACAAGGGTGCCCTGTGGTTACGTGCTCGTATTGACGGAGTGACCGCTCATGGCTCCCAACCGGAACATGGTGAAAATGCCATTCTCAAAGCCGCTCACATGATTTCTCGCCTGGAGTTGTTCGATTTTCAGGCCTCTCCGCACGCTATTTTAGGTGAGGCAACTTTGAATGTGGGCTCGATTGAAGGCGGAATGAATATCAACTCGGTCCCCGACCTAACTAAGGTAGGTATTGACATTCGGACCATTCCCGGGCTCTGTCACAAACAGCTCCGCAAGAGATTAGAACGTTATATGGCTCCTGAACTAGCGAGTCTGGAAACTATTGTCGATCTCGAAGGGATCTGGACCGAGCCAGATGTGGCATGGGTACAACAAATCTTCTCCATCATGGGCAATATCCTGGAAACAACAATTGAAGCACGCACTGTTAACTATTTTACTGATGCCGCAGTCTTCACCCCTGCTTATGGATTTCCTCCAACCATTATCCTGGGTCCTGGTGAGGCCGCTATGGCTCATCAAACAGACGAGTATTGTAAGGTAGAATGTATCTCTGAAGCCGTTGAGGCCTATAAACGTATTGTAATTGATTGGAGTGACCGATGATAGGATCCCGACCCTTGGACGCTCATGAAGCCGCACGGAAAATTCAAGCTGGCACGTTATCGCCACGTGCTTACACAGAATCCTTGTTGGAGAACGTCCATACTTGCGAAGAAGAGGTTCGTGCCTGGGAATTTCTTAACACTGAAGCTGTTGCTGCTACGGCAGATCTTGTGACGGCAGATCTCGGCTGTCTTGCTGGTATCCCCGTTGGGGTCAAAGATATTTTTGACACAAGTGATATGCCGACGGCCTACGGATCATCCATCTATAGTGGGCACCAACCGGCGTGGGATGCGTCCTGTGTGGCACGGATTCGCAATGCTGGTGGTCAAGTTATGGGCAAGACTGTGACCACGGAATTCGCCTTCTTCTCTCCAGGTAAGACCCGCAACCCGCACCACACGGCTCATACGCCTGGGGGCTCATCCAGTGGCTCCGCTGCAGCTGTAGCTGCGGGAATGGTGCCGCTGGCATTGGGGACTCAAACTGCAGGTTCGATGATTCGGCCAGCGGCCTTTTGCGGAATCGTTGGCTATAAACCTACTTTCGGGTTTGTCTGCAGGGCTGGTCTTAAATCCTTCTCCGAGAGCCTGGATACGGTAGGGGTTTTTGCCGCCAGCGTCAAGGATGCAGCGTTCCTTGCTGCTGTTTTGAGTGGTCGGGATGGTTTGTCTCCTGGTGATGCAGCATTCACACCTCGAATTGGACTCTGCCGTAGTTACGAGTGGGATCACGCCGAACCCGTCATGCAGGATGCTTTTGATAAGGCAGGCACACAGTTAGCAAAGGCAGGGGCGAAGGTCGTCAATTTTAATTTGTCATCCCCCTTTTCCGGACTGGCTACAGTCCAGAAAGCGATCATGCTGTTCGAAGGTGCCCAGGCCTTGGCTCATGAACATCGTGTTCATCGAAATCATTTGAGCGATAGATTACGCAATGATCTAAACGAAGGTCTGGTTATTTCGGCCATGTCTGTTGATCAGGGCAAGATGTTGGCTGATAAGTGTCGGCGTTGCCTCGCAGACGAAATGGACGAATTGGGACTCGATGCCCTACTAACGCCAAGTGCGATCGGAGCAGCCCCCGCTGGGTTGGAGGCAACGGGAGATCCTGTTTTTTGTCGGGCTTGGACTTTACTCGGTGTCCCCTGTATCAATGTTCCTGGATTACATGCTCCAAGCGGACTCCCGCTTGGAGTGCAGGTTGTCGGAAGATTCGGTGACGATGCCCGTGCGTTGATGGTTGCCGATTGGGTACAGAGTGCATTTGGTACTTCATCTAATTATAGAGAGTAGCTGGGAAGCTTTGCGCAAATACGATGCGCTTGCAGAATAACCGTTTATTGGGATTATGAAGAAAAGCGCCGTCGGCGCAATCCCCTGAAAAGCAAATGACTGTCATCTAAAGGAGGTAACAAAATGACGCTTTTTAAGAGAACAATGGTTTGGACAATTGCTTTGGCTTTTGTATGTGTCGCCGGAACTGCCGGTGCTAAAACGTTGAAAGCCTCACATCAGTGGCCAGGTGGTAAGGGTGATGTGCGAGACGAGATGGTGCAGATCATGGCAAAGGAAGTTGCCAAGGCCAATGTCGATCTTACAATCAAGATTTATCCTGGTAAATCCCTTTTTAAGCCTAAAGAACAATGGGGCGCGATGGTTAAAGGTCAACTCGATATCTCCGCATTCCCACTCGATTACGCCAGTGGCCGTCATCCACAGTTCAGCGCGACTTTGATGCCTGGTCTGGTCAAGAATCATGAGCACGCTCAACGCCTGAATGATTCACCTTTCATGGATGATATCAAAAAAATCATCAATGATGCTGGCGTTATTGTGTTGGCTGACGGTTGGTTGGCCGGCGGTTTTGCTTCAAAGAAGAACTGCATCCTGGGTCCAGAAACCATCAAAGGGCAGGTGACCCGTGCTGCCGGTCCGGCATTCGAACAAATGCTGGTAGGTGCCGGTGCGTCGATTTCTTCAATGCCCAGTTCAGCCATCTATCAGGCTATGCAAACAGGAGTTCTGGATGCGGCTAATACCAGTTCCGGTAGTTTTGTTTCCTATCGTATCTACGAGCAGGTCAAATGCATGACAGCTCCTGGAGATTATGCGTTGTGGTTCATGTATGAGCCAATCCTGATGTCGAAGAAAAGCTGGAATAAGCTTAACAAGGCCCAGCAGGATGCCTTGATGGCCGCGGGTCAAAAGGCTGAAGACTACATGGCTAGTAAAGCTGCGGGTCTGGACGACAAAATGGTTGAAGTTTACAAAAAAGCAGGTGTTAAAGTTGTCACCATGAATGCTGAACAAGCCGCTGCATGGAAGGATATTGCCCAAAAAACATCATATAAGATTTTCTCTGAAAAGGTTCCTGGTGGTAAAGAGTTGATCGAGAAAGCTCTTGCCGTCGAATAAACCTAATTAACACCCGGGGACAGCTTTAACAGAGTGTCCTCGGGGCTCTTCTACTCTTTCCCGAAACAGGGTGTTTGCCAACCACGACCAAGAGGTTTCCATGAAAAGTTTCATCAGATTAGTTGGTGTGATTTCAAATATCTGTGGTGTTGTCGCCGCTGTACTGGTCGGATTGGCTATCCTTGTTGTTTGCCAGATGGTGGTTATGCGTTATTTCCTTAACGCCTCAACAATTTGGCAAACCGAATTCGTTATCTTCTCGTTGGTAGGCTCTACATTTATAGGCTGTCCCTATGTGCTGCTGGTTAAGGGGCATGTTAACGTCGAGCTTTTGCCTCATTACCTGGGGCGCAGGGGGCGTTATTTCCTGGCTATAGTCTCAAGTCTCCTGGCGTTACTTTTCTGCTCAATACTGACCTGGAAAGGTTATGTGCTTTTTCATGAAGCTCTGGTCAATGGCTGGACAACTGACACCATCTGGGCTTTGCCTTTATGGATTCCTTACCTTTCTATCCCCTTTGGTATCGGTCTCCTGTCTTTGCAATATGTTGCCGATATTTTGGCCCTGATAAGTGGTGACGCCATGCCGTTTGGTATGGATTCTCCTAGTCTAAGTGAAGGAGAGTAGGGTATGGATCCTCTTGTAATAGGCGCGCTCATCGCGATCAGCACTCTCCTCGTATTATCGTTAGGAATCCCAATCGCCTTTGGTCTGGGTCTAGTCGCGATATCATTTCTGGTTATCTTCGAAGGGTTCGACTCCCTCGACATTCTGGCTGATATGTTTTTTGCTGGCATTGCTGAATTTTCTCTAGTCTCTATCCCAATGTTTATTGTCATGGGAGCGGCAGTCGCTTCATCACCTGCTGGCAAGGACCTTTACGAAGCCCTGGACCGTTGGCTGCACCGCATTCCAGGTGGCATGATTATTTCGAATATCGGTGCCTGTGGCATTTTTGCAGCTCTCAGTGGGTCCTCACCCGCGACCTGTGCAGCTATTGGAAAAATGGGTATCCCTGAAATGCGCAAGCGCGGATATCCTGATGGGCTGTCGACTGGTGCTATCGCAGCGGGTGGTACTCTGGGGATTCTGATCCCTCCTTCGATCACCATGATCGTCTATGGCATTGCAACGGAAACCTCGATTGGTCGCCTTTTTATGGCAGGGCTGCTTCCTGGTCTTATGCTGATGCTGCTGTTCATTGCCTGGTCATTGTTTACTGCCTGGCGTAATGGTTACAGCTTCAGCTCTGAGGGCAGAGGCTACACCATGAAAGAAAAGCTGGAAGTTCTGCCGCGCGTTCTGCCTTTTCTGGTGATCATTGTCGGTGTCTTATTCGTTCTTTACGGTGGTGTTGCAACTCCATCGGAAGCAGCAGGCGTCGGCGCACTCTTTGTGCTTATTCTGGTTGCCGTCGTTTACAAAGTCTGGCAGCCGAAAAAAATATGGGCGATCATCAGTGGTTCGATGAAGGAAAGCGTGATGATCATGATGATTATCGCGGCTTCAGCCCTGTTTGCTTACACCTTGTCGAGCCTCTATGTTACTCAGTCAGTGGCAGAATACATTGCCAATATGGACGTTAATCGCTGGGTTCTGATGGGCATGATTAACCTGTTCCTGTTGGTTGCAGGCTTCTTCCTGCCACCTGTAGCGGTTATATTGATGACGGCACCTATTCTGTTGCCAATCATTGAACAGGTCGGTTTTGACCCCTATTGGTTTGCTGTCGTTTTTACCATCAATATGGAAATAGGGCTGATTACACCACCGGTTGGCTTGAACCTTTACGTGATCAACGGAATTGCGCCGGACATATCGCTACCAACAATCCTTAAGGGCGCTTTCCCCTTCATGTTATGTATGGTTGTGGCGATTATTATCTTGTGTATCTTCCCCGAAATAGCGACTTGGTTACCGACCGCTATGATGGGTGAAGCTATCCATTAATCTGGTTGTTATGGGGATGCTTTGATGGCAACAAGAAAATGGCACACACAGGCCGAAAACCGCAGAGCCCGCTTGTTACGTGCTGCAGAAGTTTGCGAGGGCAAGATCGTTCCTTGCGAACGTATGACAGCATTAATCGAAAAGGTACTCGAACCCGGTGATCGTGTTTGTCTTGAAGGCAACAACCAGAAACAGGCTGATTTTCTGGCTCGTTGTCTGGCTCAGGTTGATCCGCAACGAGTCTATGATCTGCATATGGTGCAATCGGTCATTGCTCTGCCATCACATATAGAACTGTTTGAACGCGGCATAGCAAACAAGGTCGATTTCAGTTATTCCGGCCCCATGGGCACGCGCATGGCCCAGCTGGTTGCTGATGATAAGATCAAGATAGGCGCGATTCATACCTATCTGGAACTCTTCGGCCGCTACTTTATCGACCTTCCCCCCAAAGTATCCTTAATTGTCGCGCACAGCGCCGATTCACAGGGTAACCTTTATACCGGTCCAAATACTGAAGATACCCCGACCATTGTCGAGGCAACTGCTTTCAAAAGTGGCATCGTGATCGCTCAGGTCAATCAGATCGTGGAAGATCTGCCAAGGGTTGATATTCCTGCTGATTGGGTTGATTTCGTTACCGAGGCACCGACCCCGCATCTGCTCGAACCTCTGTTTACGCGTGACCCCGCACAGATCAGTGAAATTCAGATACTGATGGCGATGATGGTAATTAAGGGGATCTATGCTGAGTACGATGTTAATCGCCTGAATCATGGTGTTGGGTTCAATACCGCCGCCATTGAATTGTTGTTGCCGACTTATGCGGACAGTCTTGGCCTGAAAGGTAAAATCTGTCGAAACTGGATGCTGAATCCACATCCGACGCTGATTCCTGCAATAGAAGCCGGTTTTGTCGAATCGGTATACTCTCCTGGCTCAGAGTTGGGTATGGAGGACTATGTACGCGCTCGTCCCGATGTATTCTTCAATGGCAGTGACGGCAGCCAACGCACTAATCGTGCTTTCAGTCACGCTGCTGGTCATTACGCCTGTGACCTCTTTATTGGCTCTTCGTTGCAGATGGATCTTCAGGGTAACAGCTCCACAGTGACTCTGGACCGAATTACCGGTTTTGGCGGGGCTCCGAACCTGGGTGCTGATGCCCGTGGCCGTCGGCATGCTAGTCCTGCCTGGCTGAAAGCCGGGCGCGAAGCACAGTCAGGTTTGACGACCACACCACGTGGGCGAAAGTTGGTCGTGCAGATCATGGAGACTTACCGTGAACACATGCAACCCGCTTTTGTAGAACGTCTCGATGCCTGGGAGATGATGGAAAAAACTGGCATGGAGCTGCCGCCGATAATGGTCTACGGTGATGACATCAGCCATGTTGTTACCGAAGAGGGTATCGCCAACCTCCTGCTCTGTCGCACAGATGAAGAGCGAAATGAGGCAATCAGGGGAGTGGCAGGGTACACACCATTAGGGCTCGGCCGCTCTCACAGCGTGGTGGAGAACCTTCGTGATCGCGGTATCATCCGCCGTCCGGAGGACCTTGGCGTTGATCGTCGCATGGCCACCCGTGACTTGTTGGCTGCACGTTCGGTCAAGGAACTCGTCCACTGGTCCGGGGGACTTTACCAACCCCCTAAACGCTTTCGTAACTGGTAGTAAGGACAAACAATGGAACATCTAGAGTTCGAATTTAAAGGCTCCGGGAATCGTCAGGTTGACCGGCAAGCAACCCTGGTTGGCGTGGTTTCTTCTGGCAACCTTGAAGTTATGTTGGAAAATGTTGACCTGCATGGCCTCTGTCGCATCAATGTAAGCACTTCAGCTCAAGGCTTTACCGAAATCTGGCAAGCAGTTCTGAACGATTTTGCTGCTCGCTATGATCTGGCAGATTTGCAGATTTCTATTAATGACGGCGGAGCAACCCCTGCAGTGGTGTGCCTTCGTCTTGACCAGGCCATGGAAGAATACCTGGAGGCCTTAACATGAGCGACCTGTCCGGCTTACGTCGTGGTCAGAGTTACTATGAAGCCACTGCCCGTAGCCGCATATCCGGACTTCTGGACAGCAACAGCTTTCAGGAACTTCTCGGACCGGCCGACCGACTCACCAGCCCGCACCTGGAGCCTTTGGGGCAGCCGTGTTCATTCAATGACGGCATCATTATTGGTTCTGGAAAACTGCATGGTTTGTCTGTCCTGATTGCAAGCCAGGAGGGTGGTTTTATGGGCGGGGCAGTAGGGGAGGTGCATGGTGCCAAACTGACCGGCCTGCTCGAACGTGCGGTGAATGAAAAGCCTGCCGCAGTTCTTTTGTTGCTTGAGTCCGGCGGTGTGCGTTTACATGAAGCCAATGCTGGCCTGATTGCCATTTCCGAGGTGATCCGGGCGTTACTCTCAACCAGAGCTGCAGGGATTCCTGTTGTTGGACTGATTGGCGGGGCCAATGGATGTTTTGGGGGGATGGGCATTGTCGCGCGTTGCTGCGATACGTTGATCATCAACGAAGAAGGGCGTCTTGGTCTTTCCGGGCCAGACGTGATTGAAACCACAATGGGTGTGGAGGAATTCGATTCCAATGACCGGGCGCTTGTCTGGCGCACGGTCGGCGGTAAACATCGTTACCTGTTGGGGGAGGTGCAGCACCTGGTTGAAGATGATATTGAGGCATTTCGTGCGACTGCAATAAATATTATTGATGAAGTGCAGTCCCCGTGTTTGGAACCTCTGGAGCGGTCTTCGGAACTTCAGAAACTAACTCTGGAATCTCTGCAACAGGAGCATCTGGACTTGAGTCGTCGTCTGGAAAACTATGGGCATTGTCAGGATGGAACCGAGATCTGGTCTGAGATGTGTATTGACGATCCAGAAAAATTACCACTAATGGATATACCCCGTTTTTTTAAGGCTGTAGAGAATAATATTTAAGGTTAATTATGAAGATTGACACCTTGTTAAACGAACTCTTTCCGGGAGAGCATTCGGTAATAAATACGGATAATATCCTCACCGGATTTGGTATGACATCAAAGGGCGAGATCGCTGTTATGGGAACCACCGACCATCTCGCAATTGGTGTGGATACCGCGCTTATACTTGCTGATTTTGTGCTGGAGGTTATCAAGGACAGACCTGGACAACCAATTCTGATGCTCGTAGACACACAAGGTCAGCGTTTGAGTTTGAAGGATGAACTGCTTGGCATCAACGGTTATCTGGCGCATCTGGTGAAATGCCTGGAGTTAGCGCGGCAGCAAGGGCACCAGCTGATCACCCTGGTTTACTCTGAAGCGGTCAGTGGTGGTTTTCTTGCCTTTGGTATGATGGCGGATGAAATTCATACGTTGCCGCAAGGAAAAGTCCGTGTCATGAATCTCCCCGCGATGTCGCGCATAACTAAGCTACCACTGGAGCAATTGCAGGAGTTAAGTAGTACCTCTGCCATTTTTGCTCCGGGGATTGAAAACTTTATCAAGCTGGGTGGTGTGCAAACTGTTTGGCGACAACCACTAGCGGAACAATTGGTAAAGGTGATAGGGGTTGAGACCAGTGCCGACCAAAGACGGCAAAATGGTCTTCTGCGACAAGGCCGGAAGCTTGCTTGTTCTGTAGCTAAACGGGTGAATGCAGGCTAGATATACTCAGCTGATATATGGAGGTTATTATGACACCGGATATTAAAAAGATCGTTTATGCCACTGGTCTGGGTGATGGAGCTCCCCATGTTTTTCGTTACGCACTCAGTCTCGCCCGCCAATATCAAGCAAAAATTGAAATTGTCTGTGGCATGGCTTCGCTCAGACAATATTCGCATGAGGTTGCTGAAATTTATCTCGGCCACGATGAAACAGAAGAGTTCCATCAGCAGGCCAGAGACAGAATCAAACTGGAGCTTGAAGGGCAGGTGGAGTCAATGTGTAAATCGGCAATCGTTGACGATCCTGATGGTTACCAGTATGTGAATAGTATCAATGTCATTGAAGACTCTCCCGATCAGGCCATTTTACAATATTCCGAAAAGATTATGGCCGACATGATTGTCATGGGCACCCACCGTAAGACAACCAGGCGGGGTTCCTTACTCGGTTCCTGTGCTTTTAAGGTTGTCCATGAATCGACCATCCCGGTATTGCTGGTCCGCATCCCTGAAGGATTCAAGGACTTGCCTTACAAGTCGGATGCGCCAGCAGTTCTGACTTCCTGACGTAAATTTTCCGTTTGGTGGGGTGACCTTAGTAAGAACTCAGTAATTCAGCCAAGATTCTTTACGTGGATCAACCCGAAAGACATTATAATAAAATTGTGGGATGCGTCTGCTACAATGCGTTGACTTGGTTTGCGATTCTTAAATGTCAGGGTCAGTAATAATTATTCATTTCTGTGAGTTTGACTGCATCAAATCAATGTGAGAGGATTTCTGAGAATTTTAAAGTGTGTCAGCGGCGGGGTATTAGACCCGAGCTACGCAATAGTTTCGTTCATTACCAATATTTCCTTCAGAGTGCCTTCACATGGTTGAAGATCCAATTACTTTAATGGCTGGAGTGGTTATGATTTTCACCCATGTCTGGATGGCGATCGTGGCAAGGGATGATTCCAGAGCAAAAGGCTTTGAGGCGCTTCTGTTTTTGTGTTGTCCACCATTCGCCCTCTTGTATTATATGCGAATACCAAAAAGAAAGAGGAGAAGGATGGATTACCTGCACTGGGTATTTCTAGCGTCTACGACTGTTGTTATATACAGGGTATCCTAGAAACCACGACTGCCAGGAAGCTTTCAGCGTTACTGGAATGCAGGGGTTTTGAGAAACACACAAAAATTGTCAATCTAAACGATCCTAATCAATGCGGGAGGAGAAGTAAGAATCTACCTGTCTGACCGGAAGAGTTCGAGTTCAGAGGTGGAGAGTCGTGCTGGACTCGTAAAATTAATTTTGTTTTTCTTATAAGTCACGATTTGCAGTAAAACAAAGCCCCAGCCTGTTTCCAAAGGTTGGGGCTTTACTATAATCTATTTTGCAACTGGTTTTTACATTACCAGGAAATAATAGCGATAGCCTGCTTCAGTTGTGAGTCTACAGCTACTCATACCTGCATGTATATCTAGCCACATTTGTTGTATACAAGAAGGTGTCTTTAGTGTACAAAGACGTATTGTTATTTGCGAATAAATCTGCAGACCACAGGTGAATTGAATGAACAGCATTACTTACGCACTTATGACTTACGGACTCACAGCATTGATTTCACTGGCAGTAGTAGGACTTATTGTCATTATAAACAAACTGATGGGTGGAAATTCCTCTGCCGACAGCGAACAGGGGGCCGACTGATGATGGACATGTTGATCCATCTTTTCCCGGGCATCGGGTCCTTCTTTATCGATGACCCAATCGTAGCTTTCTCGCGTATTGCCTTGATTATTTTCGGTATGGTGCTGGCCTACTATGGTTTCAAACGTACCCTGGAACCTTTGATCATGGTGCCTATGGGCATAGGTATGATAGCCATCAACTCCGGCGTACTTTTCCTTGACGGTGGTGCGACAGGCAACATCATTCTCAATCCCCTGGTAAGTGACCCCAGCAACCTGGTCAACATTCTGCAGGTCAACTTTCTGCAGCCCATATATAATTTCAGCTTCAGCAACGGTCTTGTGGCCTGCCTGGTTTTTATGGGCATAGGCGCAATGAGCGATATCAGCTTTCTTCTCATGCGCCCCTGGGCCTGTATCATTGTCGCCATCTTCGCGGAAATGGGTACTTTTGCTACGCTGATTATTGGCCTGAAGTTCGGTCTTCCTCCCGGAGAGGCCGCTGCCGTTGCCACCATAGGCGGAGCTGATGGCCCCATGGTTCTGTTTACATCGCTGATGCTTGCCAAGGACCTCTTTGTACCTATATCCATCATTGCATATCTGTATCTGAGCTTGACCTACGTTGGCTATCCCTACCTGGTTAAACTGCTTATTCCTGCCAAGTATCGTGGCATCGAAACTGAGTTTGATATGGGTAACATATCCAGAAGAAAGAAATTCGTTTCTATTCTGGTTATTAACACGGTGCTCTGTCTGCTTCTACCCGTTGCAGCGCCGCTGATCATGTCCTTTTTTATCGGTATGGCTGTTAAGGAAGCTGAAATTGAGCCTCTGCATGCGTTGCTGGAAAACACCATCTTGTACGGTGGTACATTCTTCCTGGGTTTGCTCCTGGGGGTCCTCTGCGATGCCAGAACCATCCTTAACCCAAAAGTTGGTATCCTGGTTGTGCTCGGCATTGTGGCGCTTACCATTTCGGCACTTGGGGCAATTCTTGGCGGCTGGATCATTTATCATTTCACCAAGAAAAAATTCAACCCGGTTATTGGTATTGCCGGGGTCTCCTGCATGCCCACTACCGCCAAGATAGCCCAGAAGATAGCCATGGAAGAAAATCCCTACTGCATGATCATGCCGTTGGCTATGGGTGCCAGCCTCAGCGGGCTCATTGTCTCTGCAATCGCCGCAGGTGTGTTTATTTCCACAATCGGCATGTTGGCGCCCTAAGGAAATCGTGATGAAAAAAACAAAAAACTGGAACACACGCAAGACTGATTACCTTGAGCGGATGAGCGCTGCAGAGGCGTATATCAAAAACGGCAAAGTTGTTGCGGCAGAAGACACCACCAATGTGCTGGAGGCGGTTATTCGGCCCTTTGATCGCGTCAACATTGAAGGTAATAATCAAAAGCAGGCCGATTTTCTGGCAGAGGCCCTGATCAAATGCGACACACAGCGCGTACATGATCTGCATATGGTGCAATCTGCCGTGCCTCTGCCTGTACACCTTGATATGTTCGAGGTCGGAATCGCCAAAAAGCTCGACTTTGCCTATGGCGGGCCCATGGGAGGGCGCGTTGCCGAAGCCATCAAAGGTGGCAAGCTGGAGTTAGGTGCCATTCATACCTACCTGGAGCTCTTCGCCCGTTATTTCATCGACCTGACCCCTCGTGTATCCTTGATCTGTGCCTATGAGGGTGATGCCAATGGCAACCTTTATACCGGGTTCAATACGGAAGACACCCCGGTTATTGTCGAAGCCACCAAGTTTAGTCAGGGGATTGTTATTGCCCAGGTCAACAAACTGGTCGACAAGGTCACGCGCGTTGATATTCCCGGTGAATATGTGGATATGGTCATCGAATCGCCGAAGCCATTCTTCCTTGAACCGCTCTTCACACGCGACCCGGCTAACATCACCGATACCCAGGTACTTATGGCCATGATGGCTATCAAGGGAATTTATGGTGAGTATGGAGTCAAACGTCTTAATCACGGTATCGGCTTCAATACTGCTGCGATCGAACTGATCCTGCCCACCTATGGTGAAGAACTGGGCCTCAAGGGCAAGATTTGTACTCAGTTTGCCCTGAACCCTCATCCCACTCTGATCCCTGCAATCGAGAGTGGCTGGGTCGAGTCAATCTATAGCTTTGGCGGTGAGCTCGGTATGCAGCAATACTGCGAGGCCCGTGGTGATGTGTTCTTCCTTGGTCCCGATGGTACTATGCGTTCCAATCGGGCCTTCAGCCAAACCGCCGGTCATTATGCCTGCGACATGTTCATCGGTGGTACCTT
>Ga0256834_1000051_pt1 | contig 76249 bp, 83 predicted proteins | sample 4281140metaG_FD_190536 | JGI IMG/M metagenome (GOLD analysis project Ga0256834, IMG submission 190536) | Hydrothermal vent microbial communities from East Pacific Rise, Pacific Ocean - 4281-140 | ecosystem: Environmental > Aquatic > Marine > Hydrothermal vents | place: Pacific Ocean: East...
TAAAAACAGTTGAGAAAAACCGCGATGCGATTGAATTAACAGGGAAGTAAGGAAAAACTAAAAGGATTTGAAACTAAAAGGAATTAAAATCAAGGAAGACCCAAATCCCGATATAGAAAGTACGATGATAGCACAAGTCCTTGATGCACCTAGAAAACCCAGAAAAAGCTTCATCACCAATGAGGCGACTTTAGTTTTTCTTGATTTCCTATGCACATCAGTTACTTGCACTCTCAAACGCATTTCTATATCGGGATTTGGGGAAGAGGAAAAAGCCTATGAGTGAAAACTTATGGGCTTTTAAACATCCAAAGGTAGATTGCTTGCAATTGCGACTTTAATACAGAAACTAAACCTCACAAACCTTACTGGCAAACATTTTGCTTTGCCCAAAAGCAACAGAGGGTTCAATCCATCAGTATTTGTCAATTCATTGGCACTAGCAACACGAAGGCGGCATACGTTATTGTGATGAAGAGAAGGTTCACTTTGCCATTAGAGCAATAACGAGCCAATCACTAAAAAGCTTTATTAACACATTGGATGAAGCCCAGTGGGAGCCTGTAATAAAATCAGATGGTACAGAATCAACAATAGTTCGATTTACATGAAAACAGTGGCGGAATTGAAACAACGAGATTAAGCCAGTTAAAACTGTCAGATTTTAACTGCCAGAACAATTTTATTCGTCAAACTAGATTTGGTGGGAAACTAGTTTCTATTTCGAGATTTAGGTTATTTAAAAAAAGGGTATATTATTAACTGCTAGTATTGCTTAATGAATATGAACCCTATATAATGCACCGGCTTTTAGTATGGCTAATTGATTTTTAATCGCATTTAGAGTTGGCGACTAGGGATGTTGAGCAAAAAAATATGACACCACAACCTTCGATATCAGAAGTAAGAAAAGTTGTTTTCTTGTTGCCAGTTTGGCAAATGTTGATTGGTGTAATTGTCGGCATTATTTTTTATTTTATTGCAGGGCAAGTCGCAGGGATAGCGGGGTTTTTTGGAGCAAGTATTAGTTGTGCAGGCAGTTTAGTTTTTGCCTTTGTTGTTTTTGGGTTGGGCAAACAATCCGCTGACAATATTACAAGGCAAATGTTTAGAGCAGAAGCATTTAAAATCATGACTATCGCAATCATGTTTTATATGGCTTTTGCAAAACTGGGATTACCATTTTTACCAGTTATTGTAGGATTTATGGCAACAATGATTATTTTCTTTGTGGCATTATTAACAGTATTTAGATAAGTAGAGTATATATTATAATGAGTGAAGCTTCAGGCGGCGGCATTGGCGGATACATAAAACACCACCTTACACACAATACAATACAATTGGATGAAGCAGGTTCAATGTTTTGGACACTTAATGTTGACAGTGTTATTTATACATTAATTACTGCCGTGATTTTTCTTGGGTTTTTTGGTTACATCGCCAAAAGTGTTAAGTCAGGCGTTCCTTCTAAAGCACAAAATTTTATCGAGCTCATTATCAACTTTGTTAACGAACAAGTTAACGATTTATTCCATTACAAATCTAAAGTGGTTGCACCTCTGGCATTGAGTATCTTTGTTTGGGTGTTTTTGATGAACTTCATGGATTTAGTGCCTGTTGATTTGTTGCCTTGGGTAGGTTCTAAAGCTGCTGGCATCGATTATATGCGAGTTGTGCCTTCAGCAGATATAAATATTACATTTGGTATGTCTTTTGGTGTTATTCTTTTGGTTATGTATTATAACTTTGCACGAAAAGGTCCTGTAGGTTATTTTAAAGAATATTTTGGACACCCTTTTGAAGCACCAAACACAGCAGGAAAAATTATTGTAGCACCATTTAATTTTCTACTTAATACCGTAGAAACAATTGCAAAACCTATATCACTTGGTTTGCGATTATTTGGAAACTTATATGCAGGCGAAATAATCTTTATGTTAATCGCCGTATTTACCCTTGGTTATGGGTTGGAACAATTAATGTCATTTGGGGGCATTGTTATGATTGTTGCTCAATTCTTAATGGGCTTAATGTGGGCATTATTCCACATACTTATTATTGTCCTTCAAGCATTTATCTTCATGATGTTGAGTATTGTGTATCTTGCTCAATCACATGATACAGGGCATTAATACAAACTAATTACAAACATTTTTTTAAAAACTTTCGTCAAAACAATTAATCGGAGAAAACGATGGAAAACTTAGCTTTAATCGCTGAAGTACAAGGTATGACAGCAATCGCAGTAGCACTAATTATTGGTATGGGTGCACTAGGAACAGCAATCGGTTTTGGTTTATTAGGTGGTCGCTTATTAGAAGCATCAGCTAGACAGCCAGAATTAGCGCCTATGTTACAAGGTAAAATGTTCTTAATCGCAGGTCTTCTTGATGCGGTTGCAATGATCGGTATTGGTTTAGCAATGTTCTTTACATTTGCAAACCCATTCCTAGGACCTATTACTGCGGCAGCTGGTCACTAAATTAAGTCTTTAATTTTTTATTAACTTAATTAGGAGAATATCGCAATGAATATAGGTATCACTTTAATCATCCAAATGGTGGTTTTCATGACGGTTGTACTAATCACCATGAAATACATCTGGCCCGTCATATTGGGCGCAATGGAAGAACGTGAAAAACAAATCGCTGATGGTCTAGCTGCATCAGATGAAGCCGAAGTTGCTTTGAAAAAAGCACAGGTTGAAGCTGAAGGGATTCTTAATGAAGCGCGCACCGATGCCGGTGAAGTGCGAGAAGGTGCTAATAAAATGGCAACAAAAATTAAGGATCAAGCAAAAGCAGATGCTATCGCTGAAAAAGAGCGTCAAATGGCAGCTGCAGTTGCAGAAATTGAACAAGAAGCTAATCGTGCAAAAGAAGATCTACGCAAGCAAGTGTCATCATTGGCATTAGCGGGTGCGGAAAAATTACTGAACAAAGAAGTTGATTCTAAAGTTCATGCCGATTTACTTAATGACTTAGTTAAAGAGATTTAATATGGCGCAATATGTAACCTTGGCAAGACCTTATGCAAAAGCGGCTTTCGATTTTGCTAAAGAGGCTGGTTTGGTTGATTCGTGGATGCAACAATTAACCGTATCTGCGGGGCTTGCAAGCATAAGCGAAGTTGCACAGTCTTTTTCATCTCCAGAAAAAGACAACGACCAATTAGTTGGTATGTTGTCAGGCTCTGATGCTGATGATGGCTATAAAAACTTTATTCAACTCATAGCTGATAATAACCGTTTGGCATTATTGCCAGATGTTGTTAATGTTTTTAAGTACATCAGTGAGCAAGATGCCAAAGCACTAAGTGCCGATGTTTATACAGCAGCAGAACTTAATCAAGAACAACTGGACAAAATTGCCGCTTCTTTGTCAAAAAGAACAGGTAAAACAGTCAACCTTACCCAACACAAGGACGAATCGCTTTTAAGTGGTGCACGTATTGTGGCAGGTGATTTAGTTATTGATGGTTCATTAAAGGCTAAACTAGAAAAATTAAAAACAGAATTATTAAACTAACTAATAGTTTAATAACTCTATATAAATAACGAGTTATAAAAGTATAACTCACTAATTGGAAAGAGGACTCGCAATGCAAACGACATTGAATCCATCAGAAATTAGCGAACTTATTAAAGAGCGCATAAAGAATTTCAAAGTACAGTCAGAAGCAAGAACAGAAGGAACAGTTGTGTCTGTCTCTGATGGTATTGCCCGTATTCACGGCTTGGCCGATGTAATGCAAGGTGAAATGATTGAATTACCTAACAACACTTATGCTCTGGCGTTAAACTTAGAGCGTGATTCTGTTGGTGTAGTGATCATGGGTGATTACACCAATATTTCAGAAGGCGACAAAGCCAAATGTACTGGTAAAATTTTAGAAGTACCAGTAGGACCAGAAATGGTTGGACGTGTTGTTGATGCATTGGGTAATCCAATTGATGGAAACGGTCCAATTGATGCTAAAGCCATGTCTCCAGTGGAGCGTATTGCACCTGGTGTAATTGAGCGTCAATCGGTTGATCAACCAGTGCAAACTGGTCTTAAATCAATTGATGCGATGGTTCCTGTTGGACGTGGACAACGTGAACTAATTATTGGTGACAGACAAACAGGTAAAACAGCAGTAGCAATTGATGCCATTATCAACCAAAAAGGTAAAGGCGTTACTTGTATCTATGTGGCTATTGGTCAAAAACGTTCATCTGTTACGGCAATTGTACGTAAATTAGAAGAGTTTGGCGCAATGGAGCACACAATTATTGTTGCAGCAACAGCATCAGATTCAGCAGCGATGCAATACATGGCTCCTTATGCAGGTTGTGCCATGGGTGAATATTTCCGTGATCGCGGCGAAGATGCTCTTATCGTTTATGATGATTTGACTAAACAAGCATGGGCTTACCGTCAGGTATCTCTATTGTTGAAACGTCCTCCAGGTCGAGAAGCTTATCCTGGTGATGTTTTCTATCTTCATTCACGTTTATTAGAGCGTGCATCAAGAGTCAATGCAGATTATGTTGAAGAGTTTACTAAAGGTGAAGTTAAAGGTAAAACGGGTTCATTAACAGCCTTACCAATTATTGAAACACAAGCCGGTGACGTATCCGCTTTCGTACCAACAAACGTAATTTCAATTACAGATGGACAAATCTTCTTAGAAACAGATTTATTTAATGCAGGTATTCGTCCAGCGATTAATGCAGGTCTTTCTGTATCGCGTGTGGGTGGAGCGGCGCAAACTAAAGTGGTTAAGAAACTCGGTGGCGGTGTTCGTTTGGCACTAGCGCAATACCGTGAACTAGCGGCTTTCGCGCAATTTGCATCAGATTTGGATGAAATTACACGTAAGCAATTAGAACGCGGCCAAAAAGTAACCGAATTAATGAAACAAGGTCAATACTCGCCAATGAGCGTAGCTGAAATGGCTGTGACATTATATGCTGTTGATAAAGGTTACATGGATGATATTGCGATCAATAAAATTGGTGCTTTTGAAGCAGGTTTAATGGATCACATGAACGGTGAAAATGAGTCATTCATGAACGACTTAAGTGAAACTGGTGCATACAATGACGAAATCGAAGCATCGATTAAATCAGGTATAGAAGCATTCAAGAAAACAGGTTCTTGGTAAGCTTTTAGGTAAACAATTAATTAGAGAACAATTATGGCAGTTGGAAGTGAAATTGTAACCAAAATCAAAAGTGTGCAGTCCACCAAAAAGGTGACTTCCGCTTTGGAAATGGTTTCAGCCAGTAAGATTAAGAAGGCCAAAGATCAGATGTTGGAAGCGCGACCTTATGCACGACAAATGCAAAAAATAATAGGTCATATGGCGCATTCATCACCAGAATACAGACATCCTTTTATGAAAGAGCGTGAAATTAAGCGTGTAGGATATGTTGTTATTTCCACTGATCGTGGATTATGTGGTGGTTTGAATACCAACCTTTTCAAGAAAAGTCTTGCGCACATGAGGGAATATCAGGATGGGAATATTGAAATTGATGTTGTAACTGTTGGAAATAAAGCATCAAACTTCTTTAAGAAGATTGCGGTTGATTTAAAAGCCAGTATTCCTTCATTAGGTGACAATCCTGATTTAACTGACTTAATCGGTGTGGTTAAAGTGATGCTTGATGCCTTTGGGGATGAAAAAATTGACAGACTTTATTTAGTCTTTAATGATTTCGTTAACTCCATTACGCAAAAGCCAGAAGTTCAGCAGATGTTGCCATTAAAGCCAGACAAAGATAAGCAAATTCGAGATAATTTTGATTACATCTATGAACCAGAAGCTAAAGAAGTTCTAGAATACATATTAGGTCGTTATGTTGAAGCCCTAGTTTTTCAAGGGGTTCTTGAAAATCTAGCCAGTGAACATGCGGCACGTATGGTTGCGATGAAAAATGCAACCGACAATGCAACTGACCTAATTAAAGATTTACAATTAATATATAACAAGGCGCGTCAAGCTGCCATTACACAAGAAATTTCTGAAATTGTCAGCGGTGCTGCTGCAGTTTAAGGGATAAAATAGAAGATCCGGAGAATTAATAAGATGAGTTCAGGTAAAATAGTACAAATCATTGGCGCGGTAGTTGATGTAGAGTTCGATCGCAAAGACGTACCAAACATATACGAAGCATTAATGATTGCAGAAACTGGCACAACGCTAGAAGTTCAACAGCAATTAGGTGATGGCGTTGTAAGAACCATTGCACTTGGTTCAACTGACGGCTTAAAGCGTAACCTTGAAGTAACAAAATCAGGTGCACCAATTCAAGTACCAGTGGGAACAAAAACCCTAGGACGCATCATGGATGTATTGGGCAACCCGATTGATAATGCTGGTGATATTGGCGAAGAAGAAAGATGGTCAATTCACCGACAAGCACCAAGTTATGAAGAGCAAGCGGCATCTGATGAAGTACTTGAAACAGGTATTAAAGTTATTGACTTAATCTGCCCATTTAACAAAGGTGGTAAAGTGGGTCTCTTTGGTGGTGCTGGTGTTGGTAAAACAGTAAACATGATGGAACTTATCCGTAACATCGCGATTGAGCATTCAGGTTATTCAGTATTTGCTGGTGTTGGTGAGCGTACGCGTGAAGGAAATGATTTCTATCACGAAATGAAAGACTCAAATGTACTAGATAAAGTGGCTTTAGTTTACGGTCAGATGAATGAGCCTCCAGGAAACAGACTGCGTGTAGCCCTAACAGGTCTTACTATTGCAGAACAATTCCGTGATGAAGGGCGTGACGTATTATTATTTATTGATAATATTTACCGTTACACATTGGCTGGTACAGAAGTATCAGCACTACTTGGACGTATGCCGTCAGCGGTAGGTTATCAGCCTACATTAGCTGAAGAAATGGGTATGTTACAAGAACGCATTACATCAACTAAGAAAGGATCAATTACATCAATCCAAGCGGTTTATGTACCAGCAGATGATTTAACCGATCCATCACCTGCAACAACCTTTGCGCATTTGGATGCAACAGTTGTATTATCACGTAACATTGCAGAGCTTGGTATTTACCCGGCGGTTGATCCATTGGATTCAACATCACGTCAGCTTGATCCAAATGTAGTTGGGCAAGAGCATTACAACGTAGCACGTGCAGTACAGGGTACATTACAACGTTATAAAGAATTAAAAGACATTATCGCAATTTTGGGTATGGACGAATTATCTGATGAAGATCAGCAAGTCGTTTACCGTGCACGTAAAGTTGAAAGATTCTTCTCACAACCATTCTTCGTGGCTGAAGTATTTACAGGGTCTCCTGGTAAATATGTATCTCTTGCTGAAACAATCAGCGGATTTAAAGGCATTATCGAAGGCGAATACGATCACTTACCAGAGCAAGCATTCTACATGGCAGGTTCTATCGACGAAGTAATCGCAAAAGCTAAAGCAATGGAAGAGAAAGAAGCAGCATAATAGCCTAAAAGCTATTTAACTCGCGGAGAAAAATATGAGTTCAATACAATGTGACATCGTAAGTGCCGAAACTGAGATATTCTCAGGTGAAGTCGCTATGGTATTTGCAACAGGAATAGCCGGTGAATTGGGTATCGCACCACAACACGCACCGCTAATTACTTTGTTAAAGCCAGGTGAAGTACGCGTCGAACTAAAAGATGGAACCCACCAAAACTATTACGTTTCTGGTGGTATCCTCGAGGTTCAACCGTATCTAGTCTCCGTACTTGCCGACACAGCAACACGTGCCGAAGACATTGACGAAGCCGCAGCGATTCAAGCAAAAGAAGAAGCCGAACGCTTGCTCAAAGATTCTGACAAACGCCAAGACATTGCGCAAGTCCAAGCCGAACTATCAAAAGCCTTAGCCCAGCTACACGCACTTGCTCGCTTGAAAAAGAATTTGAAAAGGTAGACAACCTATCAAAACCTCAAAATAAAAAAGCCAACGTAACTGTTGGCTTTTTTATGCATGTAGTGGGTCACCTGCGTGGCCCTTAGATAAGAAACTGAAGCGGGAAAAAGGAAGCATTTAGCAATAGAGTCTGGTATTAATGCCCTAGGAGCTCATGGTTAAAGCTTAGCTTTTTTGACACCTAGCACAATAAAACGCACTGCGTTGTCCGATGGTTGTTTTTTTAATGGTATTTTTACATTCAATACAAGGTTTGTTTTCACGACCATAAACCTTAAGCTCTTGAGCAAAATAACCAGGCTTTCCTTCGGAATTGATAAAATCTGACAAAGTGGTTCCACCTGCTGCGATGGCACTTGACAAGACTTGCTTTATGCTTTTGGCAAGTTGTTGGTAACGTTTGAGAGAAATCTTTCCTGCTGGTTTTTTTGGGTTTATTTTTGCCATGAACAGGGCTTCACTGGCATAAATATTACCAACACCGACAACAACTTTCCCATCCATAATAAAGTTTTTGACTGCTTGGGTTTTGTTGATGGATTTCTGCTTTAGCATTTTGCCATTAAATTCATCTGTTAGCGGTTCAGGGCCTAAGTTTTTGATGAGTTTGTGGTTAAGATAATCTTGAGTATCAAGAATACAACCAAAACGTCTAGGGTCATTAAATCTTAATGTTGTTTCGTCATCCATAACCATTTCAAAATGATCATGCTTTGCAAGAGGCTGGTTGTCTGTATTAATCACCAGTGAACCAGACATACCTAAATGCAGTATCAATGTTGCGCCATCATCCAGGTGAATAAGTATATATTTTGCTCGTCTAGCAACACCAATCACTTTTTGTTTAAGGTATTTATCAATTAAATCGGCTGGTATTTTCCAACGTAAAGAGTCATTATGGATGTTAATTTTTTTTATGGTTTTATTTTCTAACCAAGGTTTAATGCCATTTACCGTGGTTTCAACCTCGGGTAATTCAGGCATCCTGTTCTTCTAACCATTCTACAATAAGGTTGTGGGCTACGGTATATCTCGGTGCAATTGTCACATACCCTTCTTTTAGCATCTCATTAAGCTGTTTGCGAGTAAACCACTGCACATCTTCCATTTCATCATTTGTTTTGATGTCTTCGTTTTCAGCCTCTGCCGTAAAGGCGAGCATCAAAGCAGCAGGAAAAGGCCACGGTTGTGAGCCATAGTAATCAACGTTATGGACTCGTATGTTAGATTCTTCTTCTACTTCTCGCTTGACCGCTTCTTCAATTGTTTCTCCTGGTTCCACAAAGCCTGCCAATGTCGAATAGGCATAACTGGGCCACTCGGGCTTTCGACCAAGCAAACACTTATTTCCGTGTGTTACCAAAACTATAATAGCTGGTTCAATATGAGGAAACTGCTCATGATTGTTTTCACAAAGAAGCCTGTGCCCCGTCCAATCAAGGGTGTTCTTAGTGCCGCATTTGGGGCAAAACAGGCGGTTTCTTTGCCACAAATCTAAGCCGCGAGAATACAAAGCAATATGAGCTAAGTCATCATTGAGTTTTAGCGCGTAACGGCGAATAGAAGAAAATTGTTTACCCACTTCTTTTTCAAGTTTTTCAGCTTGTTCCTCATTTAATGGGCACGAATACCACATTTGGTCGCCAACAAATCCCAAAAAGCAGGTTGCCTCACATTCGAACGGGTTTGATCTACGATAAATACTACCGTGCCGGTTCATGTAGATATGGTTGCCATTATAGACGGGGATATATTTACAGTCGTTGGAGGCTTGCATTTCTTTGAGTTCAGCTTCACGCTCTCTTAAGTGTGACGCTCTATCGAGTTTTTGTGCTCCAAAATAAATATTTTTTTCGTTTTTACTCATCTTTTTATCCTTAAATTGAAAACGAACTGCCACAACCACAGGTTGTTTTCGCATTGGGGTTTTCAACAACAAAACGGGAACCTTGTAAGTCCTCCTTATAATCAACTACAGAATTAATTAAATAGGGAAAACTCATCGGATCAACCATCATGCAAACACCATCATTATCAATAATAAAATCACCTTCTTCATTTTCGTCTTCAAAGGCAAAGCCATACTGAAACCCTGAACAGCCACCACCAATAATGTATACCCGAAGTTTTAAATCGGGGTTTTGTTCCTCTAAAACCAGTTCTCTAATTTTACTAGCCGCAGAATCTGATAAAACAATATTGTTTGACACTATTATTTGATTTTTTTGTCTTCAATATTAGAAATTTTACTGCTCTTTTTATCATCCTGATAAATGAGTTGCCCATTAATTCTTGAGCCAGTATTCATTTCAATAGTACTATAATAAACATTGCCTTCAATATTGGCCTTTGAAGCAACCTCTACCTTTCCAGTTGAAGTAATGTCCCCTTTAATTTTGCCATTAACGATAATATTAGCTACATTGATTTTACCATCGATGAAACCACTTTCGCTGATGGTTAGTACATCATCGGTTTGTGAGCCAGTGATACTTCCCGTGATTGTGCCATCCAATATCAACATGCCATTAAAGCTAATGTCACCATTTATTGTTGTTCCTTCACCCAATAATGTATGGCCTTTTTTTGAATTGCTTGTTGAAGAGCTGGTTGTTTTTGTGTTGTTGTCTTTACTATTAAACATAATTGCTACCTATTTTATTAATGAGTGCCAAGGGGCTTTGTATTCTATTGTTTTTGCTTTTTTAATCTTGGGAAATAATTTTACTACCAGTTGTTCGGGTTTAAAACTATCTGGCAAAGAAAAATCAAAAGAAACCTTATGAAAATACTTGAATCGGTACTTGTTTGTTTCACCTTCAAGCAAATTAATTGATTGTTGTCTACCATTTTGTGTGCCTGTTACATGAAGACTGTATTTACCATAGACTTCATTGGCTCGTGCTATTTTGTTAACAAAGATAATGGATATGTTTTTTTGTGCCTGAGATCTTTCTACAATTGTCGCTTCAAAAACACGCAAACCTTTATTCTTTAGATTTGGACTTAATAGTCGCTCATAAAATTGAATGTCTTGCTTTAGTTGATTAAGTTCATCAAGGCGTAATTTATAGTCACTTTGTAGTGCAACAACCGCTTGTTGTTTAATTTTCAACTCTGTTTCAAGCAAACTTTTTTTGCTTTCTAACTCAGAAACCTTATTCAAATACGCTCTATTGTTTTCTTCTAGAACTTCATTTTGCGTTCTTAAGGTTGCTAGTTTTCTGTTGGAATAAAGTTCGTTAAAAACAAACCCAACAACCAAGGCAATTAAGACACTAATAATGATAACAAGCTTTGAGCGAGGTTGAGTCATTCCTTTTTCTTGAATGACATATTTTGGTATCTCTATACCCACTTAGATTTTAACCTTTATTAAAGAAACCGAATTATAGCACTTCATTTGTGGTGATAGACAAGGTAAACTTAACATTTATCAATGAGAAAGCCTATGCTTTGGGTTAAAACCTTTCATTTGTTTTTTGTTATATCATGGTTTGCAGGTATTTTCTACCTGCCCCGCTTGTTTGTTAACCATGCCAGTCATAAGAGTGATGAGCATCATGAGCTGTTGATTGGAATGGAACACCGTTTAATAAAAATGATGGATTTCACCCTCGTTTTTGTTCTTATAACAGGTACCTGGTTGCTTTATATTGTATCTGGCGGCTTTGAAAAGTTTTATTTCCAACAAGGCTGGATTCATGCCAAAATTTTATTAGTGGTTTTATTAATAGCTTACCATTATTGGTGTAAAAAAATTCATCAAAATTTCAAACAGAATAAAGAAATACATTCGCACAAATGGTTTCGGTGGTTTAATGAAATGCCCGTATTTGTATTAATCGCGATAATATACCTCGTTTTGGCAAAACCCTTTTAATGCAGGCACACTTTACGCAAGGTTCGATATATAAGCACATTATTAAAATGTCAGTAATGTCTGCAATAGGGTTGTTGTCTATCTTTATTGTGGATTTAGTGGATTTGTACTTTTTGAGCCTTCTGGGTGAAATCCAAATGGCATCAGCTATCGGTTTTGCAGGAATTATCTTGTTTTTTACTATTGCCATTAGTATTGGCTTTATGATTGCAACCGGTGCCTTAGTTGCTAAATCAATTGGTGCAAAAGATGTTGAATCTGCGCGAGCCTACACTACAAATATATTTGTCATTTGTATAATTGTCGGTAGCTTGATTGGTCTTGGAGTGTGGTTTTTTATCATTGATATTTTGACCTTTATGGGAGCCAAAGGAAGATCCCTAGAGTTAGCAAATACCTATCTTGGCATTATTGTTCCATCGTTGCCAATACTCATGGTTGCTATGGCTGCAGCAGGTGCTTTGCGCTCAGTTGGCGATGCCAAGCACGCCATGTATGTCACTTTATTGGCAGGAATAATCAATGCGATTTTAGATCCTTTGCTTATATTTACTTTTGATTTGGGCATTGCAGGAGCTGCTTGGGCATCAGTTGCTGCACGGGTGGGTATGATGATTTATGGTTTGTATTTGGTTATTAGTAAACACAAACTAATAAAAGCATTCAATATTCATCGTTTTAAAAAAGATTTGCCAGCTATATCACATGTGGCATTGCCTGCTGTTTTAACAAATATTGCTACACCTATAGGTAATGCTTATATTATGTATGTGCTTGCGAGTTTTGGTGATTCTGCTGTGGCTGGCTTTTCTATTATTGGGCGCATTATTCCAGTGGCTTTTTGTTTGGTTTTTGCTATTTCTGGTGCAGTTGGTCCCATAATCGGTCAAAACCATGGAGCACAGCTTTATGACAGGGTGCGTCAGACAGTAAGTAAGTCATTTGTAATTATTATTGTTTACAGTGCTGTTGTTTCACTGGCTCTCTATCTGCTTAAAGATGCAATTGTTGATTCGTTCAACGTTGATGGTGAAGCGGCTTATTTGATTGTCATGTTCTGTACGTGGTTAGCAATTTTATCTATTTTCCGAGGCTTTTTATTCGTAGCCAATGCTTCATTTAATAATCTTGGCAAAGCAAAATATTCAACCGCCATGAATTTTGGTAAGGCAACTGTTGGAACAGTTCCTTTTGTTTATTATGGAGCAAAATATTATGGAGCCTTTGGCATTATGTTATTTGAATCCATTGGCGCAATATTGTTTGGTATCATCGGTTCATTTGTTGTGTTTCGGGTTGTTAAGCAACTAGAAGTCATCAACAAACAATAGTTTTATCTATTCGTTTAATTATTCAAAAATATAAAAGAATTCTGTTTATAGTAAGACTATTGTTGATTGTTGTCAGAATATAAGTAAACTACATCTATTCATTTATCTATTCACTTATGACGGAAAAAATAATCAACCTCTTAAAAAGTAATGCGGCAACCTCAAAACAACTTCAGTTGGCTACAGGCTATTCTCAAGCTGTGGTTTCTCGTAAGTTAAGAAAGCTTGGTGATAAGGTTATTACTTTAGATCAACAACGTCCGCCACAATATCTGTTGTCTGGTGATGCCTTTGGTGTTGGTAATAAAGTGCCAATCAGCTTAACCAACCACGACGGCGAGCTTTGCTTGGTTGGGTTTTTACGCCCAATCAAACCCAAAGGGTTTTATTATGAAAGTAACGACAAGACATCCAAGGTTTTATTGGGAGGCAATAAGGGCCTGTTTACTGATTTGCCTTATTATTTGGATGATTTGCGACCACAGGGATTTTTGGGACGACAAATCGCTAAAAAAATGTCTCGCATAAGTGAAGAGTTTCCTACCAAATCAAGCTATTGGAACAGCAATCAAATAGGGCGATTTATTATAGCAAACAATGATGATTTAACAGGCAATATTGCCCTTGGCGAGCAACCATTGTTACGTTTAAAGAAAAAACCAAAAACAACAAAGCGTAGTGAATATGCCACTATTGCCAATGAAATCATGCAAGGTGAAATCTTCGGTTCTTCTGCGGGCGGTGAGCAGCCTAAATTTACAGCTTTTAATCACGAACTTCAATCACATGTCATTGTTAAGTTTTCACCCAAAGGAGAAAGTGAAATTGCACATCGGTGGAGAGATGTTTTACTTTCAGAACATCATGCCAACCAAGCACTCAACTCCATTTCGGTTGAAGCTGCACAAACACATGTTTTTGAACAGGGTGGTCGGTTATTTTTAGAATCAATTCGGTTTGATAGAAAAAGCATGTTTGGTAAATGCCCGATGATTTCATTACAGGCAATTGATTCTGAGTTTGTCGGTTCAGGAGAAAACTGGTTGAAAACAGGACAAAAACTTGTTCAATTGAAACTCATGCAAGTACAGTATTTATCAACAATTAAACTACTATCTGCTTTTGGTTCTTTAATAAACAATACCGATATGCACTTGGGCAACCTGAGTTTAACTTTTAATAACAAGGAGTTTAAACCATTGCCCATTTATGACATGTGTAGCATGGGTTTTGCGCCAAAAGCCTCTGAAGTTCATGCTTTTTCCTTTACGCCGTCACCTATAAAGTCCTTGGAACTAGAAGACAATGAAGAAGTAAAAATAAAACGAGCTATAGGTTGTTTTTGGAAAGGCTTGGCAAATGACAAAAGACTCTCTAAGGAATTTAGAAAGTTTATTAAGGCTCATCCATGAGCCTTAATTGATTTAATTTTTATCCAAAAATTCCTTTCAACAATTTCTTCTTGATTTTATCTTTATCAGACTCCGGGTCTTTTTCTTCCTTTTTTTCTGAACCAGGATTATCTTGGTTGCCATCTTTTGAAGCATCATCTTTCTTCTTGTCTTTACCAAATAAAGAGTCCATCAACTTGCCTTTAAGTTTGTCTTTTTCTTTATCAATGCGCTCTTTTTGTGATGCTAATAATAATTTTTTAGCATCAATAGAAATTTTGGGTTCAAGCAAAGAACCGCTAAGAGTAACTGGAATAGCAAGATTGAGTAATTTTTTATATTTATCTGATACTAATTGTTCGGGAATATCAAGCAACATAGGCTCGATTGTTCCCTCGATGGTCATGTTTACTAAATCAATTTTTAATTTCCCACCCACTTTAATGTAAGGTGATTCCAGTTTAAGTGTGTTAGTGGTTAAAACACCTTCATTCATATCGGCATCAATTTGCATCAAAGCAAAACTTGTTTTCTTTTCACTATCTGCTGTATCTTCTTTAACTTCAGGATAAAGCATACTTAAGCCTTTTTGCATCATACCAAAGACATCAACACCATAGATTGCACCGTCTTTTAAGGTGTATTTAATACTTCCATGCGCTGTTTTGAGTGGAACATCACTAAAAGGACGATCTATTTTTAAGTCCACATTAAAATCACCTAAACCAGTTAATAATTGACTGCCAGCTAAATCAGTCAATAATGGCCCTGCATGAATTTTATTCATGTTGTGTTCAATAATAACCTTGTTGTTCTGTGCTTTTGTATCAACTTTAATAGCAGAAATCAAAAGCCCCTTATAAAAGTCAGCCTTAATTGGCGACATAACAAGCTTTGGACCGTTGGTTTTAACTGTAATTTTTAGGTTTTCAACGGTGGTGCCACTAGCAAGTAATTTATCAATTGCCAACGAACCATTTAAGTGACCGAAATCAATATCTAGAGTTGCAGAAGAGCCTGTTTCTTGGTTGCTACTAGCTGTTTCTTCATTGCCCATAAATGCATCAACATTAAATGTGTTCATGTGTAATTTAAAATCACCTTGCATTTTTTCAAGATTTTTTATGTTTGCATCGCCTGTAACAGCAGTATCGGCATAATTAATTTTCAAGCCCGACAGCTTCATACTATTAGCGCCCATCGCCCACTGTCCTGAGCTACTAAAGTCACTAAACGTATCATTTGTGACAAAATAAGCACCCGTCATTTTTTTCAAAAACTCATTCAAGTCAAAAGCACCAACTTGGTAAGCTCCAGAAATTTGGCTAGTGGTTTTGCTGATATTTTTACCTGTGACATCTGTTGCGATGTGCGCATCACCTAAAGCAACTAAAAGTTCAGGAATATTTAACGTGTCTTTAGCTAAATCGATAACACCTGGTTTTTGCAGTGAAATCTCAAGAGGCATAACACTGCCTGTACTCAACTTTCCTTTGACAACAAAATCATTTAATTCAGCAATAATTCCAGAGTCACTTAATAGATTTTTTGCCAATACATCAGCATTGATATCCACATCAAGCCCAGTATCTGGCATATTTAAATGCAGTGAAGCATCTAGTTTTACTGGTGAAGTTTTGTTTATTTCACCTGTAGCCAAATTAAACTGTGTGACAACAGCTTTGGTGTTTGTTTGTAAATCGGTATAGTTTAAATTGATATTTTTCAAATCAATACCAGCAATATTTAACTGACCAGATGAACCGCCTGATGAGGTTGAGTCATCAGAGCCACCATTGTTCAGATTAGTTAAAATACTCTGCCAGTTACTGTTGCCTTTTTTGGTGATTTGCAAATTGATTTGCGCACCATCAAGGGCAACACGGCCAATTTCGATGTTTTTTGAAAGCAATGGCATAATTTTTACACGCGCAGTTAGTTTTTGAATTTCCGCTAATGATTTGCCTTTAAAACCTTTTTCATTATCGAGTTTAACATCGTTCAGCGTCAGTGCTAGCCAAGGGAAAACTTTCCACTCGATTTGCCCATCAAGGTGAATTTCACGACCAATTTGGTCTTTGACCTTATTTGCAATCGTATCTTTGTAATCGTTGGGGTCAATAACCAGTGGCAAGACAAAGGCAGCAATGACAACAAGTAATACCAGTGCAATAGTGATTCGTAGTATCCATTTAACTAATTTTTTCATGAGATTTTCCAAATATATTTAATAGTGCTAGAATAACATGCTAACCGTTAAAAAAATGTGACAAATGTTAAAATCTACCGATATTTCAATCAAATCCTTTCAACAACTCGAAAAGCACGAGCTTTATGAGCTTTTGGCACTACGCATGGAAGTGTTTTGTGTTGAGCAAGACTGCCCTTATCAAGATGCAGACGGCATGGATTTTATTTGCCAACATTTTTCTATTTTTGCTGATAACAAACTGGCGGCTTATGCACGCGTTATTCCTCCTCAAGCCGATGAAAAATGCCATATTGGACGAATTGTTGTAGCAAAAGAAATGCGCAGCCAAAAGCTGGCAACAAAATTAATAAAATCCTGTATTAAATACTGTCAAAACACCTACCCTAGTATGACAATCGAGATTTCTGCACAGTCCTATTTAACTGATTATTATCAATCACTGGGCTTTAAAAGTATGCAGAAATTCTACTTAGAGGATGATATTCCACACGAACAGATGCAAATTTTGGCTAATTAAGATAGAATTCCACATCTAAATTCATACAACATGTTAAAAACATTATGAACATTTTAAAAATGCAAGAGCTAGATTTGCAAAACAAACGCGTTTTAATTCGACAAGATTTAAATGTGCCAATCAAAGATGGCAAGGTTACAAGCGCAAAAAGAATCACCGCTTCTTTGCCAACAATAAAAGCAGCCCTTGAAGCAGGGGCTGCCGTTATGGTTATGTCACATTTAGGTCGACCGACAGAAGGTGAATATGAGCAAGAGTTTTCTTTGCAGCCAGTGGCAGACTATTTATCTGAAGCACTAGAGCAAAAAGTTGATTTAGTTAAGGATTGGTTAGGTGGTGCTGATGTTAAGCCTGGGCAACTTGTTTTGCTAGAAAATGTTCGCTTTAATGTGGGTGAAAAAGCCAATGACGAAGAGCTATCTAAAAAAATGGCAAAGCTGTGTGATATTTTTGTCATGGATGCATTTGGAACAGCGCATCGCAAACAGGCCTCAACCTATGGCGTGGCACAATTCGCTCCGATGGCCGTTGCTGGCCCATTATTATATGGAGAATTGGAATCTTTGGGTAAAGCATTAGATAATCCAGCTCGCCCCATGCTCGCTATTGTTGGTGGCTCAAAAGTTTCCACTAAACTAACAGTACTTGAAAGTTTGTCCAAAAAAGTAGACCAGCTTATTGTTGGCGGTGGCATTGCCAATACATTTATTGCTGCTTGTGGTCATAATGTGGGTAAATCTTTATATGAGCCTGATTTAATCGAGCAAGCTCAGCACTTAATGAAACAAGCTATTGAACAAGACCGGGAGATTCCTGTTCCTACCGATGTTGTTTGTGCAAAAGAATTCAGTGAATCTGCGGAAGCAACAATTAAAGCGGTTGATACAGTAGAAGACGATGACTTAATCTTAGATATTGGTCCAGAAACAGCGATAAAGTTTGCAGAAATGGCTCGTAAAGCAGGTACGGTTGTATGGAACGGTCCTGTTGGCGTTTTTGAAATCAATCAATTTGGCAATGGTACAGAAACATTGGCAGAAGGCATTGCTGCTGGTGATGGTTTTTCAATCGCGGGTGGTGGTGACACTCTTGCAGCAATTGATAAGTATGATATAGAAGGTCAAATTTCTTATATTTCAACAGGAGGCGGTGCATTTCTCGAGTTTTTAGAAGGCAATATCTTACCAGCGGTTGAAATACTAGAGTCAAGATACATAACGATTACAAAATAAAATCTAAGAGGGGTGATTAACCTCTGTTTAAAACAAACAAAACCACTGTAAAACACAGTGGTTTTTCTAAAAATAAGGTAAAAAAGAATGAATGTAGAACAGTTATTAGAAACTGCAGCAGCGATGGTTGCGCCCGGAAAAGGCATCTTAGCAATCGATGAAAGCACAGGAACAATCGCTAAAAGATTGGCATCAGTTAATGTGGAAAACACAGAAGATAATCGCAGAAATTACCGCGAAATGTTATTAACAACTCCTGATATTGGCGAATATATATCAGGCGCTATCTTGTATGATGAAACTATTAGACAAGATGCATCAAACGGACAAAAACTAGTTGATATCATGCTAGAAGCTGGCGTTATACCTGGCATTAAAGTTGATACGGGTGCTCACCCAATGGCAGGGTTTGAAGGTGAACTTATCACAGAAGGGCTAGATGGTTTACGCACTCGATTAAAAGAGTACGCCGAATTAGGTGCGCGTTTTGCTAAATGGCGTGCCGTTATTACCATCACCGATGACTTGCCATCACAAGCCAATATCGAAGCAAATTGCCATGCACTGGCTCGTTATGCGGCCTTGTGTCAAGAAGCTGGTATTGTGCCAATTGTTGAGCCAGAAGTTTTAATGACTGGTGACCATGATATTGATACCGCTTATGATATTAGCGAGTTGGCTCATAAAACATTATTCAAGCATCTCTTTGAACACGATGTTATCTTAGAGGGTTGCATCTTAAAACCATCAATGATTATTGCAGGGGATAAATGTCCGCAGCAACCCGGTGTTGAAGATGTTGCCGAAGCAACAGTTAATTGTTTACTCAATTCCGTTCCAGCAAGTTTGGCAGGAATCGTATTTTTATCCGGTGGTCAAAGCGAAATTCAAGCCACAGAAAACTTAAACGAAATGAATGAACTAGGCCCACTGCCATGGCCATTAAGTTTTTCTTATGGTCGTGCTTTGCAAGCCAGTGCTTTAAAAGTGTGGGGTTCAGACATCAAAAAGAATATCTCAGCAGCACAGCAAGAACTAGCTCACCGCGCACGCATGAACTCAATGGCAACACAGGGAGAGTACAACGCCAATTTAGAATCTTCATAAAAACAGGTTTTATTAATTTATGAAAATAGCAGTAATCGGAAGTGGGTATGTTGGGTTGGTTAGTGGAGCGTGTTTTGCTCAAATGGGCAACAACGTCACTTGCGTCGATATAGACGAAGAAAAAATTGCCAATCTAAAACAAGGCATCGTACCAATTTACGAACCCGGCTTAGAGCGCATGGTACAACAAAACCATGGCAATAAATCCCTACTGTTTTCATCGGATTTTAAAAACTCAATTCAAGACGTACAACTGATTTTTATAGCCGTCGGCACTCCCATGGGCGATGACGGCAGTGCCGACTTACAACATGTCTTGGCTGTGGCTAAAAACATTGGCAAACATTTAAATCAATACACCGTGATTGTTGATAAATCCACTGTTCCCGTCGGTACAGCAGACAAAGTCAAAGCCACCATTCAAGAGCAATTAGACGCACGCCAATCAGATATCTCTTTTGATGTGGTCAGCAACCCCGAGTTTTTAAAAGAAGGCGCAGCAATAGATGATTTTATGTGCCCTGACAGAGTCGTGGTTGGCGCACAAAGTGATAAAGCATTAACCATCATGCGTGAATTATATGCTCCCTTTATGAAGCATCATGACCGATTTATTGCCATGGATATTCGCAGTGCGGAAATGACCAAATACGCAGCCAATGCCATGTTGGCAACCAAAATATCCTTCATCAATGAAATCTCCAATATCTGTGAGTTGGTCGGAGCCGATGTTAACAAAGTGCGAAATGGCATAGGCAGCGATAGTAGAATAGGCTACAGTTTTATCTATCCGGGTTGTGGATATGGCGGCAGTTGTTTTCCAAAAGATGTACAGGCACTTGTCAAAACATCCGAAGACAACGGCTATCACCCTGAGTTACTGACCGCAGTCGAATTGGTCAACAAAAGACAAAAACACGTACTATCAAACAAAGTTATCAATCACTTTGGCGAAGACCTTAATGGTTTAACCTTTGCCATCTGGGGATTAGCCTTCAAACCCGGCACCGATGACATGCGCGAAGCACCCGCAATCACCATCATCAACGAACTGACCAAACGCGGGGCAAAAGTTCAAGCCTACGACCCAAAAGCACGCCATGAGGCAGAAACACACTACCTCAAAGACAACACAAACATCCGTTATTGCGATGAAAAGTACCAAGCCCTAAAAAATGCCGATGCCTTACTACTCATCACCGAATGGCAAGAATTCCGCAGCCCTGATTTTGACAAAATAAAATCCCTACTCAAAACTAACCTCTTCTTTGATGGCCGCAACCAATTCAACAAAAAACAAATGCACGAAAATGGTTTTACCTATTTGCCGATTGGAACAAAGTAAAACACTCAAAAACTACAAAGTGTCATATATTATACATTTACATGATTTTTGTGTATAATATGGCACATTATGAAAGTTTCTCAATCAAATACATTCTTAGCAACGGATAAAATATTATCACTTTTAGGTGAAAATATTAAACTGGCTCGACTGCGCCGAAAATTTTCAATGCAACAAGTCTCACAAAGAGCCAATATAAGCCGCTCAACATTAATCCGTATTGAAAAAGGCGATAGTGGTGTATCAATAGGTAAATACCTACAAGTCTTAATTGTGTTAAAACTTGAGAATGATATTTTACAGGTGGCAAAGGACGATGTGCTTGGTCGCAAACTCCAAGATATTGGACTGATAACAAAAAAACGTGCGCCAAAGAGGGTTGAATAAAAAATGTGAATGCCAGAAAATACATTTATGTTTATGCGAATAAAACGAGTTTAAAGACCTTGAAATGAGAAAGCTAAATTTGCCACCTATTTTCTTGAATAATGATAACGACATGAAATAATCGTTAGTTGCTTATCATCAACGACATAAACTAAACGGTTGCTCTCATCAATACGACGTGACCAAAAACCAGCCAAATTTTCCTTTAGTGGTTCTGGTTTGCCGATACCTTCAAAAGGGGTTCTTTGCGTGTTGATAATCAATTTATTGATACGTTTGAGTGTTTTTTTATCTTGCCCTTGCCAATACAAATAATCCTTCCACGCTTCATTTGTCCACGACAACAATTTAATCATCAACTAACCCATGATTTTCAACTTTCCCAGCGCTGTATTGAGCAATGGATTTAGCAAGGTGTGTAGCATTAGCAGGGCTTTTTAATAAATGTACCGTTTCCATTAGCGCATTGTAGTGATTAAGCGACATAACAACCGCATCATCAGCATCTCTGCGCGTGATAACAGTGCAATCCAAATCATCAACCACCTGATCTAACACGGATTTTAATTTATTTCTTGCCTCTGAAAAATTAATAACTCTCATAGAATGCTCCAATACCTGTACAACATAAAGAACAAGTATAACATGTGCTTTCTATTGTGCAAATAATTGAGCTTACGGGGCTGCAATGTAATGAGTCGTGATAATTTATGAACACGTCACCTGACCTACTTGAAGGTTAATTTTAATAGTGTATGGAATACCCCAAAAGTTGTGATTTAGAATAAAAATCATTCAAAATAAAACACAGACTCTTTTGTTTTAAAAGGCAAGCGACAGCCTTTGGGCAATAGATAGGCGTGTTTGTGTTTGATTTTTATGTGGTCAATATAACCATCGGTGATAATGAGTATAGGTCCTGTTGGAGGAAAATCATCAGCCTTTTCCAGTAAGTTTATTGCTGGTTGTAAAATCGTTCCTCCGCGTCCTTTTATTTCCACGCGATGTAACAAGGATTCGGTGGTTACGTATCCTGCATCATAGGGAGTTGCATCACAATAAACCAAACGTATGGCGATAACTTCTCTACTCATGGCATAAGAGGATATGGCTCCGATTGCTTTGCCTAAATCTTGGCGCGTCATTGAGCCTGATGTATCTAAGACGACAGCAAAAGTTTGGGCGGTTGAATTTTCTTCGGGTCTTACCCAGCGCGGTCTGGGGATATCAGGAGTGGCACTTTGGCGACGACTCATGCGCGAATAGCTGCGTTTGTTTTCAGGGATTTGGATATATTGATCAAGCCAATGTGCTAGTTCAACATCCCATTTTATTGGTGGTTGGTTAAGTTTACGAATTTCTTCAATTAATCCCGCTGGCAGAAAACCTCGGTCTTTACCTTCGTACCAGCGTTGACCCTCATATAAACAACGGCGATAAAAAGCATCTAAATCCACACCTTCACCCGAAGTCCACCACCCCACTGATTTTTCAGTAATAATATCAGGTTCGCCATAGGTTCGTGGTGTTTTGGTTTTTTTTAGTTTTCTTTGCCAACGCAAGTTTTTTACAATTTCATCATAAATATCTTCGGCAGATTTCTTGACTAATTTTTCATCGTATAACATGCCAATGGTTGGTATTGTGCCAACATTCATTTCTATCAACCACGCATTGATGACATAATCACAGGCGACATTCCAAAAATAAGGATCACGTCCTTGTGCTCGAATATCATGGCGTAAACCGACATGAAGCATCTCATGAGTGAGGATAAATATCAATTCTTGCAAATCAAAATTCCACCGTGGATTGATATAAATTTCATGTAGCTCGGGATGAATGGCCGCTACTTCAATATGCATAGCGTTACAAATTTCTTCGTCCTCAATTAAGGTGAAACTAGCAGCCATCGCCGATAACAGCGGGAGAGAGCTAATAATCCAACTGTGTGCTGTTTGAATTTCTTTACTTAACTTCTTTTTAGTCAGGCTTTGGTTAGATGCTTTGGCAACCGCTTGTTTAACCGATTCTTTTAAGCCTTTAACAAAGTTGGCAGAACGCCATTTTTCTACCTCTTCGGGTAGTTTTTGTTTATCTGTATCCAAAATCCAGCTCCCTGCATAGTTACCAATACCAAAATCTGAGAATTTTTCTAAATTGTTTTTTTGTAAGATATGCTTGTGTAAAACCTCTTCATTGCGGGTGGGAAATTCATCTTGTGCAATTTGTTTAAATTGTTCAGGGATTTTGCCAAATTTTATGGTTTTGCTAAAGGCTTGAACATAAATTTCACAAGCACACATCCATGCTTTGTCTTTTTTTTCGGGTCTTATGTGATTTAAGCCTAAATGCAATAAAGCCAAAGAAATAAGGTATGCCCACTCGTGCGGTGTTAGTCGTTGTTTGAAATTGATAATAATCTCGGCGCGCGATTGATAGTGCGTGGAATAATAATTTTTCTTCATGTCATCTCTTATCTGACACCATGTATTATTGATGATTTTGTTTTCTTCTATAAAAACAACTTTGCCAATGGTATGCAACAAATGGGCAAATAAAGGATGTGCCTCTACTATTTTTTCAGCCGCAGTAATAGATTCTTTATTCTTTTTCCATTTGCCTTTTTTTTGTTTCATTATTGCCCAATAAGACGTGGTAAGTCCCTGGCTATTTCAAGCATAAACCAATCGGGTAGATTGTTACCCTGTTCATCTTCAGTAACCATCAATTGTGCCATTTCTAGTGAAATCCGCGATAATTTAATCAACAAATCTTTGCTACGAATCACTAAATCTTGGGATTTGGCATTGAGTTTCTTTTTGTTTTCTGGCAATGTTTTAATTAATTGAGCACGTAAGGATTGCACCATAAAATACAAAACATCGCGCTCCTCTGGCTTGTCAGGCCATGATTTTTCACCTTTTAAGATAGCACTTAAGGTAAATGTGTGGGCTTTTTGTTTGAAAAATGCCTTAAATTGTCTGGCGTGATTAGGCGTTAACAAACCACTGGTCAGTACATCAACTATTTGTTCATCCAGCAACTCTTGTTTGTAAGCATTAATGGCATCTGATAACATGTGCCATGACCGTGGTGTTGAGAATGGTTCTTCATGAGCCGGTGGTTTTGACCATAAATGATCTGGGCGTAGGACGATATAATCTATCACTAATTGATTAATGCCATTGCTATGTGCCCAATTCAACCAATCTTTGCTATTAGCTTTCAAACTGACATGAACCATTCGATTAATCAATGCGGATGAAAGAGGCTTTACAATCGCAGCATCCTGTACGCGATTTCCTGCACCAATAACAATAGAGCCTTCAGGCAATTCATATTCACCTATTCGGTGGTCATTAATCAAGCTATAAAAAGCCTTTTGAACTTCTTGTGAGCAGGCATTGAGTTCATCCAAAAACAGGCAAAAAGGCTTGTCTCTCGCAATTAATGTCGGTGGGCAAAACCGTGATTTTCCATCCACAATTTGTGGTACACCAATAATATCTTCAGGTGCCAATTGTGAACCCAGCATACTGACACAATCCAAGCCCACTTCTTTAGCAAACTGCTCCACAAGAGATGACTTGCCAATACCAGGAGGACCCCAAATAAAAATGGGGCGGATAGGCGCGACATTCAAAATAAATTCAAATATCTCACTGGGTTTTAGTGTTTGCGTTGCATCCATGAGTGTTGTTAACTTATTAGGAAAATAAATAATACTCGATAGTTACAAGAAAACAAAAGCTTATTTGTTGTTAGGAACAATATAGAAAACCGAAATCAAAAAAAGTTATGCTATAGAGGCATATTACCTAAAAACCGCTGTGGTCGCTGTGTCGCCGTGCGAAAAGAAAAAATTTAATACACGTAAAATAACAAAGCCCCAAAAACTCTTAACTGCGTTATAATGATTTTTTAACTCGCATAACAATCAATTGAATAAAAAAACCATCTTTCTAATGGGCCCAACCGCAGCGGGTAAAACCGATGCGGCGATATTTTTGCATGAACGTTATGGTTGTGACATTATTTCGGTGGATTCTGCTTTAGTGTATCGGCAGATGGATATTGGTACAGCTAAACCTGATGAGCAAACCTTAATCAAAGCACCACATGAACTGGTTGACATTATAGACCCGTGGGAATCGTATTCTGCGGCTAATTTCGTCGATGATGCCTATAAATTAATGGAACAGTCGCGAAATAATGGAAACATGCCATTGTTGGCTGGTGGCACCATGATGTATTACCGTAGTCTGCAACAAGGTTTGTCTAAATTGCCTGATGCCGATGCAATAATACGAGCAGAGCTTGAAAAAACTGCTCAAAACATTGGTTGGGATGGTTTGCATCAACGCTTGACTCAAATAGATCCAGATTCAGCAGATCGTATTAATAAAAATGACCCACAGCGCATTGGACGGGCTTTGGAGGTTCATGCCATTACCGGTCAAACCATGACGGAGTTGCATAAAAAAGACCAAGGCAATAAGTTGGATTATGATGTGTTGAAAATCATTATTGCTCCTGAGCGTGCTTTGTTGCATAAGCGCATTGAACAACGATTTGAGATTATGCTTAAACAGGGTTTTATCGAAGAGGTTGAACAGCTCAAAGCTAATCCTAAGATAACTTTTGACATGCCATCCATGCGTTGTGTGGGCTATCGTCAGGTATGGCAGTATCTTGAGGGCGAGTTAAATAAAGAGGAAATGATTTTTAAAGGCATTGTTGCCACACGGCAATTAGCAAAAAGGCAATGGACATGGTTGCGTAAGGAAGAAAATGCTATTTGGTTGGATTCTACTAAGTCGGGTTATTTGGATGAAATTAAACGCTTAACTTCGGAATTTATTGAAAATTAAATTGGTTTTAAGCTATCATAAATTAATATGAATATCTTAATACTTTCACGGAACAAAAGACTTTACTCTACTCAAAGACTTTTTGAAGAATCACAGAAGGCAAAACATAACACGGCTATCGTTGATTATATGCATTGCAACATAATCAGTGAGAAGAAAAATCCTGTGGTTTATTACAACGGACAATCCCTACGATTTATTGATGCCATTATTCCTCGAATTGGCTCAACATTCACTTTTTATGGTTCGGCTCTTATTCGTCAGTTTGAAATGCAAAATGTACCCACCTTAGTTGCTTCCCAAGCCCTATTAAAAGCTCGTGATAAACTGCATTGCTTACAAGCCTTAACAGTCGAAGATGTGGGTATGCCAAAGACTTATTTTACCCATTATTTTTACAATATTGATGAAATTATTACAGCGGTAGGTGGTTTTCCTTTTGTCATGAAGCAATTGGAAGGTACGCAGGGTTATGGTGTTTTTTTGATTAAAGACCGCAAGCATGCGGGCGAAATTATTAATGCTCACCAAAGTGCCAATAAACGTTTTATCATTCAAGAGTATATTGCTGAATCCAAGGGCGCAGATATTCGTGCTATTGTCGTTGGTGGTAAGGTAGTGGCAGCCATGAAGCGTCAAGCCCAAGATGGTGATTTTCGATCCAACTTACACCAAGGTGGCAAGGGGGTTAATATCAATCTAACCGATGATGAGCACGAAACTGCCATAAAGTCAGCCAATGCCATGGGATTAGAAGTGGCAGGTGTTGATATGTTGCAATCAAAACGCGGGCCTTTAATTATTGAAGTTAATGCCTCCCCAGGTTTGGAAGGCATTGAAAAAACAACCAAAATAAATGTGGCTAAAAAAATAATTCAGCACATTCAAAAAATCACTTAAATAATTTTTACTGTTTTTTTAACCAACACCAGTAATCGTACCATCTTCTTGTACTTCAATCTTGGTCGCAACAGGAATTTTTGGTAAACCTGGCATACGCATAATATTACCCGTTAATACCACCAAAAAGCCAGCACCAGCATTAATCTGAATACCCCGAACGGTGACTTGGAAATCTTTGGGTCTGCCGTGCAGTTTAGGATCATCCGATAATGAGCTTGGTGCTTTAGCTATACACACGGGCAAATGTTCTAGCCCTAATTTTTTAATTTGTAATAAATCTTTTTCCGCATCTTTGGTGAAGGATACATCATCAGCACCGTACATTTTTTGACTCACTTTGGTGACTTTTTCAAACACAGAATCAGTGCTCTCGTAAAGTGGTTGAAAGGCTTGTTTATTTGTTGCCACATCCATCACGGCTTGAGCCAATTCTACCGAACCTTTGCCACCTTCAGTAAAATGGCGAGACTCGGCAAATTTTATGTCCAGTTTTTCCACATGTGACTTCACTATAGCTATTTCGGCATCAGTATCAGCTGCAAAGCGATTGAGTGCTACTACCATCGGTTTGTTGAATTTTTGTACGCTATCAATATGCTTGTTTAGGTTTTCTAACCCAAAAGCAACGGCACTTAAATCTTCTGATTCTAAATCTTTTTCATCTTTACCACCGTGTAATTTTAGGGCGCGAATGGTCGTGACTAAAACCACGGCAGCAGGATCTAAATCAGCCGACTGACACTTAATATCAAAGAACTTTTCGGCACCTAAATCAAAACCAAAACCCGCTTCGGTAATTGCCCAATCCGAATAATGCATGGCCATCTTAGTGGCGACTACCGAATTACAGCCATGAGCAATATTAGCAAAAGGGCCACCATGAATGAAGGCGGGACACCCTTCTAAAGATTGCACTAAATTTGGATGGATAGCATCATTTAATAATGCCATAAGCGCGCCTGTAAAGTTTAATTGTTGTAAGTAAACAGGGTCATTATCGTATGTGTAGCCGAGTAAAATTCGATTGAGTCTTTTGCGCAAGTCTTCTTTATCATTGGCCAAACACAAAATTGCCATGATTTCAGAAGCCGCTGTTATATCAAAACCACCTTCACGAGGTACGCCTTGAAACTTGCCACCTAGTCCCAAAACAATTTGACGCAAAGAGCGGTCATTCATATCCATCACTCGACGCCAAACAATACGTCTGGGATCAATGTTGAGCTTGTTGCGGTGATAAATATGGTTGTCTAGCATGGCTGAAATCAAATTGTTGGCAGATGTTATTGCATGAAAGTCTCCTGTGAAATGTAAATTTATTCGACTAGCGGGAACAACTTGGGCATAACCACCACCTGTTGCACCACCTTTAATGCCCATGCAAGGACCTAAAGAAGGTTCTCGCAATGCCAAACAAACAGACTCACCTAATTGTTTTAAACCTTGGGCTAAACCAATTGAAGTAGTGGTTTTGCCTTCACCAGCTTTGGTTGGAGTTGTTGCCGAAACCAAAATAAGTTTATTAGGATTTTTGCTGGGTCTTTTTTGTTTTAATGCATCCAAATGCACTTTGGTTATTTCTTTACCATAAGGCATCAACTGTGCTTCATCAATTTGCATTTTTTCTGCAACCGATAAAATAGGTTTAACTTTGGTTTTCTTTACAATTTCACTGTTTGATAACATTCTTAATCTCGTTAAATTATTGTGGCCCGCCACTGTGGATAATTTCGTAGTATTTCTTTTCCAATTCTAACTTATGTTCCGCTTCTTCGATAGCCAAGAAACGAAAAGTATCTTGTAATTCACCCTCGGGAGCATTATCTGCCAAATCTTGGTATTGCTTCATTGCCGCATCCTCGCGTGCCAGCGCATATTGCAAAATCGTTTGGTCATCTGGGTTGTCACCTAAATCTAATAACTGCACATAGTCCGAAAATTTGTGGTTTTCAGTTGGCGTTTTGATGCGCTCATCCAATTGACTTTGTACATAAGGATCATTTTTTAAGGACAAAAACAAATCATAATGCTGTTGTTCTTCTTCTGCTAATTCCTCAACAATATAGCGGATGTTTTTACTCACCTTTGGAATCATTGCTGTGTAAAAATCCCGAGCAGTTTTTTCAAAAGAAACAGCCACATCTAAAATTTCTTTCAGTGTTGTTTTCAACTTCAATTTTTCATAGGACTTTGAATGCCCTTCTTTGTGTTTACTCATATTATTCTCTTCATTCAATAAAACCTACGTCATTCCTGCGAAGGCAGGAATCTCCAAAAACAAAGCTATTGTTTAACTAGATTCCTGCCTTCGCAGGAATGACGTTGTTTTTTGTATTTATTTATTCAAAAATTTATCAATATCATCCGCCACACGGTGTCCATCAGCAACTGCATTAATCACATCTGGGCCCTTAACCATATCACCAGCAGACCATAACCATTCAACAGAAGTTGCACCGTTCCCATCAATTTGTATTCTGCCACGATTCCATTCCAGTTCTTCGGTTAATTCATCACCCAAGATAGAAACATCACTCATTTGACCAATGGCTTCAACCACCATGTCAGCTTCATGAAACTGTAGATTTTCTTCATCGTATTTTGGTGCAAAGCGTCCTTGTTCATCAAAAATAGAAATCACTTTGACGGTTTCAAGTCCTGTTAATTTATTGTTTTCAATGACACATTGTTTTGGACCTCTTGCGTCTAAAATAACGATGCCTTCTTCTTTTGATTCAATAACTTCATCATCATCGGCTAAAAAAGTTTTTCCTAGTTGTTCTAAAGCGGAAACGGTAATATTTACCTCATTGTATTTTTGTTTTTGCAATCGAGCCAGTGAACGTGCAATATCCATTGCCACATTACCACCACCGATAACCACGGCAGATTTGGGCACATTAAATTCATCACCTTTTGGTATCATGCGTAATAAATCAACGGCTTTAACCACCATCTTGTTGTCACTGCCAGGGATGCGTGTGGAGCGACCCATTTGCATACCAATTGCCATAACCACCGCATGGTTGTCTTTTTGTAATTGAGCCATGGAAATATCGGTGCCAACTTTGACATTGTATTTGATGTCAACGCCAACGGATTGTATCACTTCAATATCTTGGTCTAGTCTATCTTTTGGCAAACGGTAATTAGGGATGCCATAGCGAGTCATACCACCAGCTTTTGGTAAGGATTCATAGACTGTTACTTTGTGGCCTTTTTTAACCAAATCAAAAGCAGCAGTCAAACCAGCTGGTCCTGCTCCTACTACGGCAATGCTTTTACCTGATTTTTTGCGTGATTTACCTTTGCGGGCAATTTGTTTGATTTTGGTTTTGGAAACATTATCCATCGCAAAGCGTTTAAGCCAACGAATCGCAATTGGATCTGACTCACCTTCGCCATGACCAAGTGAGCAAGCGGTTTCACAAATATGGGTACAAACACGTCCACAGACATGTGAAAACGGATTGGTTTCATACATCCACTCAACGGCTTGTTCTAAATTTCCTTCATAAATTGAACGAATATAATTAGGTGCATGCATATGAGCTGGACAAGCATCTTCGCACAAGCCACAATCCACACAACGCGAGGCTTCTTCTATTGCCATTTCCATGGTGAAACCATCAACAATCTCATCAAAATTATCTATGCGTGCTTCAGGTTCCATTTCACCCATTGGGCGACGGGCTCTATCCAGTAAATCGCTGTCTTCGGTTTTGGTCCAGCCTTTTTCAAAACTATCGCCATGAATGCCTGTTTCTTTGGGAAAGATGAAATAACTATCAGTTTCATCACCATCACAAACATGCACGTATTCGCGTGTCATTTCTATGGCACTGGTTGGACAAATATCCACACATAAAGCACACCAACAGCAACGACCGTAGTCAATGGCTGGACGTAAATTGCGTAAACCTTTTGAAGCGTCCTCTTCAATTGAAGGCACTTCAACCATGGTAATAGCAGCGTTGTCACAAATCTTTTGGCACGAACTGCAACCAATGCATTTATCTAAGTCGTTAATATGGAAACCACGGTAACTGGCGCTAGCTGGTCTTGGACCAAGCGGTTCAGTGACAGGTTTTCTGGCATAAAACTGTAAATTCTTTAAAGGATTAAGAATACTGCCTTTGTCATTGTAATTTATTTTTTTCATTATCTATCTACCTCTGGTGGACAGGCATCGAGCGAGAACATAATCTGCGCAACATCCTCTAAACGTGCACCTTTAGCTAAAAACTCCAGCGTTTGCACGGCATGCATGGAAGATGGGCCACGAACATGAACCCGATAAGGTTTATCACCACCATCTGAAACTACGTAATAAGCCAATTCGCCTTTGGAGGATTCTACCCGTGCATAGGCTTCGCCTTTACGTACATTCCACGAAAGCGGATTAGGGATTGGCGTGCGAATCTTGCCCTTAATTGAAGGCAAGCGTTCAATGATTTGACGTAAAATGCGTATGCTTTGGAATAGTTCATCACGTCTTACTAGAATACGCGCATATGCATCACCTGCCGTTTGAATCGGAATATCAAACTCTAGTTCATCATAAACCAAATAAGGATCATCACGACGCACATCATAAGCCAGACCACAAGCGCGTAAATTAGGCCCTGTAACACTGAGCTCTAAGGCTTGTTCTTGTGTTAATGCGCCACAACCTTTGGCACGATCGACAAACACTTGGTTGGTGAACAATAAGTTATCGTAATCGTTTTGGCGTGATTCGAGGTAATCCAATAAGTTGCTGAGTTTTTGTAAAAATTCTGGAGGCAATTCGCGACGAACACCACCAGGGATATTGTAAATACTGTAAACTCGACCACCGGTAAAGTCTTCAAACAAATCCAACACTAAATCCCTGTCGGCAACCCCCCAAAACATCGGTGTATACATGCCTGTTGTAGCAGCATGCCCACCAAAGGTGAATAAATGGGCTGCAACACGGGATAATTCCAACTGCATGGTACGAATCCATTGAGCTCGAATCGGTGCTTCTATTCCCATGATTTCTTCAACAGCCATGGAATAAGCCACTTCCATTGGCGCAGGGTCTGGCACACAAATCCGCGGAACAATAGCTAAGTTTTGTATCCACAAACGTCCCTCCATCAGTTTTTCAAAGCCACGGTGTAAATAACCTGCATCAGCCTTGCCACTGACGACGATGTCGCCATCAAGCATTAACCTAAAGGCATAGTTGCCTTCGATTCCTGGATGATTTGGGCCAATGAAAATTTCGTATTCATTGCTTTGCCCAAGTTTTACAGCTTGGTAATTTTCTGGTCTCATTGTTTCCACCCCTGCATTTTTTCATTTGCCTTAACTGCGGCTGCTTTGGCTTTATCACGCTCACGGTGTGTTGACATATTATGCGTGTTTCCAGCCGTGCGAATGTCTTCAGGTTTAACCGCAATACCACCACCTTGATCAGTTAATTCTTGTAACCAATCTGGGTTGTAATCCGTCCATTTAAAGGTTTCTTGTACGTAAGCTTCTGCATCAAAGTCTTTGAGCATAGGCGGTACGCCATTCCATTCGGTTAGGATAAATTTTTCCATACGCGGTGAACCAATAAAAGTGACACCGTACATTTCAAAAATGTCACGTTCAAAGAAATCAGCGGGTTTAAATAAATCATAAACCGAAACGTATTTCGCCGGGTTGCTTTCACTGCCTCTATCAATGCGCGTGTGTGCCGAAATCAAACATTTTTCTTCATACGACCACACGTGGTAAACCAATTCAAACTGATTATCAGCAATCCAATCAACGCATGTTATGGCGGATAAATGAATGTAGGATGCACGCCCTTTTATCAATTCTAAAAGAGTTGGCAAGGAATCTGCATCAACATCAACACGAATACGTGTTTTACGTTTGTGTGTTATCTTGATGCCATTAACCTTATTTAAGATTTCATCTATAGGTACTTTGTTCATTATTTAATCCTCATTTCTTGAGGTAATAAAGGAGTTTGGTGTTTCTCCAATAACTTCGTGTGTTTACCGTAAGTTTCTTCGGTTTCTAAGTCGTAGAGTTTTGCTTCAGCAATAATATCCGTTGGTGTTTGCCAATCATCACCAAACAAAGCTTGTTGGTTACCCAAATAATAATCGTAACGGTTAAAATAGTCTTTCCAAGCACTGCCTTTATGTTCTTTCTTGTCGTTACGAATATTGTCTTTTAAACGTTGCAATCCTTCCATTACCGCTTCAGGTCGCGGCATACAACCAGCGATATAAACATCAACAGGCATATACTCATTGAGTTTTTTGGCTGTGGCATAACTTTGCCAATACATACCACCATTAACCGTACACGAGCAAATTCCAATCACGTATTTGGGCGACTGCATTTGTTCGTAAGTCAGAATCACACGTTTAAGTGTTTTGATGGAAACATAACCAGTAATCAATAAAATATCGGCCTGCCTTGGTGTTACCATCGGTTGAATACCCAAGCGCTCCATATCAAAACGCGAAGTCATGGCTGGTGGTAATTCTATCGCTCCGCAACCTGTACAATAATGCAACATAAATAAGGATTTAGATTGGCAAAAGCTAATAAAGTCATCGAACACATGTGCCAATGGATTAGTGCGTTCTTTTTGTATAATTTTTAATTCTTTTTTCATAATTTTTTTCCTTAGAGATCTCTTGCGCAACTATATGGCGAAAGAAAAAATAGAGAAAATTTGCCAGATTGAGGCGGAAATCGTAGGTAATAGTCCGCTATTGGCAAGGTTTTCAACGAAAAGCTGGTGAATTTAATCATTTTTTTTGTCATCATAGTTGTGTAAAGGTCTCTATATATCCTATAAAATAAACGCTAAGCTAATTAAGGCGAGCATAACGGGCCATTTCCATAAAATGCGTATCACATCTTCGGTCTTATAACGTGGGAACATAAAGGCAATACTCATTGGTAATGCCACTACTAAAAAGGCTTTGGGTAATAAGGTCAAGAAGCTTGTGCCACCACCAAGGAATAAAGAGGCATATAAAACACCTGCGGTGTAAAGTTGGAAAGTCTGCATCACAAACAAACCACCCATGTATTTACCACTCATTTCCACCATTGGACCAGTAGCAATTTCAGCTGGTGCAATATAAATTTCAAAAGGTTGTTTGCCCAACATGCCTTGTAAAGCAAAGAGTCCTGCAATGGCTAATAAAGGCATTTCAACAATACCCCATTGGTGCATTTGTTGGTACTCTATCATGCCAATTAAGGATGTGCTTTGGTAATGCCAAGCAGCCCCAAAAACCACCAAAATGAAAGGAATGTCATATGCCAACATCGCGGTTAGTGCGCGTGAAATACCGATTGAGCCATTTGGGTTGGCACATTGACCAACGCCAAGAGCCATGCCCAAAGAAGGAATCATCAAAAAGTACGACAAGGTAATTACGCCACCTTTAGCGGCAATGCCTTCCATACCAGGCACAGGCAATAAAATCTCAGCGCCGATATAACCACCAACAGCCATAATAATGCCAATATCGTGAATCAAGCCATGTGAAATTTGTGTGTCTTTGCCATAAAGTTTAACAATATCGTACAAAGGCTGAAAAAATGGAGGGCCTATTCGGCGTTGTAAGCGTGCGGCAATTTTACGCATCATCAACACCATCATCATACCGACGATAAAAGCAATCAAAGGCATAAAGATAAGTTCTGCCATTAAGTGTAAAGCATTCATGCGCCTACTCCTAAGTTTCTATACAGTGCAAACAAGGCCAATACCACTCCGATTAGCAATAACATCACGGGTTGTTTGGCACGGTAAATATTTTCAAAGAAAATGGAGAAAAAACTTACCACTGAAACAATGGAGTTTTCCAACCATTTAAAGCTACCACGGTACCAACCACCAATAAGATGCATTAAACCAGGGTAGAAATTGTTAGAATAATGGTAACGCACATCAGATGTGAGGAAGTGGCCACCCGCATAATTATCGTATTGGTGTACACGTTTTGATTTGCCACCAAGGAAGTAGAAAATCAGAGCTCCGACACCAAAACCGTAAAACAGAATACCGCTGACCCAAATCATATCCAATCCGCCTTTGGCGTATTCGATACCACCAAGATGATGCGCAATAACTGGTAAGCCAACGCTTTCTTGAACCGATGCAATCCACGGTAGAATCAAGCCAGGCATAAATCCTGTGATAAAGACAATGATTGATAAGCCCAACATAGGCACTAACATGCTCCAAGGCACTTCACGCACGTTTTGATGCTCGAGGCGAAGTTGTCCAAGGAAGGTATTGTGAATTAATTTATAAACCGAAAGAATAGTTCCTAGGGTTCCGAGTACTGCGGCTACAAATAGTAGTGGCTGTCCATTGACTAATAGAGAACGATAAACCAACCATTTAGAGACAAAACCATTCATCGGTGGTAATCCTGCTAAGCCGATGATGCCAATTAACATCACTAAAAAGGTCAATGGCATTTGAGTCACTAAACCACCAAGCTTATTCAAGTCTGAAGTGCCTGTGCGGTACATTACTGCTACAACAGTCATAAATAATGCCGCTTGATAAGAAGCATGGTTTAACACATGCATCAAACCACCAGCACTACCAATGCTATCAAACATGATTATCCCCAACAACATATAACCACCTTGTCCAACACCGTGCCATGCCAATAAGCGTTTAGCATCGTGTTGTTGCAGGGCAATATAAGTTGGAATGATAGTGGTTAATGCCGCAACCCAAGCCAACAAGGTTTGCATATTAACAAAAGAGATGCCTAATTGCTTTAACCCGCCTAGTCCAATAAACTGCACAATTACCAAAACAATGGTAAACATGCCCATACGGGATGAAATCGCACCCAAAAAGGCAGCACCAGGACCAGGGGTTTCGGCATAAGCAATGGCTTGCCATAAGTGAAAGGGTAACAAGCCCATCTTGATGGCAAAAGCCACAAAAAACAACAGAACCAATGCCAACTGTGAAGAGGTGCTCATTTGGGTGAAGACTTCACCAATTTGTTTAAACTCAAGTGAATTATTAACCGAATAGATCATCACAATAGCCACCATTAGCGCCATTGCGCCAGTCATGGCATAAACAATGTACTTAACCGCTGATTTCTTAGCTAATTTTGTTGGTGATAAAACCATCATTAAAAAACTAGCCCAAGAGACAAACTCCCAACCAATAAATAAGGACAATAAATCACCACTGCCAAGCAATAAAATCATGCTGAATACATTGACGATTAATGCTAATTGCAACATGCCATAATTGCCCCCTTGCTCACGGTATTGCCTACCCCAATCACCCGACATAAAGACTGCTGATGCGAGTGCTGCTACCACTGTAATAATGGCAAAATACCATGATAAAGCAGTGAATTGCCAGTGCATTTTAAAGTCAAGCAAATCAAGTGAAACCGATGAAAGATAAACATCACCACCATAAGCCACTGATGACATACGCACCAACATGATAAGGATTAAACCGTATAAAACGGGTGCTAACTTATCAACAATACGTAAGTTTCTCAAAGCCGAAATAGCAATTAAGGAGATGAAAACAACGATAAATAAGTGATCTAGAAAAGTCATGAGCGATCTCCTAACTGTTTAGTTGGCAAGATTTTGTTGATATAAATATGAGGGCTTGCCGAGTGATTTGCTATGTCCTTCAAATGATTGGAAATTGGAGAAACAAACAACATAGAAACCAATAATATTAAAGCAAATAATTTAGCAAAAGTATAAGACGAACTGTAATTTTTGTTTATTGGTGTCGAATCCGCATCTGCTTTTTGGTACAAAATTCGTACAAATTTAAAGATATAAGCAGTTTCAATGACAGTTGCCAATAAAATGGTTGCAATGGCAACATGATACAAACCTCCGCCTTGTTCGGCTAGGTTCAATATTAATAATAGTTTGATCCAAAAACCAGGGAAAGGAGGCACACCAAGCAGGGATAAAACAAACACTAAAAAGACCGCTGCAGCCATGGGTGAGTGTTTGGCTAAGCCTTTGAGCTTACCCATATGACCAGCAAAACGATCAGCCATCAAGAACAAGCCGCCTTTGACGAGCAAATGATGCAACATCAAAGCCATGCCAATCCATAAGCCTTTGGAACCAGCAATCGAGAAAGCGATAAAAATTAAACCTAACTGAGCGATAGAGGAGAACGACAACATACGAATCATGTCTTTTGCTCGCCATGCCACCATTTCGCCACTAATCACACCCAACATGCCAACGACTAATAATAAATCAAATGCCGCTTGTTGTTGAAAGACCATTAATAACATGCGAATAATCAAGATAACCGCTAACTTGGAAACCAAACCCGCAAGTAAAGCTGACAACTGTCTGGGAATAGTACCGTAAACTTCTGCCACCCATGAATTAACTGGGAACATTTCCGCTTTCACACCAGCACCTATAGCAATCAAAGCAAAAGCTGAGAGCCCTGCAAAACCATCAAGACTTGTTGTCATGGTAGCAAGGTGAGCAATATTTAAAGTGCCAGTTAAGGTATAGATGATGGCAATACCCAATAACAACATTACTGAACCTGCGCTACTGATAAACAGATAACGTAAGGAAGCAGCGGTTGCTGATGAGTTTGGTACTTTAGAAATAGGACTAGCTGCAATAATGCCATAAGTTGCCACAGCTAATAATTCATAAAATACATACAAGTTAAATAAATCCGCACTTAAGACCAAGCCAAATGATGCGGCTGACAACAACATATATAAGGAGTAAAGTCGAGATTCTTTCGCATCCCAAGGCCATACTATAAGCACCATACCGGCAATTAATCCTGAAAATAACAAACTAAAATGATCGATATAGAAGACAATGCCAACAGGTGGTAAAAACCCACCTAAGAAAATTGCTTCGCTGCCGCTACCAACCTTTATCCAGGCAGACATAATCAACAGCAGGTTGATACACAACACTACAGGGCCTGTAAATAAAGACAGTTTGGGCGAAAATTTTGCCACAACAGGAATAATGAATGCCGCAAACAATGGTAAAACCACCAATAAGACTAAACTATTCATGAGCTTCTCCTTTAACGAGTTTTACCGGAGCTGGTGCTTCGTTACTACCAGGAGGTGTTACACCTGCTTGTGTGGCGATTTCACGTTCCAGTTTTGAGCGGATAGTACGCATATCCATGCTGCCATAATGTTTTTTCACTCGGAAAATCAAAGACAATGCCAGTGCTTGAACACCAACACCAATGACTATCGCTGTGAGTACTAAAGCTTGTGGCACAGGATCATTCATCACTGCACCGCTATTACCATCTAAAAAGATAGGTGCGATACCGTTACGGATAAAACCAGATAAAACTAACACTAAGTTTGCACCCGCTTCAAATAAGACTAATGAAAGCAACATGCGAAATAGGTTTTTAGAAACCAACAAGCCAAACAAGCCTATGATGGATAAAGATATGGCACCAAAATAGAGGATGCCTTCTATGGTAAAGAAACTATTCATTAGCTTGCCACCTCATCAGTATTCAGGGCCAGTAACAAACCAGCCAATTCTGCTCCAACTTTTAAACCAACAGCCAGATACAATAAAGGTAATGTCCCTGCTGACCAAAGACTGGCGAACTCGCCATGACCCAATAAAGGCTGTAAAAAACTTTGACCTTTAAATAAAGCAACAACACCAATCACAATAAAACTAACCCCTGCAAAACTTTCGATAATCGAAACCATGCCATGATTAATGGATACTCTTCGTGGTCGAACAATAACTAGCATGGAAAAAGCCACCGCTAAAACGACACCACCTTGAAAACCTCCGCCAGGAGTTAAATGACCATGAGTAATAATGTACATACCCACAACCAACAACAAAGGGAAGATTAAATCAATAGCATTCACCGCGACAAAACCACTGTCATGGTGATCGTGTTTATCATCATTATTGCTGGCATGCTTATTGAAGCTGGATTTAGTTAAAACCAAACCAACAACCGAAGCGGCTGCAAACAAAATAGATAATTCACCTAGCGTATCCAATCCACGATAGCCAAGCACCACCGAAGTCACGACATTGGCTGCTCCTACTTGGTCTTTGGCACCTTCCAAAATAGCATTTCCCACCAACATAGGTGTATGGCCCATTGGAAGTAGCCCAGTTATGACCATGAGTAAAAATACCAATCCAGAAATAAATAACAATGCAGAATATTTAGTCATGTCGTTCACCTGCTTTTACTTTGTCTATTGAATCGGTCTTCCAATAACCCAGGCGTTTTAAACCAATGGCTAAAATCAATGAGCTTAAGCCCGCACCAATTGCTGCCTCTGTCATGGCGACATCAGGCGCTTTTACAATCGCAAAAATAACTGTCAAAGATAAAGAAACCACCGCTGATGCGACTACTGCCGCAATCATATTAGGTAAAAACAACACCGCAAGAGCTGCTGCTAACATAATAAATACCACTACCGCAACTACCCAAATCATGAGTCTTTCTCCTTATTATCCGAGACCTTAACTTCACCCTCGGAGTCTTTAATGTCATCCTCTTTTTTGTGCCAAACTTTAATACCGCTGCGGTAAAACGCACGGGAAATGGCAGAAGAACTCACTGGAGAAGTCAAAAGAGTGAAACCTAAAATCACCAACAATTTACTCCACCACAATGGATGAATCAAAAACAAACCAAATAAAATACCAATAGCACCCAAGGTCACACCTTTTGTACCAACTTGAATTCGGTTGTAAACATCAGGCATGCGGATTAAACCCACCGCACCTAAAAAAATGAATACCGCACCGAACAAGATAAATAAGTCACCAATAAAATGCATCAGCTTTCCTCCTGCTCTTTTGAACTATCATCTGCTTTGGATTCAATCACACGCGCTAAAGCAATCATGCCAACAAAGGACAAAACCGCATATACTAAAGCGACATCTAAATATAGAACACTGTCAAAAAATAAAGCCAGCAAAACCAAAACAACAGAGGCAATCAAATTTAACGCATCGGTTGCCACGATTCTATCTGGATTAGTTGGACCAAAAATCAAACGATAGAGCCCGATTAATGCAGACATGCCAATTAAAAGCATGGCAATAATTTCAATAAAAGTCATATTATTATCCTCATTTTAAGAACCCCTTAAGATACTTCTCAAATTTAGCCACAATTAACTGAGTGGAAGTGTTTATATCGCTGTTTTTAGGAACATCAATCCAATGCACCAACAAACTATCACCGACCACATCAACCGTGAGCGTTCCTGGAGTTAAGGTAATGCTATTAGCCAAAAACAACTTGCCTAAATCAGATTGCATGGTGGTTTTGATTTCAACCACATCGGGATGCAATTTCATGTCTTTAGAAACCACTCGTTTGGCCAAATCAAAATTGGCTTTAATCAAAGCCATAAAGAAATACCAAAGATAGCTAAGCAAGCCCAAGAAAAACCCAAGATGCAAACGCAAACCATTGAGAATTTTCATCTTAGGTGCAGATATAATACTGACCACCAATGAAATAATGACACCACTGATAAGCTCATCAGCAGCAAAAGATGCTGTTAACAATAGCCAAAGCAATAAGCAAATGACGAAAGTAACAACATAGGGAGAAGACGAATTTTTCATATACTTTTCCTTACAAATAAATTATTGAAGCCGTTTGAAATTTCATCGTGACCAATCCCCTTAGCCTCTAACCGAGATTCTAGCCGTGTTAGGGGCAAAGGTAATTGACATGAATCAAATAGTACAAACGAAATCATTGCTTATTTGACTGTGCTATAATTGCTCGCTCACAAGCCAATATTAGAACAAAAACAAAACACATGAATATAGCAGGAGTCGAAATAAAAAAAGGGCAAACCAAAACCATTAAGCTTGCTATTGCCAAACTTACCTCTGGAACAGAAATTGATATTCCTGTTGTTGTCTCTCGTGGCGCAAGTGATGGGCCAGTTTTGTTGTTAATGGCAGGTTTGCATGGCGATGAAATAAATTCGGTGGATGTGGTGCGAAGAATCTTGGATGAAAAAATCAATCAAGTTGAAAATGGCACGGTTATTTGTATTCCAATTCTCAATATTTTTGGCTTTATCAATTATTCGCGCGAAGTGCCTGATGGTAAAGATGTAAACCGCTCTTTTCCAGGCTTTTCCAAAGGCTCGCTAGCTAGTCAAATAGCTTACCATTTAACAAAAACCATTTTGCCACATTGCGATTACATTATTGACTTTCACACCGGTGGAAAAAGCCGATTTAATGCCGCTCAGATTCGTGCGGTGTTAACAGATGAAAAAAGTGCAGAACTGGCACTGGCGTTTAATGCGCCGTTTACTTTACACTCTAACCTCATTCCACAATCTTTACGGGATACAGCAAGTAAAAAAGGTAAAACCATTATTGTTTTTGAAGGCGGAGAATCCCTACGTTTTGACCAAGCCGTGACAGAAGTCGCTCTATCAGGAACGAAAAAAGTCTTGAATTTTCTGAATATGTCGGATTATGCAGAAAACATTAACCCAAGCAAAACATTCCATAACCGAAAATGGCTACGCGCACCCGTTTCGGGTTTTTTTCATCCGACGGTTAAAGTTGGCGACAAGGTTAAATTTAAACAAACAGTTGGTTCCATATGTGGGCCTTTGGGAGATTACCATGAGCCCTGTATCTCACCAAAAAATGCCTACGTAATTACATTCAACAACAACCCAGTGGTCAATCGCGGCGATGCCATAATACAGGTGGCTTATGACGCTTAGTCAATCATTGGAGTACTTAGCAAAAAACCGAAAACTGGTTATTTTGTTTCTATTTATCTTTTATCCCTTTGGAGTTTATCTGATGTGGAAAGGCGAGCATTTTAACCCAGATATGCGTTGGATGATTTCTTTAATATTAATCATTTGGACTTTGTATCTTGGCAGTAATAAATCTGAAAATGTAATAACCCCCTCTGAATGTAGTGCCACGTTTTACCAAAACGGTTGTACTTATTACCGGGACAGCAATTGCCAGGTTGTTGCTCAGTCCTGCGACTAATTCCATGCGTTTTTTCCCAAGCGAAGACTATCAAATACAATGCCAAAAGCTATTTGAAGTTTATCAGTTAGCAATTCAACAGCAGTTACCCAATACCCAAATCGAACACATCGGCGCATCAGCCATACCCAACTGTATCTCCAAAGGCGACCTAGATATTTATGTCGCCGTAGATAATGTCGAACAAGCCATTGCCACAATTGAACAATTAAATTTTAAAATCAAACAAAATACCCTGCGAACACCGCAATTGTGTATGCTCGAATCTCAAAAGAGTGAGGATGTAGCAATTCAATTGGTAGAAAAAGGTTCACCCTTTGAAGACTTCCTACGTTTCTGAGATAAATTACGTTCAAACTCTGATTTAGTCGAACAATACAACCAAATGAAACTATCCTGCACAGGGTTTACTCAAGAACAATACCGTGAGGTAAAAGCACGGTTTATTGAAGATGTTTTAGCTTAGTCGCTCTACTCCCACGTAGGATGTGGCCATGCCCATCATTTAAAACTTTATGATTATCGAGGTTTCTGAAACACTGCCGGTGGGCGAGGCCACACCCTACATCCATCTGCGTAAATCTGCATTATCTGTGGGCAATAATTTACTCAAACTCCATTGCTCGATAAATTCTACCAATGTTTTGTTTAGCTAAATCACTGAAGGTATGAAGGTGTTCGTAGGCGGATAGATCCATTTCGTAGGCTTCTTGTAAATCGCCGTCGTTTTCTAGGATTTTAGCAACTTGTTGGCGCACGTATTTTAAATAATCAACGGTATATTTGCGTACCTCTACCATAGTTGTAGGTGTGCCGTGTCCTGGGATGACGGTTTTTGCACCTAATGGTTCAAACTTGGTTTCCCATGTATTAATCCACGCGGCAGTATCAGTGTGATCGGTGACGGGTAATAAGCGTTGGTGAAATGCCATATCACCAGAAATAACCAGCTTTTGTTGTGGTAGCCACACAACAATATCGCCGGGTGAATGGGCAGGGCCTAAATGCAGGGCTTGGATGATTGTTCCGCCCATGTTTAACTCATATTTATCATCAAAAGTAATGTCGGCAACGGTGGCTTTGGTAAATTTGCCTTTGTCTTTTTGCCTGTTTTGCATGCGCTCTACTGAAGATTTGGCATAGCGTTTCATGACGGCTGCAGCATCTTTGTGAGCGACAATTTTAGCCCCTTGTTCTTGCCAGTAGTTTGAACCCAGCATGGCATGGCCTTGGGCATTTTCTAAGATGACGTATTTTACCGGTTGTTTGGTGAGCTTTTTAATTTCGTTATGTAAGGCTTGCGCCAGTAAATAGTTGGCACTGGCATTAACTACGACAACACCTTCATCGGTGATGATAAAAGATAAATTATTATTGTGCCCTGAATTTTCATAGGTCGGGGCCGCTGTTGCACCGATGGCAGAATAAACATTAGCCGACACCTGTTGTGGGTATTTGTACAGAATTGAATCTGGTGCTAGATAGGATTGTGGTTCAGTTGTTTTTGCAGGTGGAATTTTGACATTAAATTCACACGCTGTTAATAACAAGCTTAAAAACAGTATTGTTAGTATTTTATTCATGGATTGAGCTTAGCATAAGTTATAGGAAAGTTGCAACGGCTTGCAGTGGAGCAGGATTTATTTCCCCTTCTACCTAGACAACAAAGGCGTTTTTGGCGTATTTATGCTTATTGTAGAGTACTTAACAAAAATGTTAGCATAACATTAAATTTTCACAGCTTTGTCACAAACTCACATTTACCTTGTTAAAAGCTATTTGTGAACGCTCTTAATAGAGTAAAATGATCTTTTTTATCAAACAATATTACATTTATGCAATTTAAAAACGCACGGATTTTTCTACTACCTCAAGATTTTACTATAGAATCGGATACCTTTTCAGAACAATTGGAGCATGATGCTCTCAAGCCTTGTGGGCCGCAAGACATGGCATCACAGGGTTGGATTTCACCATTTAATCGCGAAAGTGAGGTGTATTGTTGGCAAAGTGGCAGTGCCCAACTCATTATGTTTGCCATTGAAGAAAAGATATTGCCTGCAGCGGTTGTTAATCAAGAGTTGCAAGAAAAAGTTTCATCTATCCAAACTGACACAGGCAGCAAGCCTGGGCGTAAAGTGCAGTCGGATATGAAACAAGAGATTTTATTTGAATTGCTTCCACAGGCTTTTACCAAGCTGAAAAAAATGGGTGCTTATATTGATAATGAGTTGAGTTTATTGGTGGTGGATTCTGCCAGTCAAAATCCTGCTGAAAACCTGGTATCACAATTACGCCAAACCTTGGGCTCGTTTAAGGCTGAAGCTTTTGGTGAATCCTCTGGCATGGCAACAGTGCTGACCAAATGGGTAACCGATGGTCATGCCGAGGGCGGATTTGAGTTCGGATCGAGTATTGTTTTGGAAACTTTAGATGAAGCCAAGAGTGTTATTCGTGCTAAAAATGTTAATTATCTTACCGATGAAATGAAACGTCATATTGAAAATGGTTATTTAGTCACACAAATTGGTTTGATTTTTGATGACCGTGTTGAATTTACTTTAACCCATGATTTTGCGGTTAAAAGTATTAAATTTACCGATATTGTATTGGATGAACTAGAGCATGAGTCCATCGAATCAGAAGAGCAGTTGTTGGATTCACGATTTACTTTGTTGTCTTTAGAGCTTCGAGAACTCTATAAAGCCTTGTTTCATATTTTTGCACAAAATAACTAAATAGGAAAGGCAATGAAAAAGTGGATTAATAAATTTAGTGAGTATATTCACAACTTAGAATCAGCCGATGCGGCGCACGATGCTTCACATGTTGGACGCGTTGCGGTTAATGCTGAAAAATTTGCCAAACTAGAAGGTGCTGATTTAAACATTGTTATACCCGCAGTGTGGTTGCACGATTGTGTCAGTGTCTCAAAAAGTTCCGAGCTACGCAAAAAGGCCTCGCAGCTTTCAGCAGAAAAAGCCCAAGAGTTATTGCGTGACTGGGGTTATCCTCAAGACAATATCGAAGCCATCAAACATGCCATTGTAGCCCACAGTTATTCTGCCAATATTACACCGACCACATTGGAAGCAGAAATTGTTCAAGATGCAGATAGAATGGACTCCATCGGAGCGATTGGTGTGGCACGGATGATGATGACAGGTGGTAAAATGGACTGTACTTTATACAATGAGTCCGATCCTTTTTGTCAGTCACGAAAGCCAGAAGATAGAAAATGGACAGTGGATCATTTTTATGCCAAATTGCTTAAACTTAATTCAGGTTTTCACACACAAGCGGCGCAAGACGAAGCACAAAGGCGCCATGATTATATGCTTAATTTCTTGAAACAATTGGAGTCAGAAATTTGTTAAGAGCTTGTGCCATAATCCTGTGTTTATTATTTACGGTTAATGCCAATGCATTAACCTTAGAACAGTTGGCATTCAAAACCGCCTATAAAGATGCATTAAAAGGCAATGAAAAGATTGTTGAAGCTTTTAAAAAGGGCAAGCCTTCTTATCGGCTTAATCATTATTTGGATTATGCTTTACTCAAAGCAGCTATGAAAAACCTACCAGAAACAGCTATCGAGGATTTTATAAAACAAAATAAAAAGTCCCCTTTAAATGATTTGCTCAATAATATGCTCACCTACGAATTAGGTAAGCAAGGTCAATGGCAAAAATACCTAGCACGTTACAAAAACAACAAGGGTTCGCAGACAAAACATTGTTGGTATTTGCACGCTCGCATTGAGACTGCTGATGTCAAAGGCTTGCCGCAAGCAATCCAAGACTTTTGGATGAGTGGGCTTTCATTGCCTGATGCTTGTAACCCAGTTTTTAAATGGTGGGAAAAACAAGGTCACCTTAGTGATAAATTACTCATTAAACGATTCAAGTTAGCTTACAAGGTAAATAATGCTTCAACTGCCCGTTATTTAGTCACAAAAATGAAAAAACGGCAAGCATGGATTAAACACGCACTGTCTTTGATGGAACAGCCAAACAAAACCCTCAAAAAATCACTGCAATGGCAAGATAATAAAATAAACCGTGAATTGGTTTACCTTAAAGTTAAGTCTTTGTCTTCTAAACAACCCGACACCATGTATATGTTGTGGAAAGCCTTAAAAAAGCATTATAATTTTACTGTCAAAGAAAAAGCCACAGTCGATAGAAACATAGCTTTATTTGCAGCAACCGACTATTTACCCTTTACTATTAAAGCCATGAATGATTTAGCACCCGCCCAACACGACGCACAAATTAATGCATGGAAAGTGCGCTATTATTTATACAAAGGCCGTTGGAAATCGGCATATAAAGCGATTAAGTCCATGCCTGCTTTTCAACTGCAAAAGGATCGCTGGCAGTACTGGTTGGCACGTGCCAGTGCTAAAACAAAGCATCAAAAAAAAGCCAAAGAGATTTTTGTTAAGTTAGCTAAAAAAAGCAATTACTATGGTTTTTTAGCCGCTGATCATATGCGTATGCCTTATCAGTTTTGTAGCCAAGATATAACCGGCACACCGATAACTAAAATGCCTGAGAACCTAGAAAATGCTTTTGAGTTATTTGCATTGGATATGATTACCTTAGCGAGAAAAGAGTGGATTGCCGGTTACCGGGAGTTAAGCACAACACAACGAAGAACGCTGGCAGATATTGCATACAAAAAAGGCTGGTACAACAAAGTAACCGCAATAATGGGTGCCTTAAACTTGTGGCGCAACTATGAAATGCGCTATCCGTTAGCGTACAAAAAAGAAATCGCTCAATTGGCAAAAAAACACCAATTACAGCCACAATGGGTAATGTCAATAATTACCCAAGAAAGTGCCTGGCAAACCGATGCTATTTCAAGGGCTGATGCACGTGGGTTAATGCAACTCATTGATCCAACCGCCAAGAGATTGAGTAAGAAACTCGGTTTAAAATACTCGAGCAAACAACAGTTACACCAAGCTTATTTTAACTTGCAATTAGGCACCTTTTATCAACGCGAGCTATTTAATAGGTTTGAAGAGCACCCTTTGTTAGCTTTATCTTCGTACAATGCAGGAGAAACAAAAGCAAACCATTGGTTGCAAGGATTTCCAGCATCGCCTGATATCTGGGCAGAAACCATTCCTTATCGTGAAACACGAGATTACATGGTCAAAATTTTAACCAATGTGACCATTTATGACTGGCTGATTAATAAAACCCCCAAAAGAATAAGTTATTGGTTACCCACTCTTCCCGTCGATGGAAAAACTATCAAAGCTTGGCCCAACAAAAAGGTCTCCGAGCAGACAACAACAGTCAGGTGTGTCCAATGAAGATTTATTTAGTTGGTGGAGCGGTTCGCGACAAATTGTTAAATAGGGAAATCAAGGACAGAGATTATGTGGTAGTAGGTGCAACACCGCAGCAAATGGTTGAAAAAGGCTTTCGACCTATTGGTAAAGATTTCCCCGTGTTTTTACACCCAAAAACACACGAAGAGTATGCCTTAGCACGCACTGAACGAAAAACAGCACAAGGTTACCACGGCTTTGAATTTAACACCGATGTCAATGTCACACTCGAAGACGATTTAGCCAGGCGAGATTTAACTATCAATGCCATGGCAATAGATGATGAAAGCGGTGAAATAATTGACCCTTTTAATGGGCAAAAAGATTTAAGCAATAGAAACCTGCGCCACGTATCTGAGGCATTTGCAGAAGACCCTGTGCGAATTTTACGTATTGCACGTTTTGCGGCACGATATGGATTTACGGTAGATATTGAAACCAATGCCTTAATGAAAAAAATGGTGCAAAATGGTGAAGTGGATGCTTTGGTTTCTGAACGTGTTTGGCAAGAGTTAAGCAAATCTTTAAATGAAACAACGCCTTCAAATTTCATTAAAGTTTTAAAGGCTTGCGGTGCTTTAAAAGTTTTATTTCCTGAGTTTGAAAACCTATTTGGTGTGCCGCAAACCAAAAAGTGGCATCCAGAAATTGATACCGGCATTCATTGCATGATGGCAATGGATCAAGCAAAAAACTTGGATAATGACACTGCTTTTGCAGTTTTTACTCACGATTTAGGTAAGGGCATTACCCCCAAGGAAATTTTACCCTCTCATCGAGGGCACGAAGAAGCGGGTATTCCTTTAGTTGAGGCGATATGTAATCGGTTAAAAGTCCAAAAAAACCATAAAAAATTGGCTCTCAATGTCTGTCGCTGGCATTTGCATTCACATATGGCGTTTGAGTTACGAGCAGGGACAATCCATAAATTATTTGATAAAACTGGAGCTTACCAGCAACCCAAAACCTTTGATAAGTACCTACAAGCTTGCCAAGCTGATGCCACAGGGCGTTTAGGGATGCTCGATAGCAACTACCCACAAGCAGAATTTTTAAAGGGGTGTTTAAAGGCGGCACTAGCGGTAGATATTCAACAACTCATTCAAAAAGGTTTTTCAGGTGAAAAACTTGGTGATGAGATAGCTCAACAAAAAATTAAACAAATAAAGCATCATAAAAGCCATTCTTGTGTGAAATAATGGTGTTAAGCATTAAACAATACTTTAAAAAAAGCTATAATGCCCACATATCTATAAAGAAATTAAATCGGAGAAACCTATGTTAGGTGGTATTAGTATTTGGCAACTATTAATTATTTTGTTAATAGTCATTATGTTATTTGGTACAAAAAAATTAAAGAATGTTGGCGGTGATTTAGGCGAAGCTATCAAAGGGTTTAAAAAAGGCCTTAAAGATGAAGACAAAGCAGAATTAACCGAAGATAAGCCTGAACAGGTTAATGAAAAGGTTGAAGATAAGGCGGAATCTAAAGATTCTAAAAAATCATAAATAAATCTAACAAACACAATGTTTGACATAGGATTTTCTGAATTATTTCTTATTTTGGTAGTGGCATTAATTGTTGTTGGTCCAGAACGGTTGCCTGCGCTAGCACGAAAAGTTGGGCGTTATGTAAGTAAGGCCAAACAAACATTTGAAAATGTTAAGCGCGAAGTGGAAAGTGAACTTGAAACCGAAGAACTCAATAAAAGGTTGGCAGAAAACAATATTCTAAAAGAAACAAAAGAATTAACCAACGAAGTTACCGAAGAACTCAATCAAATTGCAAAAAAGGCAGGTGAAGAAATGCCTCAAAGTAAAGACTGGAAATCCTAGGTTGAATAATGTCTGATTCCCAAACTTTTGTATCCCACCTAATAGAATTACGCAGTCGGTTAATTAAAGCTGTTGCCGCTATTTTAATCATCGTTATTGTCCAGCTACCTTTTGCAGGCAAGATATATGCATTGATGGCTAGGCCTGTGATGGCTTATTTGCCTGAAGGCAGCAGCATGATTGCAACAGGGGTTTTATCGCCTTTTCTTACGCCCTTTAAGATGGTTTTTATTCTTGGAATAATTATTGCTATGCCATTTGTCCTCTATCAAATTTGGGCTTTTATTGCTCCAGGTTTATATAAAAGTGAAAAGAGGATTGCTCGACCTTTATTGGTTTCTAGTATCTTTTTATTTTACTTGGGTTGTCTCTTTGCTTATTTCGTTATATTTCCAATCCTCTTTCAGTTTATTCCTTCAATTGCCCCAGAGGGCGTTAACTATATGCCTGATATTAACAGTTATTTGGATATTGTTGTGCGTTTGTTTTTTGCCTTTGGAATAGCCTTTGAAATGCCAATAGCAGTTATTTTAATGATTTTAATGGGTGTCACCACACCTGAAAAACTGGCTAACAATCGCCCATATGTAGTCGTTACTGTTTTTATTATTGGTATGTTATTGACTCCTCCTGATATTATTTCCCAAACACTGATGGCTATACCAATGTGGCTGTTATTTGAAATTGGAATTATTATGGGTAGGATACTCAAAAAGAAAAAAACTGATCGCGAAAACACAATTGCCCAAGATTAAATCCAGCACTTAGTACAAAAAAAATTATAGATAGGTTATAATTCATATACTTATTTTTTTGTGAATTATTCTATGAAATCAGAACAAAACCGAGTCATTTTTCGTAAAGATTACCAACAACCAAACTATTGGGTTCAGTCGGTTTCGTTAGGTTTTTTGATTGAGCCATCATTTACTGTGGTTAGATCAAAAATAAACTTTAAGCATAATGCGCCAAAACAAAGCAAGTTGGTTTTAAATGGTGTAGATATTGATTTGATGAAAATTTCCATTGACGGAAAGACTCTCGATAAAGCAGATTATGTTATTGATGATGAGTCTTTAACTATTGAAAACACACCTGAAATTTTTGAGTTACAAGTCGAAAACAAAATTTATCCAAGTAAAAACACAGCTCTTGAAGGCTTATATCAGTCAGGTGACTTTTTTCTGACGCAATGTGAAGCTGAAGGTTTTAGGAAAATAACGTATTACCCCGATCGTCCCGATGTCATGGCTCCTTTTGAAGTAACTTTAATTGCCGATAAGGGAAAATATCCAGTCCTTTTATCCAATGGCAATTTAGTTCATTCAGGCGATTTGAAAAATGGAAAGCACTTTGCGCGTTGGTCTGATCCACACCCTAAACCTAGCTATTTATTTGCTATAGTCGCTGGCGAGCTTTCCTTTATTGAAGATGACTACACAACGAGTAATGGTGATGCAGTAAAGCTTCGTATCTATGTAGAGCAAGAAAATTTAGATTCATGTCAATATGCTATGAATTCACTCGTTCGTTCGATGAAATGGGATGAACAGCGCTTTGGTTTGGCCTATGATTTATCGCAGTACAATATTGTTGCCACCAATGATTTCAATATGGGTGCAATGGAAAATAAAGGCTTAAATATTTTTAATTCTAAATATGTATTAGCACGACCAGATACAGCAACGGATTCTGATTTTATTGGTGTTGAAGCCGTTATTGGACATGAATATTTTCATAATTGGACGGGCAACAGAGTGACTTGCCAAGATTGGTTCCAGCTGAGTTTAAAAGAAGGGTTAACGGTTTACCGTGACCAGGAGTTTACCTCAGATATGCAATCAGCAGCGGTTAAACGAATTGAGGATGTGCGTGTGTTAAAAGCCTTTCAATTTGCTGAAGATGCAGGTCCCATGTCACACTCAATTCGCCCAGACTCATTTATCGAAATTAACAACTTCTATACATTAACTGTTTATGAAAAAGGATCGCAAGTCGTTCGCATGTATGAAACCTTGTTTGGCAGAGATGGTTTTAGAAAAGGCATGGACTTATATTTTGAACGCCATGATGGTCAAGCGGTGACTTGTGATGACTTTCGAAAAGCAATGGCTGATGCAAACCAAGCAAATTTGAATCAATTTGGCTTGTGGTATTCTCAAAATGGAACGCCTCGTGTAAGCATTAAAGAAAACTATGATGCGGAGGCTAATGAATTCATTTTGGAAGTTAAACAAAAGCACCCAATAAACACAAAAAAGAAAAACTATCAAGCAATGGTCATTCCAATGCGTACCGCTTTGTTTGATAGAGATGGTAATCAATTGGGTTTGGATGAATCAGGATCTACAGAGAAAGTTTATGAAATTAATGAGTTAAAGCAAAAATATGTCTTTAAAAATATAAACTCTCGTCCAATAGCTTCATTATTTCGAGGATTTTCAGCCCCGGTTATTGTTAAACATAAACGCAACCATGACGATTTGATAAAGTTAATGGCATTTGATTCTGACTCTTATAATCGTTGGGATGCAGCACAAACAATTTCAATCCAAGTCATTAAAGATACCTATGTTGCACTGTGTAAGGGTGAAAAACCCTCATGCCCTCCATTTTTTATTGTGGCAATTAGTAAAGTACTAACAGATGGCAATACTGACCCAGCCTTATTAACAGAAGCATTATCACTACCAGATTTAAAAACCTTAATGGTATCGATGGAAGATATTAAGGTGAACTATTTGCACCAAGCCAGAGAATTTATTAAGCAATCCTTAGCTGAAGCTTTGGAAGTGGAGTTTTTATCCATATACAACCAAAACTTTGTCACTGGCAACTACCAAGTGGCCTCTGAAGACGTGGCAAAAAGAAGCTTAAAAAACACCTGTTTAAGCTACCTTATGTGCACTAAAAACCCTGACATACTGCGTTTGTCTAAAAAGCAATATTATGATGCTAATAACATGACGGATAGCATTTCTGCACTGAGTTTATACGTACACAATCAAGCAGAAGGATACCAAGAATTACTTCAAGACTTCTTTGATAAATGGCAAGATAATGCCTTGGTCATGGACAAATGGTTTACTGTGCAAGCAACATCTCCAGCAGAAAACACACTAAACAATGTTAAACAATTGATGGAGCATCACTTATTTAGCCTAGAAAATCCTAATAAGGTTCGTTCACTAATCGGAGCTTTTTCTTCGAACAACTTGGTTGGCTTTAACTCTCAGGAAGGCTATCAATTTTTAGCCGACCAAGTATTGGCATTAAATAGTTTAAATCCACAAATGGCATCCCGTATGGTTTCTATTTTTAATTCATGGAAAAAACTAGATAAGTCCTTAAGAACTCTTGTTAAACTAGAGCTAAAACGCATTCACTCAAGCAAGGATTTGTCTCCTGATGTGTTTGAAATTGTTGATAAAGCCTTAAAGGGCAATTAATTTTCTAGGAAAGTATAACTTCTGTGTGTTTAACTTTACATTTATCAGATTTTTATTAATAATAAAGTTTGGGATGGGGCATTTAAAAGACAATGAATAAATACAGCGGAATTAAAAATAAAGACAAAAACAAGAAGCAATACATCAAGCCAGTTTTAAAACCGCTTGGTGACATTAGAGATGTAACAATGGGCGGCTCTCCAGGTATTGGCGATAGTGGTGGTGCTGGTGCAGAAAAGCCATTTATTTAAGTTCATGTGCGTTTCTTAACACTAAAAGGAAAGCCACAAAAATTAACTACTGGTTTTAATTACAAAATTGCGGATGCCGTTTATTGTTGCAATGATTTAATTCCTGAATTGAACTCATTTTTAATCAATAAAACTTGTGTAGAAAATCAGTCATCATTAAATCTAAGCTCAAAAACAACCTTTATTCAACATGTTTATGACCAGAGCATAAATGTCGGAGAGCGTTTATATAAACTCGAAGTTAAAACCAACAATAACAATGACTATCTTTTACTAGCAGATGGTAATTACTATCAAATAGTGAAAGACTCGATTATTGCACCAGATAAAACAGATCCTATCATCCTATTGGGTCCTGCTTTGATTTTAAATTTAGCCATACATAGCGTTTTTTGTTTTCATGCATCGGCGTGTGTTATTAATGACAAGGTTTTTATTTTTCTTGCCGCATCAGGAACAGGAAAATCAACCATAGCCCGATTTATCGGTGAGTCTGCAAATGCCTATCGAATAGCCGATGATATTGTGCCAGTAAAAATCACCAATGACCAAACAACGCTGTTAACGAACTTTCCGCAATTAAAGCTCACCACAAAACAGCAATATAATGGGCAACAAATAAACAAGAAAGTCCATTTTATGTTTATCAAAAAAGACACAAAGTCTAAAGTTTCACTTTCTCAATTAAATGCTATTGAAACAGTAAAAAACCTCATTAGCCATAGCATTGCTACGCGATTATTTAATACTCAGCACTTAAAAAATCACCTAGATTTTTGCTATCAACTCTCGTTACAAAGCAGCTGTTACCAAGTGAGTTATCAACATAATTCAAATAGTCTGCCTGAGTTTTTGGAGTTACTTGATGCGCTATAAAACGAAATTAATGACTTTATTACTGTTGCCCTTTTCGCGCCGTTATTTAAAAACAATAATGAATGAATTAAACAACAGTGATTATAAACAAGTATTAGAGCAACCTCTTAGTTCATTTAAAGAATCAAAAGTTGAAAATATTGTAAAAAGCTATTTTTGGGCAGCACGCACAATAAGAAATTGTCGCTGCTTGCCGCGTTCAATTGCCCTTTATCATCATTTGAGAGCTTTAGGTTATGATGTTGAACACAAAATTGGTGTCAATAAGACAGAAAAACTCAATGCTCATTCATGGGTGGAGCTAAATGACAAACCTTTAAATGAACACCCAGACTTGTATCAAAGATTTACCGTTTTAGAATTAACTAACGAGTTAATAAAAGCAACAAAATTGACCTAAATCATATTTAAGTTTATAGTACAAAACTATCATACTCCTTTTATTAAAAACCAACGCATGAATACTCTTCCAGAATTTAATTTAGACCTGATTAAAAAATACGACAAAGCAGGTCCTCGCTATACCTCTTATCCAACAGCTGTCGTTTTTAACGATTCGTTTGGTCAAGATAATTACACTAAGCAAGCCATAGAAAGTAATGATGTCAATAAGGGTAAACCCATCTCTCTTTATTTTCACATTCCTTTTTGTGATACTTTATGCTTTTTCTGTGCCTGCAATAAAATAGCCACAAAAAAACGCGACAAAGCAGATGTCTATCTTGATTACCTTGAAAAAGAAATGGCAATCGTCTCAAAACTATACGACAAATCTCGTTTGGTAGAACAAATGCACTTCGGTGGTGGAACACCGACCTTTTTAACAGACGAGCAGTTTGAGAGAATGATGGCATTAATTGCCAAATATTTCCCGCTTATCCAGACAGAAGAACGTGACTATTCAATCGAAATTGATCCGCGTTCGGTCACCAAAGAAAGCATGAAGAAGTTAGCAGCTTATGGTTTTAATCGTTTTTCATTAGGCGTACAAGACGTCAATCCAGTGGTACAAAAAGCCGTCAACCGTATACAGCCAACACAAATGACGCGCGACATAATACAAGCTTGTCGTGATGTCAATGCCCGTTCAATCAGTGTCGATTTAATCTATGGTTTGCCATTCCAAACTTTAGAAAGCTTTGCCCTGACAGTGGATGCCGTGATAGAAATGTCACCCGATAGGTTGTCGGTATTTAACTATGCCCACTTACCGCATCTTTTTGCCCCACAAAAAAGAATCAAGTCAGAAGACTTACCCAAGGCCGAAGAAAAATTAGCCATATTGCAAATGACAATAGAAAAATTAACTCAGGCAGGCTATGTTTATATTGGTATGGATCACTTTGCCAAGCCCGATGATGAACTGGCTATCGCTCAAGCCAATGGCACATTACAGCGTAACTTCCAAGGCTACACTACTCATGCAGAATTGGACCTAGTGGCACTTGGTGTATCATCCATTAGTTCGGTTAACAATTCCTTTAGCCAAAATGTAAAATCAACAGAACAATACTATGCCATTTTAGATCGAGGCGAATTACCGATTTATCGCGGTTATTTATTGAATGAAGACGATGTGTTAAGAAAAGCTGTTATTCAGCACCTAGCTTGTCACTTCGCCTTGGATTTTGCAAAGATAGAAAAAGAATTTTCCATCAACTTTGCAGACTACTTCGCCCAAGAACTAGAAGAACTCAAACAAATGCAACAAGACAAGCTACTAACAATGGATGAAAATAATATCGAAGTCACCCCAGCAGGACGTTTACTCATCCGCAATATATGCATGGTATTTGATATCTACCTAAGAAAACAAACAGGCCAAAAGTTTTCGAAAGTGATATAAGAGGGAGTCGTATCTTTTGATAAAAAGTAACACAGAGGAGACACACTTCCTGTTATATGTAATTATGAATATCAAACATTTAATACTAATTTCAGTATCTGTTTTGAGTTCTCTAGTCATGGGTGAAGAAGCAATGATATATGCAAAAAAAGAATATTCTGTTGGAAAAGAAACGGTTGTTGAGAGTAAGTCACCTAAGAATACATTTATGGTTGTATTCGAAGATGATACTGAAACGGGTTATTTTTATGGCCTTGATACAGAGCGTAATGGCAATCCAATTCTTGATGCACTGCAAATCTACAATGTATCGAATGTTACCGATAAAGATATTTTGTCGAAAATACAAATCATATGGTCTGGAGATGGAAAAAAAGCAATGCTACTGATAAATGATTACCCCCATGCAGTATTTGATTTTGGTGCCAGGCGGGGTTATTGCAGGACAAACTTTCCACCACCAGATAAAAAATGGACAAACCATGGTCATGAATGGAGTGATGCCTCTCTTGAGTTATTTTAAAAACAATCAGGAAGATTTCCAGTGCATTTTATGTAAAAGGTAAAGTATGAGTCGTGTAATTAACAAAACAATCTGTGATAGTTGTGGTATGAAGATTTACCAACGCTCCATATCAATTAAAAATTTTCATAAATATGATACTAAAAACAAAGACCGCTTTATCCATCAATTAATGCAACTTGAAAAAGTTGATAAAGCAGTAGCAACATCTTGGGCAGAGCACGGTCTTTACGAAGAATGTAACTAATTTAAGAATGTGTTTTAGATAAATTTAGCAATTATTCTCATAACCTCTGCGTTACTTACTTACCATCCATTTGAACTTCCCCTACAATACCTCAAAATCCTTATCCACCATATTTACCAACAGCATTTCTCCATTTTTATAACGAAACTCACCAAAACGGGCTTTTTGAAAATGTGAGGCTTTGCCTTCTTGGAAATAAAAGGCATTGGTGGTGAAGTGTATTTGGCGGTTTCGATTCTTAAAGGGAATCATGTATTGGTTTTGGCTTAAGTCTTGATTGTGGTATAAATCCACGAAGTTAACAATGCCCTTATCATCCTTCTCAACCACTGCAAATCCAGCATACTGTGGAATGGTGTTTTGTGTGTTGAGCTTTTGTTGTTTTGCGGCTATTTGGGTCGCTAAATCAAAGCGTAATCGCATATAGTCGCCTTGCATGATTGAACGCGGATCAACCGGCCCTAATCTAAACAATAATTTATCTCCATGCGCAATTAAGTCTTCTTTTTTACTAATGTTAATAGTAACTGCACCAAGCACTAGTGCAACCGTTGCGACAATAACCCACTGACTTGTTGTTGGTAGAGAAAATCTAAATGATGCACTCTTAGTATTTTTATTTGATGAATAGAGATAATTAAAAAGAGCATAAGCCACAAGCATGGCGATACCAATACCAATCAGTATCAAAGATTTTACCAGTAATGTCATGTGCAGATTGTAGTAGTACCAAGAGATAAATCCTAAGGCAGAAAAAATGCCAATCGCTATCAAGACTTTACGATTACGGATAAACCCCAATAGAATAAGCAGTAAACCTGTGCTTATACCAATAATGTAAAAGCTCATGGCAACAACAATGCAACAAAATAGCAATGACAACACAGCTTCTTTTGACTTGAGAGGTACCTTAAACTCTTTAAGTGTGACCCACACAAGGTTTATAAAAACCAGAGCCACCAGTAAACTACTTAAAAAGGCAGCATGAGTCACTAGCCAGCTTGTTGTATCAATTTCTTTGTACCTAAACAAATAACGTTGACTTAGAATAAACACCTGACTATAAACCAAGGCAATAGAAAGTCCATAACCAACCGGCTCCCATAAGGGCTGGTATTGACCCCACTTTTTATCTTTGAGCCATATTAAACTCAATGCAACGGCACTGACGGCTCCTCCAATCCCTGCCAGTCCTATTTCGTGCAACCCTGTGACAAATGCGATTAAGGCAAAACCAGAGGTTAATAATCTATGCAGGTAATTTGGTAATAAAAACACCAAAACCATTTGGTATGCAGATAAAATAAAAAGACCAGAACTGCTTATGTTAAAGATGTTCTTAAAGACGGCAAAAGCAAACATAACTTGCCCTGCTAAGCTTAATGCCATGGCTAGTTGATTTAGAAAATCATTGTGCTTACTTTTAAAGATTAAATAGGCGACCACCGAACACAGAATTCCGACAACCATTAAGAGTGTGTGAGAACTTTTATCAAACAGAGCTGAAAACATCAGTGCAAAAAAGCCCAACATTAACAAACCAGCAAACCAACCAGCTACGCCTTGCAATAAACGAAGATACCATGGCTTTTCAAGGTCTTCATGTTCAGGATAGTCCCCTTCAACAAGATTGGCTTGGCTTAATTGTCCCCATAATTTTTTAACTTCATTCATGAGGCTTCTCCATGTGATTCCTTGAGCAACTGCATGAGCCACTTACTGGCAAAGGTCGTCATGGCAATTAATACAATGCTGAAGAACAATAGTGTTCCTGCATTAAAGGCATTTTCAAATAAGCGCGTCAATACAAACATGATGAAAAAGATTGCGGATAAAGACCAAGCCGATAACAACATCACATCCAATGACTTGAGTCTGAAAAGGTAATACGTCACAGCCATCCACAAAATATAAACGATTAAACATATGAGTTGGTAACTATCGCCAACAACCGCGTAAAGGCTTACCCAGGTGAAAGCAAAAAAAGCGCCCAAACTTGCCGCATAAAAGGCTAGGTTTGCTTTGCTTGAATCTTTAATCTGGACGACAAAAAAGAACAACAAAGCAGCGCCAGCATTAATCAAGGCATAAAACAGCGTAGTGCCTTCAAAAAAAGAAAATAAACCCCAAAACAAATGATGAATTTGCATGTATAAAAATAAACTTAAATTGACTAATGCCAGCCACATAATCCACAAAATACTGTTTCTGGATACCACTGCAATTGGAGTTATACAAAGCATCCACAATAAAAATAACTGCCAAGGATCTTTTCCTGTTTGGTAGGTTTGACCGAAAAGAGCAAACAATGCACCGATTAATAAGGCAATAAAAACCAGCAACCCTGTTGACGGGTGTGAGTATTTGTTTGTTTGTGTATAAAGCCCTGAACTTACAACAAGTAAGGATTGCACCAATAAGAATTTGGTCATTTTAGTCATCTCATTCCAGTTATAGGCAAAGAAGAAAATAATACCTACAGCCAGTGAAACAAATCCTAAGATAATTAAGTTTTTACTGATAAAGTCGAACCATGTCTTTGGTTCTATATTAGCCTGTGTGACTTCAAGGCTTTTATCAATATCCTTAATACGACCCTGTTGTTGCCAGGTGAGCAATTGAGTTCTTTTGTTCATAATTTTTATTGTATCACTAGTTTTGATACCTAAAGTATATTTATAACGTAAAGGTAAGTCGATTAAAAATAGGGCAAAGCTTATTTATTAAGACTTTAAGTTTAGCTTTTTGCTACCGATTGACAAAATGTTTGGGTAATGGCTTCAAGTTGTTGCTGGTCTTGTGCGTCAAAATGGTTCAGAATTGGGCTGTCAATATCCAAAACGCCGATGAGTTTGTTGTTTACAGCTAGTGGAATAACAATTTCAGAAGCGCTGGTAGAATCACAAGAAATGTGACCAGCAAAAGCATTAACATCTGCAATTCTTAATGTGTTGTTTTTACTAAATGCTGTTCCGCATACACCTTGTCCTAGTGGAATCCATGTACAGGCGACTTGTCCCTGAAAAGGTCCTAAAACTAATTCATCGCCATCTTTGAAATAAAATCCAACCCAGTTAACTTGAGTTAATGTATTGAACAGTAGACTAGATAAGTTGGCAGCATTGGCAATAAGGTTGGTTTCAGTACTTAAAAGGGCTCGGGTTTGTTTTGATAATAACTGATAAAATTTCAATTTATCGTCTGTTGTTATTTGTGTGGTTTTAAAAGACATAAAAAAGCCTCAAGAAAATTGAGGCTTGATTTTATTACTAGATTCATAGGAAAACTATTTATTTCCTTAATGCATCTCGAATTTCAGTTAATAAAATTTCTTCTTTTGATGGCTCTGGAGGAGCAGCAGGTGCTTCTTCTTCCTTTTTCTTTGCACTATTTATAGCTTTAATAACCATGAAAATAGAGAAAGCGATAATAATGAAATTTACTAATGTTTGTACCCAGTTGCCCCAATTTAATGTAACAGCATCTGAATCGGCAGTAGCTTCTTGAAGAACTAAACCCAGTTTTGAGAAATCAACGCCTCCAATCATCATGCCGATAGGTGGCATAATTATATCATTAACAAATGAAGTAACAACTTTACCAAATGCTCCACCAATGACTATACCTACAGCCATATCAATGACGTTACCCTTAACAGCAAAGTCTTTAAATTCTGACATCATACCCATATTCTTCTCCTCGTTTATAATAAGTTGTATGATTTTAAACGAAAACGCCTATTTTTACAAATAGGCATTTTTTTCAAGTGTGAATAATAGTTACATTCTTTTTATAGAGAATAGTACATATCAAATTCTATTGGGTGTGTTGTCATACGTAAGCGTGTAACTTCTTGCATCTTAAGTTCAATATACGCATCAATGGTGTCATCATCAAAAACTCCGCCGTCTTTCAAAAACTCACGATCTTGGTCTAATGCTTCTAAAGCCTGATTTAGAGAATGACAAACCGTAGGGATGCCTTTTTCTTCTTCAGGTGGTAAATCGTATAAATCTTTATCCATCGCTTCACCTGGGTGAATTTTATTCTTAATGCCATCAAGACCAGCCATTAACATAGAAGCAAACATTAAATAAGGGTTGCCCATTGAATCACCAAACCGAACTTCGATGCGGCGGCCTTTAGGGTTGGCAACAAAAGGAATACGAATAGATGCCGAACGATTTCGAGCTGAATAAGCTAGCATTACAGGTGCTTCAAAACCAGGAACAAGGCGTTTATAACTGTTAGTTGCTGCATTTGAAAAAGCGTTAATCGCACGGGCATGTTTGATAATGCCACCGATATAATACAAGGCAGTTTCAGATAAGCCACCATAACCCTCACCAGAAAACAAGTTAACACCATCTTTCATCAAGGACTGGTGAACGTGTTGTCCACTGCCGTTATCACCGACAATTGGTTTTGCCATAAATGTGGCTGTATGACCGTATTCATGCGCGACATTGTGAATAACGTATTTTGTCATTAATGTTTCATCGGCTTTTTTCAATAAGGTGTTGAACTTAACACCGATTTCACATTGACCAGCTGTTGCCACTTCGTGGTGGTGCACTTCTACAGGAACACCAATACCCTCAAGCACAGTACAAATGGTCGCACGTAATTCATTTAAAGAATCAACTGGAGGAACTGGAAAGTAACCACCTTTGACTCCTGGACGGTGACCAGAATTATTGTCGGTACTGGCATAAGAATCCCATGCACCCTCTTGTGAATCGATTTGGTATGACATGTTTTGCATGTCAGTTTTCCAACGCACACCGTCAAAGACAAAAAATTCAGGCTCTGGTCCGAAAAATGCCGTATCAGCCAATCCACTTGTTTGAATAAATGCCTCGGCTCTTTTTGCTAAAGAACGGGGGTCACGATTGTATCCTTGCATAGTATTTGGCTCTAAAATATCGCAACGAATAATCAAAGTTGTCCTGGATGTAAATGGGTCTAGAAAGGCTGTATTGGTATCTGGCATCAAAACCATGTCAGATGCGTTAATGGTTTTCCAACCCGCTATTGATGAGCCATCAAACATTTTTCCTTCTTCGAACAAATCTTCATCTACAGCACTAACAGGAAGTGAAACATGTTGTTCTTTTCCTAAAGTATCACAAAATCTGAGGTCTACAAATTCAACATTCTCTTCTTTAATTAAGTCTAATATGTCTTGGGCGCTCATAATAATTCTCTAATATTTGTTTATAAAATGGTTGTGAAAGTAATAACCTCCAATTAAACCTTATTTTTAACTTAAAACCCTTTAAAAATAAGACTCTTGAATATTAGCAGATGTTAATATAACAAGTCGAATAATTAATATAAAATAGTTAATTTAGCAAATTATCAGCTCTAAAGGCAGGAATGATTGGGTTGGTTTCGGGTGAGGTCTGTGGGTAAAAGCATTGAGCTTGGTAACTTAGTGAATGCTTTTAGGCTTAACTTAACAAAATCCAAGACAATCAAAGGAGAGAAGAAGTAACCAAGCTCAATATTCGTGGGTACTTTCAAAACATATTCACATGTTAGTACGAAATAAACCGTATGTCAATAAATTTATACTATTGCCGTTTATTAACATGCTCTTCGAGTTATGCAATGACCTCTTTTAATGTTCTCTGTTAATTAAAGAGTTGTTATGCTATCCCCCTTTTGTAATTTATGCTATAAAGCGCACCTTTATTTTTAATTTGGAAAACAACGATGTTATTTTCTCCTAAAGGTGACTGGCTTGGTAATATCAAAGGTGATATCCTTGCTGGTATTGTTGTGGCATTGGCACTTATTCCAGAAGCGATTGCATTCTCGGTAATTGCGGGTGTTGACCCAAAAGTGGGTTTGTATGCTTCCTTTGCTATTGCGGTAATGATTGCTTTTGTTGGCGGGCGTGCGGGTATGATTTCTGCAGCGACTGCTGCCACTGCATTATTGATGGTCACTTTGGTTAAAGACCATGGCTTGGAATATTTACTTGCTGCGACTGTTTTAGCAGGTGTCTTACAAATTGTTGCGGGTTATCTTAATTTGCATAAGTTTATGAGCTTTGTTTCAAAATCCGTCATGACAGGCTTCTTAAATGCACTAGCAATTCTCATCTTTATGGCGCAATTGCCTGAACTAACAGGCATGGTTTGGCAAGTTTACGCCCTTGTTGCATTGGGTTTGGGCATTATTTACCTTTTTCCTTATGTTCCTGTTGTTGGCAAAATTTTGCCTTCGCCACTGGTTAACATCATTACGCTAACATTAATTGTTTATTTCTATGGCAGTGGCATTGATATTCACACAGTTAGTGATATGGGTAATCTGCCTGATACCTTGCCAATATTTTTATGGCCAGATGTGCCACTAAATTTTGAAACACTCAAAATTGTTTTTCCTTATTCGGTTTCCATTGCTATTGTCGGTTTGCTAGAATCGTTGATGACAGCCAACGTCATTGATGAACTCACCGATACGCCAAGTGATAAAAAACGCGAGTGTAAAGGACAGGGTTTAGCCAATATTGGTTCTGGACTTATCGGTGGCATGGCCGGTTGTGCCATGATTGGACAATCTATCATCAATGTCAAATCGGGTGGTCGCGGTCGATTATCAACACTGGTTGCCGGTGTGTTTTTATTGATATTGGTCGTGTTTTTAAGCGATATTTTAAAAATAGTCCCCATGGCAGCCTTGGTTGCGGTTATGATAATGGTATCAATTGGTACTTTTAGCTGGTCATCGGTTAAGGAGTTAAAAACCAACCCCAAAAGTGCCAGTGTAGTGATGATTGCTACGGTTATTGTGGTGGTTTGGACACACAATTTGGCTTTTGGTGTATTTACCGGCATATTAATTGGTTCGTTATTTATGGCACAAAAACTTTCGCAGTTTATGTACGTGAAATCGGACTATGATGAAGCAACAGATACACGAACTTATCATGTGGTAGGGCAGGTGTTTTTTAATTCATCAGATAAGTTTATCAGTTATTTTGACTTTAAAGAAGCCTTAGAAAATATTGTTATCAATGTTAAACGTGCGCACTTTTATGATATTACAGCCGTATCTGCATTGGATAAAGTTGTGATTAAACTTCGTCGAGAAGGAGCTGATGTGAAGATAATTGGATTAAACAGTGCCAGTGAAACGATGTTGGATAAATTTGCCGTACACGACAACCCTGAAGAAATAGAAAAGTTTATGCAAGGTCACTAACGAGAAATATTAAAATGAATAATAAATATATATTAGTAGGAATAGATGGCTCAGCCATCAGTGACTCATTGGTTCAATATGCCATTTGGTTATCCAAATCAAATGAATTACCGATTAAATTATTACACACTATTGAACATTCGCACAACACTGAAAACCCCCATCATGAAGGTAATTTGACACCCAATATTCGCCGTGAATTGCTTGAAGAGTTATCCGAAGAAGAACGTGAAGAAAGTAAAGTGTTATTGGCAAAAGGCAAAGAATTGATAAATGCAGCCAAACAAACCATCCTTGATGCAGGTCTGGATAATGTTGTGGCAAAATTACGTCATGGCACATTGCCTGAAGCGGTTGAAGATTTAAAAGACGAAATAGCCTTACTTATGCTAGGTTCAAAAGGCAAAGACCACCAAGGCGATAACAAAGGTTTGGGTTACCACCTTGAACAAGCCATCAAAGCCACAGATATGCCTGTCTTTATTGCCAAAAAAGAATACCACCAAACCAAAAAAGTCTTGTTTGCCTATAACGGCAGCCCAACAGCAAAACGCGCACTGGTTATGATTGCACAAGATACTTTGTGTAAAGAACCACTCGAATTGCATGTGGTTAGTGTTTCTGATGATGAAAAATTAGCAACACAATTGGTGCAAGAAGCCGAAGAAGCATTACAGCTTTCAAATTCAACCATTATTACCAAGATATTAAAAGGTGATACGCTTGAACAAATAACCACTTACCAAAAAGAAAACAACATCGACCTGACCGTAATGGGAGCCTTTTCACACGGTAAATTACACGGCTTTTTCTTCGGCAGTTTTACCGTAAAAATGATACAACAAAGCGATACAAACTTTTTGTTAATTAGGTGAGTCTTTGGCTAACACCGAAGCTTCGTTGCATAAGGAACTCAAAGAGCGCAAAAATAGTACCGTCATCCTATGCTTTGCGAGGAGCAACACGACGTGGCAATCTCATTGGGTGTCGTGATTCAGACCAAATTGCTAATTTAAAAAACCGCCGTAGCGACAAGGCACTGCCTTGCCGATGTTTGGGTTAATTGTGGATCGTGCTAGGTTTGAAATGCACAAGGCAGTGCCTTGAGCCTACGTTAATATTTAGAATTCCCAATCCGTAGGGTGTGGCCTCGCCCACCAAATTTAAGACTGGCTTTTTAGAGAGGTATCCTAAACACTGCCGTTGGGCGAGACCACACCCTACAAGATAAGATTTCTCAAGTAAACTGGCTTGCGAATTTTCGGTATGAATAGCTGCCTAATAAATCCAGAAAATCAAGTGAAAAAGGTATTGCGCGCAATGCGGTTAATCCGTTTTAAAGCTCATCCAATAATTGATTGTTAACCAAGGTACTTGGGGTGTAGTAGCCGGATTTGGTTGTTTTAAGTGTGTGCTCGACCATTTTTAATCCACCTGTCATGGTTAAGGTGTAGCCATTATCCGTTTCAAGGCGCAGGACTTTACTTTCACCTTTGGCATTTTTAACCTCACCCCAGAGATAGGTCTTTAACTTTTCTCTTTGTTCTTCACTGGGACCACGAACTGATTTTTCAATACGCTTTTTTAAGAAATTTTGCACAAAGCCTAAGCCCAACAAACCGCGAATAGTGTTCATTCGTTTGAGTTTTTTAACTAAATTTGGCGAAGCTGGGATATACACTTCGATGTTTGGTATTTGTGTTGTGAAGTGTGCCGTTGATACATCTCCCCATGGAATGCTCATGGCTAGTTTTTCGCCATTGCCAAAATCAATCTTTCGTGTTTTAAATGCCAGAGGAACAGAAATGATTTCATGGTTTTTTCTAATTTTCCCTCCGGAAGCCAGCCCCTCAATTGAGGTTTTGGCAGTTCCCGGGGAAAATCCAGATTTGGAATCAAACCCTAATGCTAAATGGGTTGCATCTGGCATGAGTTCTTTGAGTTGTGAAGCTAGGCAATCAGTTGGAATGACATCAAAGCCAACGCCTGGACACAGAATAATACCAGCCTCTTTGGCTTGTTCATCAAAAGATTTTGCCATTTCAAACACAGTAATTTCACCAGTAATATCCAAATAATGGGTTTTACTTTGAATACAGGCTTCAATCATGGGCTTGGCTGTATGAGAAAAAGGACCAGCACAGTTAATTACAACATCTATGCCTTGTAAGTTTTGAGCAATAATTGTGGGGTCTGATAAGTCAAAGACTCGTGATTCAAACCCCAAATCATTGGCGAATGCATTTATGGTTTGGCTATTTCTGCCAGCAATAATCGGGGAAAAGGACTGTTGTTTGGCATAGTTTGCAATAAGTTCACCAGAATAGCCATTTGCTCCATAAATCATCCACTTTTTCATAATGGGTTTCCTATTTTTTTATGCCTGTCATCATCTTGAGGAAGATTTTAATTTTTTGTTTCATAAAAAAACCAGGAAATAGTCGTTTAATCAAGTATTGAGTTCTTGATTTTTTATGAGCCATGATGATAAATTCATTTTTGTTGATGCCATCAAAAATCCCTAAGGCTACATCTTTTGCTGAAATGCCAGATGTTTGCATTTGCTTGTTTATAAAGCCTTTGGTTTTGTCAGAAGCATTATCCATGCTATCGACTAAATTGGTTGGAAAAAAAGCAGGGCATGCCACACTAACACCAATATTATAAAGTGACATTTCGCCATGTAGTGTTTCGCTAAAAGCAATAACACCTGCTTTGGCTACATTGTAAGTCATCATGCCTGGCATATTTGCCAAGCCTGCATAGCTGGCAGTACTGACAATATGAGCTTTTTTGGATTTCTTTAATAGTGGTAAAAAGACCTGTGTCCCATAGATGACACTCATTAAATCTAAAGTTATAAGTCTATTCCATTCTTCTACTGATGTGCTTTCCAATGTGCCAGCACTGGCAATGCCTGCATTATTGACTAAAACATCTATGCAGTCATATTTGTTGGCAATGGTTTTAAAAAGGATCTCAAAATTTTCTTTACGACCAACATCACAATGGTGGTATTCGGCATTTTTTCCTTCTAGAGTGAGCTCGGTAACAAGTTTTTTACCCAAATCATCCTGAATATCTACGATTATTACATTCCAGTCTTTATGTGCATACAAGGTTGCAATAGCTTTGCCAAGTCCACTGGCTGCTCCAGTAATGAGAATATTTTGCATAAATGATTATCAGATATAAACTTGATGGGCATCATAAACTAAAACAAATAAAAAATCGAGCGTTCGCTCTATATTGACAAAAAGTAATGAGAAGTTTAAACTCTAACCCTATTAAATAAAATAAAATATTATGAATTTTACACTATCAGATAAATTACAGAACAAACTCGACAGAATACAATCCTTTTTGGAGAAAGAAATTTACCCAATTGAACATTTATTTCTAAATCACCATTGGGATGAATTGTTTGTTGAGCTCGAATCATGCCGATTAAAAGTAAAATCCTTGAAGCTTTGGGCACCCAATATGCCATCCTCAGAAGGTGGGACATTTGAAAATTTAACAGAGCTCGCATTAATTGGTGAAGTACTTGGACAATCACCTCTTGGGCACTTTGTTTTTGGTTGTCAAGCACCCGATGCAGGTAATGCGGAGTTGCTGCATTTGTTTGGAACAGATAAGCAAAAAGAAATGTGGCTCAATCCATTGGTTTCAGGAAAAATACGCAGTTGTTTTGCCATGACAGAACCGCATACGGCGGGTTCAAATCCAACTTTATTAGATTCTAGGGCAGAACTAAAAGATGGCAACTGGCATATTAATGGACGAAAATGGTTCACTACATCAGCAGAAGGCGCTGCATTTACCATTGCTATGGTGGTCACTAACCCTGATGCACCAAAGCACAGACGTGCTAGTATGATAATTGTTCCATTAGAAGCCCAAGGCTTTGATATTGTCCGCAATATTTCTGTAATGGGGACAGAAGGCAAAGGTTATTTTAGTCATGCAGAAGTCACTTTTAAAGATTGCATCGTTCCGCAAGAAAATATTATTGGCGGTGATGGCGATGGATTTGCATTGGCGCAAGAACGCTTAGGACCGGGTCGAATACAACATTGCATGCGTTGGTTAGGGATTGGCAAAAGGTCAATAGAGGTCAGTAAGGAATTTTTGAATCGCAGAAAAATATCAAACTCGCAAGTACTCGCACAGCAACCATTAATGCAAGCAGCCATTGCCGAATCATTGGCAGAACTCAGTGCCGCACGCTTATTAGTATTACAAACAGCCAGTCATATTGATAATTATGGTTTTGAAAAAGCAAAAAATGAAGTATCATTGATAAAGTTTCATACCGCCAATGTGGTGCAACGTGTTGTTGATCGCTCATTGCAGTCATTGGGCGGTTTAGGTATGACTGATGATACAGTGTTATCCTTTTTCTATCGTGAAGAACGTGCAGCTCGTATCTATGATGGTGCCGATGAAGTGCATAAAATAGTCGCAGCTAAGCGTTTTTTAAACAGCTAGGGAGTAAAATTTGGATTACCAGTCCTTTTGTCAAAAGTACCAGCCGACAAACCAGCAGCTTTACACTGAATTTTATCAATTGTTTAAGAAAAAGTTCAGTGTCAAAAATGAACGTATTGCGGTAGAGAAGTTGTCTAGAATCATTGCGGCAACTTTTAAACTCTCTGCAAGTCAGAGTTTTGCCAACATGAGTCTGCGACAGCTTTCCAATGAGTCAGGACTTAGTATGGGTGGATTGTATGCCTACATACAAAACAAACGGCAACTGGCATTGTATATCCATGAGTTTCTCAGTCATTTTGTCATAAAAACAATCAACCAAGTCACCAATGAAAAAGAATGCAACACCCTAGAATGTATAATTAAAACCCATATTTACTTAAGTGAATTTTTGCAACCTTGGTTCTTTTTTGCCTTTATGGAAAGTAAAAATTTAAGTAGAGATGAAAAAAAAGCTGCCATACAATCTGACTTGTTAATGGAAAACAAACTGATAAAAGTTATAAAATTGGGTCAAGATGAAGAGGTTTATAGCACCATTTTAAAAGCAGAAACAGTTGCATCATTAACAAAACCGTTATTAAGTGAATGGTATTTAAAACGATGGAAGTATAAAAAAAGAGACATGAGTATAGACATGTACTGCACTGCCGTGATGATATTCATTGAGCGTGGTTTAACCAGCCCACACTCCTTAAGCAAATTTGAAAACCATGAATAATAAAGCCCAAAAAGTACGAGATGAGGACAAGCTAGATAAAGAGAAATTAGCACACTACTTGTCACAGCAATTATCACAAAACATAACAGCAGATGGATTGGCAATTAAGCAATTTAAAGGAGGCGCATCAAACCTGACTTATCAACTAGAATGGAACAATCAAAAAGTCATACTTCGCACTGCACCCAAAGGCGCCAATATAAAAAGCGCACACGATATGGTCAGAGAATATAATGTCATTTCAAAAATAAGACCGCACTTTGCTTACGCACCAAAAACCATACACCTCTGTGAAGATAAGCAGGTCATAGGTAGAAAATTTTATCTGATGCAAAAAATTGAGGGCATTATTCCCCGTAAAGAATTTCCAATGCCGCTTACCTCAGCACAAGCAACAAAAATATCACAAGAACTTATCGATGTTCATATCAAACTGCACGAAATTGATATTGAAAAAACAGGCTTGATTGAACTTGGTTACCCACAAGGTTATATCGAAAGGCAAATACTGGGTTGGAATAAACGCTATAAAAATGCACGATTAAAAGACTCATTACAAGCAAGTGAATTAATGCAATGGTTAGAAGACCATATGCCAAATGATGGCATTTCAAGCATTATCCACAATGATTACAAATTGGATAATGTGGTTTTATCAGAAACTGAACCAACAAAAATAATTGCTGTTTTAGACTGGGAAATGACAACCATAGGTTCACCACTGATGGACTTAGGCTGTTCATTGGCCTATTGGATCGAGAAAGGTGATTCACCAGCCATGCAAGCTATTCGTATGATGCCCACCTCAATTGACGGCATGATGACCAGAAAAGAAATCGTAGCGTATTATTGCGACAAACGAAATATCTCTATTGATAATTTCGACTATTATTATATTTTTGGCCTATTTCGCCTTGCTGTAATTGTGCAGCAAATTTACTACCGCTTTGCACAAGGAAAAACATCAAACCCAGCATTCAAAAACTTTGGTCAATTAGCCGCAGTGCTTATTCAACAAGCGCAAAAGACACAAGAAAGGTTTTAATAGCTATGTTAAAAACCATAAAAATAAGCATGATGCTACTGATAGCTGTTTCATTGCATGGCACACGATTTCACAGCAACAGCCACCTATTTAGGTAATGAGGCGATAATGATAGAAAATGCTGTTTGCTCTCTTTTTTCATAATGGCTTTAATTATTACCAACGGGTGCTAGAAAATATTCGTCAAGTAATATTAACCCTGCGGTATTATACCGCAGGGTTAATACGCATCCCGCATGCGGGGTGGCCAGAACGAGCCAGTGTATCCAATTTGGTCTTTCGAATCACATTAGATAACAATGTTACCATTATGCACATGGGCGATGCCGATTCAAATGATGAACACTTCCAACCCTACAAAGACTATTGGCAAAAAACCAAAGAGGAATATTGGTGAGGTGTATAACATTGATTAAATTTCAGATTTTCTTTGTTGATACCATCCCAAAACATAATCCCATGCTTGCTCGGCTGTTTCGACGATTTTAAATAAATCTAAGTCTTCTGGATTGATAACTCCCTCTTCAGATAAAAATTCAAAATTTACTGCGTTTTCCCAATAGTGTTTACCAACTAAAACAATTGGAATGGGTTTGATTGTTTTGGTTTGAATAACAGTGAGAGCCTCAAACAACTCATCAAAAGTACCAAAACCGCCAGGAAAAGCAACTAATGCGCGTGCTCGGTGCATAAAGTGTAATTTTCTCAAAGAAAAATAACGAAAACTAAAACACAAATCTGGTGTAATATATGGATTTGGAAATTGCTCAAATGGCAAGTCAATATTAAGACCAATACTATCCGCCCCTTCATCAAAAGCCCCTTTATTAGCCGCTTCCATGACACCAGGCCCTCCACCTGTCATGATATGTAAAGGTGGATGGGAGTTCTCCTTAGAATAACGGGCAACAATAGAAGCGAATTCACAGGCTTGTTGGTAATATTTAACCTTAGCTAGGACGCGTTTGGCGACATTGACTTTGTAGTGGAGCGTTTCATCTTGAGGATTTTCTGCTGCGGCTTGTTGTGCTTTCTTTAAACGTAAATCTGCCCGTTCTTGTTGGATAACGCGAGTGCCTCCAAAGACAACGATGGTTTTTTCAATGTTTTTTGCTTCTAAAACACTCTGGACTTTAAGGTATTCCAATTGCAAACGCATGGGTCTGGCAATATCAGAATCCATAAAGTCATCATCAACATCCGCACGCTTATAACTTTGGGAATTTAAAATTGCAAGGATGCGTTTAACATCTGCATCACTGGCATCATAATAGGATTTAATGATGGTTGAAATATCAGTAGAATTTTCCATATTGCCTAAATATTTGAATAAAAGACAGTCAATTTTAAAGCATTCATTGAATGAAAGCAAAATTAGATTAATAACTCTAATAAAGAGAACTAAAATACATCTATACTTAAACCTTGAGTGCCATTATGAGCCTATCAGTCGAAGCTGTTTTCAATCAATTATGGAATCAGTACGTTCAAATCAATGAACAAGCAGAAAAAATCCAAACCTTGCTAGAAAAAAGAGGTGAAAGCGTCGTCAATGATCACATTGCACTAAGAACATTTAACACGCCAAAGTTAGGTGTGTTAAAGTTAGCTAAAACATTTCTAGATAAAGGCTATGAAATCATCGGTGAATATGATTTTGTTAAGAAAAAGCTCAATGCTATTCATTTGGAACACAGCACAAATATAGACCATCCTAAAGTGTTTATTTCAGAACTCAAAACAGAACTATTTTCTGAGAACCTGCAAAATATAGTAGCCAAAATTGATGCACAAATCTCAAGTGATGATGTTGAAAATGAATTATTTGTTGCATCTGGAAGAACATGGGGCATAACTTTTGAAGAGTATATTGAGTTATTGCGTGAGAGCGAATACGCTGCATGGACGGCAGTTTTCGGTTATCGTGCTAATCACTTTACGGTTTCTTTAAACCATTTAACAACCTTTTTTAACCTAGAAAAATTAAATAATTTTGTCCTTGAAAATGGTTTTAAATTAAATGAAGTAGCTGGCTTAATCAAAGGAACTCCAGAGCAACACCTCGAACAATCCTCAACAATGGCATCTCCAGTAAGTGTAGAGTTTGATAATTCTGTACATGTAATCCCGGGATGTTTTTACGAATTTGCTAAACGTTATCCTTTGCCAGAAAGCGGAAAACTTTATCAGGGATTTATCACGGCATCAGCTGATAAAATATTTGAAAGTACCAATAATTAGTCTCTTTAATTTTAAAAAAGCCTATGAGCTTTCGTTCATAGGCTGTGTCTTCCTTGCTTTAAAAAATCCTTTTTAGCGAATTCCTTTTCTTGTATTTTTATATCCTTATTTTCCTGTTAGTTCAATCGCATCGCGGTTTTTCTCAACTGTTTTTAGGCCAATTCCTTTGACTTGCGTTAACGACTCGATTGTTTTGAAGCGTCCGTTTGCTTCACGATAATTCACTATCGCTTGGGCTTTTTTTGTGCCTACTCCATTTAATTCTTCAGCAATTGCGCCAGCTTCTGCTGTATTTACGTTCACTGCAAAAAGTGATTGGCTGAATAATGTTAATCCTGTGATTGCTGTTAATAAAAATTTGTTCATGTTAATTCTCCATTTATTTGAGTTTCGTTATCGCGTCATTGCTATAACATGGTGTCCATTGTAGAGAGTTTTTTAAATTTTAAAATCAGTAAAATGCTTTATGATTTGAGGAAATTCTTTAAAGGCAAGAGTTATTTTCCTACAAATAGTAATTATTTGTAGTCCATATTGTCTCTAGTTCAAATTTAATTAATTGGTGTTTTTTGACTGCGTTGGCGATTTTGATTGCAGATTTTTGACTTAATTATTAACATTAGGCTTTTCTAATATAAAATAGTGATTATGAAATATTTACTCATCTTTTGTTCTATTCTACTAATTTCTGCTTGCGATCAACAAACTATCAGCTATAAGGAAATTGAGCACCGTACAGATGCCAGTAAGGATTTAGTAAAAGTCTTTGGTAAAAAACTCAAAGGTAAATTGCAAACAGCAATGAAGTCTGGTGGTCCAATTGCTGCCATTAAGGTGTGTAATGAACAAGCACCATTAATTGCACAGGAATTATCCGAAAAATCGGGCTGGGATATTCATCGCACCAGTTTAAAGCCACGAGCGACTAAACCCGATGCGTGGGAAAAGCGTATGATGCAAGCCTTTGAGAAACAGCGTGAAAAGGGCGACGAATACAAACGTTTATTTGTTCAAGATATTGCCGAAGCCAATGGCAAGCCAGCTTTTCGTTTTATGCAAGCTATAGAAACAAAAAAAGTGTGCTTGGTTTGTCATGGTGAAAATATAGCTCCAGCTATCACTGCTAAAATTCAAGAGCTTTATCCACAAGATGCAGCCACTGGATTTAAACTAGGTGATATACGCGGTGCATTTAGTATTGCTCAACCTTTGAATAAAGAGTAATTTAATCGTTTTAAGCATCAATATCAGGAATTAACAAACTCTCTAAACGCAAAACACTGTCTTTAAGGCGGAGTTTGCGTTTTTTTAAGCGTTTAATTTTTAATTGGTCGGGGTGATTAGAATCAATCATTTCATGAATAATTTCATCAAGGTCACGATGTTCGCTACGTAACTCTAGCAATTGCAGTTCTAATGTTCTAATGTCTTGTTGTTGCACTGTTTTTATTTACTTATGACCACTGAATCATACAATATACCATTTTTAAGTAACATTTCAATAAATCATGCATGATAAGGCACTCATAAAGATTCAGAATAAGCTCAAAAGGCTGGCAGGCAAAGCAATTGCTGATTTTAATATGATAGAAGACGGTGATAAAATCATGGTCTGCCTCTCTGGAGGTAAGTTGTAAGGCATAAAGTTATTGTAAAGGTCGAAATACTGTAAGTTGTTGATTTAAATAATAATATTGATTATTCTTTTATTTCTATAAATTTCATTGAATTTGAATTAAAATTCATTGTAATATAAAAGAAAAAAATATGCATCCTAAAGTTTTCACATATCAATCGCCAGACGATTCTAAATCTTGTATTTCAATAATTGATCAAGATCACAGTATATATTGCCCCCTTGTAGAATCATTCTTATTAACTGAATATTCGAGCCATCAATGTAAATTTAACACCACAAAACGACGGGCCTATGAATTAGTTTATTTTCTACATTGGCTTTCACACAACAAAATTAATATAATTGCGAGAGTTAAGAGAGGCATTTTTCTAACCGATTTTGAGATAAGAAAATTTGGTAACGATATAAGATATAAAAAATCAAACCTAACTAATAATGATATATTTGACTATCGAACAACTGATAAAAACATATCAAACTTATTGAATGCAATTAAAATAAGCAAATCAGAAGTTTCGCCAAATGTAACGAATGGTAGGGTAGATACTTCTTTCCGATATATAAAATTTTTACATTTCAACCTTAATTACTCAATTCAGGCTCCTGAAACTCTTGAAAATTTTACTAGGAATAAACAACTTTTCAATAACCTGAAGGTTATTATTTCGAATAGTGAAATTGATGAGAAAAGTAACTATAGTGGAAAAACTATTTCAGATTTCGAACTAGATAAACTTCAAGAAATAATTGAACCTGACAGTCATAACAATCCATTTACTGTTGGAAAGTATAGGAATATGCTAATTGTAAAAACACTTATAGCAACAGGATTACGCAGAGGGGCACTTGCTAAATTAAAAATTTCAGACTGTCATTTTGAGAAAGAAATGAACAGAGTTGATATCACTAAGACTCTTGATGATCCATCTGATCCAAGAATAAATAAACCATCCCAGAAAACTAGGGCTCATATAACTTATATATATCCTAAACTAATGAGGTTGCTATACAAGTATGTTACAAAATATCGACCATTGATACCAAATTCAAATACTCACGAATTTATTTTCGTAAATGAAAAAAATAGTCGGGGAACTATTGGTTTACCGATGTCGATAGATTCTTTTAACTATATTTTTGAAGTTTTATCTAACTCATTGAATATTTCGATTCACCCTCATATATTAAGACACAAATGGAATGAAATGTTTTCTGTGATGTGTCAAGAAAAGGGTGTTTCTCAAGAAGCTGAAAACAAATATAGAAAACTACTTATGGGCTGGGAACCCAATAGTATTATGTCTAGTACATATAATCAAACAAAGGAAAATGAAAGAGTACAGGGTATAATGAGAATTATACAAAATAAGTATATCGAAGGGGATGTCTATGAAAGCAATTAATGAATCAACTTCCAAGGCGTACTTCAATCAATTATCTGAAAGCCACCCTGAAGCTATTCGCACTTCAAAATTAAATACAAAATTCAATGTTTTTAAGGATGAATGGGCTATTGATAACTGTAGAACAGGACATCTATCTGGCTTACATGATAGTAATTTCAATCTCGATGAACAAACAAAAATTAGGTTAACATTAGCAGATGTAGTAAATCAAAATAGTCCGAAAGTATCTACTCTATGTATTCAATCAATTATGAAAAATAATATCAAAGTATTATCTATTCATGGATTGAAATTGCTTGTATCTATTAGTAGAACCAATTCAAGTGATAGTAAAATCAATATAATTAAAACATTTTTAAAAAAGTTAGCAATTAGATATCCAGAGTACAAGCATTTAGAAAAGTATATTTGTTCAATAAAAATTAGAAAATCACAACCTTCTATTTATGATTCAAAAAAAGGAGCTTTAACAGAATATGAGTATAATTCCCTTTGTGTTAATCTAAATACTAAATCTGATAAGCTGTTCACTAATCCAGTTTTAAGAGTAAAATATTCTCTTGATCAATTTATAAACTTAAGAAGCTTTGTCTCTTTAAGACTATTACAATCAACTTCGAGAAGGCCCACACAACTATCACACCTTAAATGGTGTGATTTAAATTTTGAAAAAAATCAGGTAATGGATGCTTTGACATTACGAATGACGAAAGTTAAGCAAAAAACAAGCTTAGGTTTTCGAAAGATATTCGAAAGATATGAAATCCCTCTCGATACAAAAACAAGTATAGACCTAATCAATTTTAAAAATATTTAGAGACCTTTGCATAACTACCTACTTTTCTTGAAAGTAACTGTAAATACGTTTTTAAAAATTTGATTTCTCATAAAATTCTCAATTTTTCTTCTAAAGCACTGTATTTAGTGCTTTAAACTCGA
>Ga0256834_1000052_pt1 | contig 76240 bp, 76 predicted proteins | sample 4281140metaG_FD_190536 | JGI IMG/M metagenome (GOLD analysis project Ga0256834, IMG submission 190536) | Hydrothermal vent microbial communities from East Pacific Rise, Pacific Ocean - 4281-140 | ecosystem: Environmental > Aquatic > Marine > Hydrothermal vents | place: Pacific Ocean: East...
GTCATCGAGGCTGATGAGGGCTTTTCGGGGTTTAGGCATGGGAAATCCTTTTCCATGAGGTTCTATATGTGTTCTCTATCCTGCCTGATTTCGGGTGTGCAGTCAATAAGTGGGTGTCCTATATTTCCAATATTTCCATATTTCCTGCCTTTTGGGTTCTTCAATAAAGCTCCACGCAAGCCAGTTGTTCAGACAGCAACAGGGATTCGAGTTTTTCCTTGTTGTCCAGCAGTAAAGCCGCGATTGCACTCTTGGTGGTATTCCCGGTCTTTATCCAGATTACTTGTGGTGGGTTTCCCCGAATCAGGCTCAGGTCGTAAAAGTCGGAATCCTTGGTGACAATGATAAAGTTATTGGCCTTGGCGTATGCCCAGACCAATAACTTTATCATGGTCACTGGCAGTTTCCATATTGATAAGGGCAATCTGCGTACTGCCTGGATAGGCGTTTTGAAGAAAAGGAATGATACGACGAGACAGGTTCTCATCCAACAGCAGTTTCATAGAGTGTGCAGTTCACCAATATGGCGTTCCCTGTCGGCAGCAAATGCCAGTGCTGCCTGGATATCTTCTACCTGGAGTTCAGGAAAGTCTTCCAGAATTTCTGCGTTGCTACTGCCTGTGGCCAACTGCTCAAGGATGTCATAGACTGTGATTCGCAGGTTGCGAATGCAGGGTTTGCCGCCTCGCTTTCCTGGTTCTATGGTTATACGGTTTTTGTATTCCATTGTCTTTCCTCTTATCAAGGGCATTATTCTAGCAAATATGGGTCACTTCGGCAGAAAGCCCCGCTCTACCATGTTAGGAGAAAATGAACTGTCCGGACTTGTAGCACATGATCTGTCCGGTTTCATTCTCTCCCAGGAAGTGAGAAATGAAACCGACAGCAGGAACCCCGAGTCATGGGTGGTTGCTTGTAAGGGCAATGGTTAAGCGTTGACAGGGGAACGTATAGGCTTGGAGGAAGAAATAAGACACCCATATCTTGATGGAAAATTTAAAAAATTAAAGGACACCATCGTGAATATTACTCGCACAAGCACATATGCACTCATAGCACAAAAAATCACTTTCATGAATAAGAGAATGGCACCTATTTTTCCCCAACTATTGCCGGCACCAAGCGCTTGAACTAAAAGCTCCCAAGAAATAACCATTTTTGAATTATCGGCAAACTGCTCTTGATGGTAACTGGTAGGTATCTTGTTCCATTGGATCATGTCAGAGCGTGAGCAAAAATTGCGATTGACAATTGAAGGACAAACCCTCAAAATTTGCCCCACTTTGCCCCACTTTGCGCCAGTAGCTCAGCTGGATAGAGTACTCGGCTACGAACCGAGCGGTCGGAGGTTCGAATCCTTCCTGGCGCGCCATATCCCGGAAAGCCCACCAAACGGTGGGCTTTTTTTGTGTATTTGGAGTTGGCACATTCGAACCTCCGACTCAAAAGGCCGGTTCGACAAGCGCCGACAGGTGCGCAGCATGAGTGCGTTGCGTGAATCATCCTTCCTGGTGCGCCATATCCCGGAAAGTTCACCAAACGGTGGGCTTTTTTGTTTGTGTAAAAACGGGATTCAAGCCGTTATACTCAGTGATCACCGCGATTACTACAACAGCCGGGTTTTGGGATGAACGAAGAAAATGTGGAGAAGATGGCTGCCTGCTATCACGATATCATTGAAGGTGTTGGGGAAGATATAAGCAGGGAAGGCTTGCTGAAAACCCCCATGCGCGCCGCCAAGGCCATGGAGTTTTTGACTCAGGGTTACGGGCAGTCCCTGGAGGATATCGTTAACGATGCAATTTTCCCGTCAGAGAATGACGAAATGGTTATCGTCAAGGATATTGAACTCTATTCCCTCTGTGAGCACCATATGTTGCCATTTATCGGCAAGGCACATGTTGCCTATCTGCCGAAAGGAAAAGTGATTGGCTTGTCCAAGATTGCCCGAATCGTGGATATGTACGCCCGGCGCCTGCAGATTCAGGAGCAGCTTACCACCCAGATCGCTTATGCCATCCAGAATGCGATCGGCGCGGCGGGAGTTGCAGTGGTGATTGAGGCTTCTCACTTGTGCATGATGATGCGTGGGGTGCAAAAACAGAATTCTTCCACCACCACTTCCATGATGTTGGGGGCATTCAGGAACAATCACCGCACCAGGGATGAATTTCTTACCCTGATCAAATTGTAATGGTAACCATCCGTATAAAAAATCTGCGCTTGCGTACCTACATCGGTTTTAATGATGAAGAAATGCGCAAACGCCAGGATGTGGTGGTGAATGTGCGCTTCAGCTATGAGGCTGATGAAGCCGCTGAAACTGACGACGTTAAATATGCGGTGAACTACCGCACCATAACCAAGGAAATCATTGCGTTTGTCGAAGATGGGCGCTTCATGTTGCTGGAAAGGCTGGCGGCGGATGTCCTGGATCTGGTGATGAGGCATGAGACGATTTCCTCGGCGGAGGTAGAGGTGGACAAGCCCAACGCCCTGCGTTTTTCCGATTCGGTCTCCGCCGTTCTTCGTGCGCAGCGGTAGCTGGTTTCCTGTTGCTGGAGAGGCAGATGATACGTGATGCGTTATTGGTGAAGCTGTCTTTCTGGCTGATTGTAATCGGCGCGTTTGCATTGCTTACGCCCCAACCGGCCTGGCCGGAATGGCTGGCGCGCATGATCCTTTCCACAGGTGTTGCTCTGGGAATTACCACTGTAATTGTCAAATTCAGGGAAAGCAGAAAAAAACGCTGAGTGGTGCCGGGTTCACGACTTGATCAGAGCTTCCTTACGTTGCAGTGAGCTGTTTCTGCCGCTGCAGATAGTCCTCTACAATGCTTTGCATGTGTTCTGCGTTGTATGGACGAAGCCCACTCAAGACCATGTTTTTTTTGCCTTTTCCGATAACTTCGCCATCATCATGAAGGCTGAATAGCAGCTGCACTTCGCCCCGTTTTCTTTCGATGTTGAAGTGGGTGCCCGACAGTTTCAGTTCGGGATTGGTGATGTCCAGGCGATCCAGATGTATCTCCATGCTTTCATAGATGATCAGCGGGCGGCCAGGATTGATCATCACGCTGTGCGCCTCCATGAGTGGCACAAGAACATAAGGAAAGGCATGGCCGGAAAAGGCGACATAGGCTTCAACAAGACGGTGGATGAGTGCTTTATCCTGGGTAAGGTTGCCTTGACGTTCAATTCGCAGGTAATCCTTGCCATTGTCGCCAGAGATAGTAATTTCATCTGTTGCACTGTCCGGAAAATGCAGTTTAATGTTATCGCCTACCATTCCGGAAAAGACAAAGCGCATATTCTGGCTAAGTCCATACTGGTTGAGCACCAGGCCAAATAGCAAATCACCCGGCACACAGAAGCGCTTGGAGTCGATATCATGCAGGGGGTTGAAGTCGTTGGCGATTTTCTTGGCGAAATCGCTGGCTTGCTGTCGGGACACCTGTATGTTGTTGTTCTCTATTTTGTAGTGGTTTTCTAGTATCATCTGGGTTTGTCCCGCCACAATCTGGCGTTGAATTTTATCAGGAATCCCGTTTTGTTTTCAGTATTGTTCAAAAGGAAGCCACCGCTGGATGAGGCATCCGTGCTGTGGCTGTTCGATGTGTTTGGCTGGTCCTTCCGAAATTTTTCGCCTGCGGTGTTCTACCAGCAAAGCAGCCTGGTTCTTCCGACTAACGATTTTTTCCCCGGAAAAGTGGATAGCGTACAGGGAATGGCAGAGCTGGTCTTCGAGCGCGTTGCCGAATACGCAGGCATGGGGCACTGGCCATGGCAGGTAGTGGAGCAATCTCATTGTTATCTGGAAAAAAATGCAATGCTCCCGGTGGGAGCAGGCCAGGCTTTCCCGGGTGGCAGGCGGATGATCCTGGCCAATGAGCAGGTATTGCCGGTCATTTACGACATGAGGCACATCAATAACCCGGAGACCCTGATTGCCGGTTTTGCGCACAGGTTGGGGCAGTACCTTGGGCATACCGCCAAGGAGCCTCCCCCCGGTGGAGTGGAAAACTGGCCGCAGGTAACCGAGGTGCTGGCTGTATATCTGGGATTTGGGCTGATGTTTGCCAATAGCGCCTTTGTTTTTCCACCCGGGGGGTGTGGCGGCTGCGGGACAGCTGTTTCCCGTGACAATGCGTTGTCCCAGTGGGACTATACCTATGCCCTGGCGTTGTTTGCCGTGCTGAAGGATATTCCTCCACGCCAGGTTCGCTCCCATCTCAAGAAATCCTTGCGTGGTTATTTCCAGCGTTGCGTTGCCGATATTACTTCCCGGGAGCAATTGCTGGCGCGCCTCCAGGGTATGGTCGATGCCGGCGGGAAGCAGGTCTCCACGAACAGCATTCAGGCCTGAAGCTGGTAACATTCATGGACGAAGAGGTGTTGATGGCTTGCCAGGAATGCGATGCACTGCAGCGCGTTCCCTGGGTGCCTGCCGGCAAAAAGGTGCGCTGCCGGGGATGTGGGACAACTCTGTATCATCATCCGCGTGGCGGCCTGGATCGCCCCATTGCTTTGCTGCTCGGGGCGCTGGTGTTGTATGTGCTTGCCAACAGTTTTCCGCTGGTAACACTGGATATTGGTGGAGCCAGCCGGGAAACGTCATTGATCGGCACCGCCTGGGCGCTGTACAACCATGACATGAAATTATTGGGAATACTGGTGTTTCTTACCAGTCTTGCCGTGCCCGGAGCTATCCTGTTCAGTACCTTGTATGTACTTATGGGGTTGCGCCTGCAACGGAGCCTGCCGGGGCTGCGGCAGATGCTGGCGCTGCTAAGCCATATCCACCCCTGGGAAATGGCGGATGTATTTGTGATCAGTATACTGGTGGCTCTGGTAAAAATGTCCGGAATGGCGGAGGTAATTATTGATGCAGGCCTGTACGCCCTGATTGGTTACATATTGTTGGGCATAGCTGCCAGTGCCAGCATTGATGTTTTTGTTCTTTGGCGTCGGCTGGAGAGGATTGATCATTTTTTACAGGGGAAGCTATCTTTTGAGGCCGGAAAATGACGGTTTTGCTTCGTGCGAAGCCTTTAGGGCTGGCCAGCTGCGGGATTTGCCGACAGGTTGTGCGCCTGTCATTGCCGTCCGCAACTCAGCCGAAGTGCCCTCGCTGTGGAGGAAGAGTGCATTCGAGGTTGCCCCATAGCCTTGCCCGCACCTGGGCATTCCTGATCGCTTCGATGATTCTTTACATTCCTGCCAACGTGTATCCGGTAATGAAAAACACCTACCTTGGCGCGGAAAGCAGTAATACCATTCTGAGTGGCGTGGCTCTTTTTCTTAAAGAAGGGGATTGGCTTCTGGCATTCGTGATCTTTACTGCAAGCATTGTGGTGCCGTTGTTGAAGATGGTCAGTCTGTTGTATCTGCTGCTGAACGTGCGCAAGCCCCCTGTTGCGAGAAGAGCCAGGCAGCAGACGATATTGTACCGGGTGACAGAGTTGGTGGGGCGCTGGTCCATGGTAGATGTGTTTGTTATCGGCATTCTGACGGCACTGGTGCAGATGGGCGCCATCTCCACGGTAGAGCCGGGCATTGGTGCCATGGCATTTGGTGCGGTGGTTGTTTTGACCATGCTGGCGGCTATCAGTTTCGATCCGCGGCTTATTTGGGATCAGGAAAAACAATGACGGAAGGGAATAGCAAGTTTGAGGAGTTGCCAGAGGCATTGGTGACTGCGGATCATCCGGGATTTTCATTTATCTGGCTGGTGCCTCTGGTGGCGTTGATCATTGGTGCGGTGCTTATCTACAAGGAATATTCCAGCTTGGGGCCGGTGGCTCATATCCAGTTCCAGAGTGCCGAGGGTCTGGCGCCGAAGAAAACCGAAATCAAATATCGTGATGTTGTGATTGGCAAGATAAAAACTGTTCAGTTTTCACAAGATCTTTCCCATGTGGTGGTGGAAGCGCAACTGAACAAGGGGATGGAAGTGTTGCTGTCGCCAAAAACCCGCTTCTGGGTGGTGCGACCGCGCATCGGAGCCACGGGCGCCAGCGGCATAAGCACCTTGTTCAGTGGTGCGTATATCGCCATGGATCCGGGCAATGGTGATGGTTATGCAGAAAGCTTTGTTGGCCTGGAAGAACCGCCAAAAATTCTGTCGGACGCCAAGGGACGCTCGTTCCGGCTGCGGGCCAACAGCTTGGGGTCCATCTCTGTTGGCTCTCCGGTCTATCACCGTCAGATTCAGGTGGGAGAGGTCACGGGTTATCGCCTGGTTCCGGATCAGGGCTATGTGGCGCTGGATGTCTTCATCAATGCACCAAATGACAAGCTGGTGCGCCGCAACACGCGCTTCTGGAACGTGTCCGGCATGGATATGGAGGTATCCGGCAGCGGACTCAAGGTGGAGTTGGAATCCCTGGTGTCCCTGCTCGCCGGCGGCGTGGCTTTCGATGCCTCTCTGACGCTGGGAGACGATCAGCCCGCTGCCGAGGGAACGATTTTCCAGCTGTATGCATCCAGAACAGAAAGCCAGGAAAGAACCGGCCAGTTGAGTTTGCCCTATGTGCTGTATTTCGATGATTCCGTGCGCGGCCTTTCCATAGGGGCTCCCGTGGAGTTTCGTGGTATTCCCGTGGGCAAGGTGCTGGATGTTTCGCTGGAGAAAAATGCAACGGATGGGCTGGTGCGCATCGCCGTGCTGGTGGGTCTGGAACCCGAGCTCGTTCCTTTTGGAAACAAGGATCCAGCTTCTGACCAGGAAATGCACAAGGCATTTTTTCAGGAAACTCTGGAAAAAATGGTGACCAAGGGTCTGCGTGCGCGCTTGATGATGGGGAATCTGCTGAGCGGGCAACTGATTGTGGATATGGATTTCGACCCGGAAGCCGGAATTGCGTCCATTGATTATTCCGGGAAATACCCGGTGTTGCCCACCACCCCTGGCTCCCTGTCCAGTATCACCAACAGTCTGGTCGCCATTTTGGGCAAACTCAAGCGCCTGCCCCTGGAAGAAATGGGTGCACATTTTCTCAATGTAAGCGAAGGGTTGGACGCGTTGGTGAATGATGCTACCTTGCAGGATTCTCTGCAGAACCTGTCTCTGGTGCTGCAGCGCGCCGACCGGATACTGTCGGTAGTGGAAAACAAGACATCACCTTTCATGAATGAAATCACCAGCCTGAGCATGGATGCCAGGAAGATGGTGCAACAAGCGGAGCGAACTCTCGATGAGCTGGCAAAAACAACCTCGGATCAGGGCAGCATGGGTGGCGAGCTGATCAATACCATGCGAGAGCTGGCGGCCGCAGCACGAGCGGTGAAGGGGGTTGCCGATTATCTTGAGCGGCACCCGGAAGCATTGTTGCAGGGGAAAGCGCGTTAGCAGGATGTTGAAAACGCCGTTTTTCAACATCCTGTCAGGAGAACGATTGGCAAATGCTGCTGTCTCCAGTTGAGCTGGCGGCCTGTTCCTGCGGAAACACCACCAAATGATCGAACTCCAGGCGGATGCCGATGGTTTCCCCAATGCTGTGCTTGTGGTGGCTGGGCGCCAGGCACAACACCTTGATGCCGCTTGGCATGCGCAAGGTGTAAAGAAATTCCGAGCCGCGAAACGCCCGTTCTGAGACCACGGCGGTTTCCCCTGCTGCATCGTCATGGACGATATCGTCCGGGCGGATCAGCACGTCCACCTTGCAGCCGGGCTTGCAGCCTTTTGGCACCATTCCCTGTATGGCGCCCAGTTCGGTAGTCACGCTGCCGGGGCTTTCGACGACCCCGGGGATCAGGACGCCCTCGCCGATAAAACCCGCCACGAAGCGATTGGCGGGTTTGTGGTAGAGGTTGTAGGCGCTGTCCTGTTGCTGGATGCGCCCCTTGTCCATTACACAGATCTCATCCGCCATGGCGAAGGCTTCCTGCTGGTCGTGGGTAACGAGGATTGCGGTGATGTTTTCCTGCCGGAGGATGTTGCGCACTTCCTGCGCCAGTTGCTCCCGCAATTCCACGTCCAGGCTGGAAAAAGGCTCATCCAGAAGCAGCATGGAGGGCCGGGGCGCCATGGCGCGGGCCAGGGCCACGCGTTGCTGCTGCCCCCCGGACAACTGGTGCGGATAGGCTTTCGCCAGGTCGCGCATGCCGATCATGTCCAGTAGTTGGGATATGCGCTGTTGTTGTTCCTTGCGGCGCCAGCCTTTGAGCGCAAAACGGATATTGCCGCTGACGGTCATGTTGGGAAACAGGGCGAAATCCTGAAAGACCATGCCGATCTGGCGTTGCTCTGGTGGCAGATGGTGATCTTCATCACTTATCTGTTGCCTGTCTACCGAGATATGTCCGCTGGAGAGAGGCTCAAAACCGGCAATGGCTCGCAGTACCGTGGTCTTGCCGCAACCGCTGGGCCCCAGAAGGCAGCCGATGCTGCCTCTCGCCAGAGAAAATGAAAGCTTCCGCACAATCTCCTTGTCTCCGTAGCGTACACTGATCTGGCTTACTTCCAGTTTCGGCTGCATGAATCTACCCCACTCTCGATTGGGAAATGCTTTTGCTCAGATACAGCACAGGCAGTATGCCGGTGGCCACGATCATCAGGGCGGCGGTGGAAGAGTCGGCCAGGCGCTCATCCGATGCCAGTTCGAAGGCGCGAACCGCCAGGGTGTTGAAATTGAATGGCCGGAGAATCAGGGTTGCCGGAAGTTCCTTCATGACATCCACAAATACGATCAGCAGCGCCGTCAGCACGGAAGCCTTCATTAATGGCAGATGCACCTTGAATAAAATTTCCCGGGGGCGGTAGCCCAGGGAGCGGGCGGCGTCGTCCATGGAGGGCTTGATCTTTCCCAGGCCGGATTCCACGGTTTGCAGGCTTACCGCCAGGAAGCGCACGATATAGGCAAACAGCAGGGTAAACAGGGTGCCGCTGAGCAGCAACCCCGTGGAGAAGTCGAAGTGATCCCGAAAAAAACTGTCGATACTGTTGTCCAGCCAGGCGAAGGGAATAATGATGCCAATGGCAATGACGGCGCCGGGAACCGCATACCCAAGGGCGGTGATGCGGATGGCGACATGCACCGGCCGGGTTGCCAGCATGCGTTTGCCATAGGCAAGGAACAGCGCCAGGAGCGCAGCCAGCAGGGATGCGGACAGGCCCAGCAACAGGGTGTTCAAGGTGAGGGTGACAAAACTGGCGTCGATCATTTCATCCCAGGTTTGCAGCGCCCAGGATGTCAATTGCGCCGCAGGCAGGAAGAACCCCAGAATTGCCGGCGCGGAGCAGGCGAGAAATGCCAGCAATGCCTTGTAACCGCTAAGCCGGTATTCCGGCAGTCTGCTGTATTTGTTGGAGGTGTGGTGATAGCGGGCCTGCCTGCGGGAAATGCGTTCCATCACTACCAGCACAAACACGAACAGCAGCAGCAGGGATGCCAGTTTGGCCGCCGCTACGCTGTCGCCCATACCGAACCAGGTGCGGAAAATGCCGGTGGTGAATACGCTCACGCCAAAGTAGGATACCGTGCCGTAGTCGGCCAGGGTTTCCATCAGCGCCAGCGACAGACCCGCGATGATGGCCGGGCGGGCAAGGGGCAACGCCACCCGGAAGAAACTGCACCAGGCGCCGCAACCCAGGGTGCGGCTCACTTCCAGCACACAAATCGATTGTTCCAGAAAGGCGGCGCGGGCAAGGAGGTAAACATAGGGATAGAGCACCAGGGAAAGCATGATGATGGCGCCTCCCAGGGAACGTATTTCCGGAAAATAGTAGTCGCCATATCCCCAGCCGGTTAACTCCCGTATCCAGGTTTGCACCGGCCCGGCGAAATCGAACATCCCCGTGTAGGTATAGGCGATGATATAGGCCGGCATGGCCAGGGGCAGCAGCAGCATCCAGGTAAACAGCGTTTTGCCGGGAAACCGGCACATGGCGGTCAGCCAGGCGGTTGAAACGCCGATGAGCAATGTGCCGGTGGCGACCCCCATGGCCAGCAGGGCGGAGTTGCCCAGGTACTCGGAAAGTACGGTGTCCTTGAGATGTTGCCAGTTTTCGCTGCTGGGTCCGAACAGAAAGCCGGTGATGGTGAGTACGGGAATACTGAGCAACAACGCCAGCAGCAGTATTCCGGGCTGCCATAGCCGGCCGGAAATTCCGCGGCTGTCTGGCAGCCTAGCCCGCATTTTTCACCGGAGTCCGGGATTTCCGGTCGATCCGGCAGCCCGAACAGGACAGGATGAAGAGGCCGGAGATGGCCTGGCTATTGGTAACAGACGCAATCATCGGTCTTTTTTCCATAACAGGCATCCGGTGCGGTGAGAAATACGGGCTGGACGCAAGGACTTATTTCCAACCCGCCCGATCCATCAGGCGCACTGCTTCGGCATTGGTTTTTCCGAGAACATCCAGATTCATCCTGTCCGGCTTGAAGTCGCCCCAGCTCGCCACCAGTGCGCTGATTTCCGCTTCCGGGTTGACCGGGTACTCGAAATTCACCTCTGCATACCATTTTTGCGCCTCCTTGCTCACCAGAAATTCCAGCAGTTTCAATGCGTTTTCCGGATTTTTCGCGTATTTGGTGATGCCGGCGCCGCTGATATTGACGTGGGTGCCTCTGCCATTCTGGTTGGGCCAGAACAGCCCCATGGCCTGTGCGGCCTTCATCTGGGCCGGGCCTTTCTTGTTGGTAAGCATTTTTCCGTAGTAATAGGTATTGGCGACAGCCAGATCACATTGCCCTGCCGCCGCGGCCTTGATCTGATCGCGGTCGCCGCCCTTGGGCGGGCGGGCCATATTCCTTACCAGCCCCTTGGCCCAGTTCTCGGTGGCTTCCACCCCATGGGTAGCGATGAGTGAAGCGACCAGCGATTGATTGTATATGTTGCTGGAACCGCGAATGCATATGGACTTGCGCCATTTTGCATCCGCCAGATCCTCATAGGTGGACAGCTTGCCGGGGTCAACCCGGTCTTTTGCATAGAAAATCACCCTTGCGCGCAGGGACAAGCCCACCCACTTCCCATCCGGGTCGCGCAGGTGCTCCGGCACGGCCTGCTGGAGGAAAGGGCTGTTCACAGGGGCCAGCACATCCGCCTGTTTGGCGCGGTACAGGCGTCCTGCATCCACGGTGATGAACAGATCCGCCGGCGTGTTGCGGCCTTCATTTTTCAGGCGCATCAGCAGCTTGTCCGCCTTGGCGGTAACCAGATTGGTTTGTATGCCGGTTTCCGCGGTAAAGCGATCCAGCAGGGGTTTGATCAATTGCTCCTTGCGTCCGGAATACACATTGACTTCGGATGCCAGGGCGTCGAATGAGAGTGACAGCAGTATCAGGATTGCCAGGGTTCGGGAGCGTAGTTTCATTTTGGGTTTGACAGTTTTGGTTCAATAACAGTGATTCAATACTAGCTAAAAATAAACGCAATGTAAACAATAATGATTATTATTCAAGTTAGCAGGCGGTGCAGGAACAGAAAGTGCCGGGTATGCTGCTTTATCCTCCTTTGTTCGCCAGCAGCGCAGTATTTTTGATACTAGCGATAAAAAAGATGTGAAACAGAAGAATTGCCGTAATGAGAATTTTCAGGAATGTTGCTTCTATAAAAAAGACCACGGATGTACCTCCCACAAGAACAATGGTGAGGATCGCCAGTAGCTTTGCTTTTTTGGGAATGCTTCTGGTTTCCTGCCAATTCCTGATCAGTGGCCCGAATATGCGTAGATTCAGAAGCCAGTTATGGAAGCGGGGAGAAGAGTTGGCGAAGCAGGCTGCCGCCACCAGCAGAAAGGGAGTTGTCGGCAAAATCGGCAATATCAGACCCAAGGCACCGAGGGCGACGAACACCAATCCCAATGAAGTCAGGATGAAATTTGCTGCCAGATTGTTGCTGGCAGGTTTTGCTTGGTTGTTTCGGGGGTTGTTTACCATGGCAGTTCCGGTTTTTCTTCATGACAAGGTTTTCCGGTATGCAGCAGGCTGATGGTATCACCGTGTGTGAATATGTTCAGCAATTTTTGCCTATGGTGGGTATGACGGCCTTGTTGCCTAGCGAGAATGGCGGCCTGCTGCTTAAGCCGCCATTCTTGTCTCAGTTGTCAGTTAGCCTTCATCCTCACCGCCTGGAGCATCATCACCCGGATCATAGCCTTCCGGCAGGGAGTGAGCGATGCCTTTGTGGCAATCGATGCAGGTATAGCCTTTTTCGATGGCTTCTTCGTGCCGGTCTGCGCTACGACTTTCCTGACGTTCGAAGTCCATGGAATCAAAATGGTGGCAGTTGCGGCACTCGCGTGAATCTGTTTCCTTCATGGTTTTCCAGACGTTTTGGGCCAGTTGCAGCTTCTTCGCCTCGAATTTTTCTACGGTGTCCAGGTCCTTGACAATGAAGTGGTGATACAGCTCTTTGGACGCCTGAATTTTGCGTATGATCTTGTGGATCCATTCTTTGGGAACATGGCAGTCGGGGCAGGTGGCGCGAATGCCGGTGCGATTGGTGAAGTGAATGGTTTCCTGCAGGTCTTCATAAGGGCTGTCGCGCATTTCATGGCAGGAAATACAGAATTCCTCTGTATTGGTAATTGCCAGTGCCCAGTTGAAGCTGCCCCATAAAATGATGCCAAGAATGATTCCGATGACAAGTACAGAGAATGTGCCTTTTTTTTGCCCACTAGTCATGATTGGTTGTCCTGATTGGTGTATGGGTAGTATGGAGGCCTCCCCGGGAGGCCTCATGGTGATTACTTCAAGCCGTCAAAATCGTTCTTGACCAGCGGGTTGGCATCAACCTGAACTGCGTGACACTGGTTGCAGAAGTAGCGGCGTGAAGAAACCTTTTGCAGTTTTTTGCCATCGCGGCTGAGGAAATGGCTTTCCCCTACCATTGGAGACTTTTCCTTCTTGTGATTCTTCTTGCTGTGGCATTTCATGCAGCCATTGTTCTTCAGAGTGATCTTGTACTTGTCTACCTTGTGGGGAACCATGGGAGGTTGTTGCTTGTAGGAACGCTCGAAACCACCTTCCTGGGAGATCACCTTCTGCTTGATTGGTTTCAGTGACGCCCCGCTAAGGTCTTCGGTGCCGCGAAGGGAGGCGATGTCTTCTTTGGCGGTGACGGTATTGCCGGCGATCAGTAACAGGCCAAGGGCTGCCAGACTTATGTGGATAATCTTTTTCATCTTTATCTCCATCAACTCAAATTAAACTGTATGTTTGGAATAATCTTTCGCGGGTTGGATGCCGCTTTTGGATAGATTGGAATAGCGGTTGTTGAACTGGAACACGTCCACTGCACATACATCAATACAGCGTCCGCAGTTGGTGCACTGGTTTTCCATGATGACTGGGCCAATACCCTTGGCCGCACCTTTCAGTGCCGGTTTGATCACCTGGGGCTCCGGGCAGACATTGAAGCAATCCATGCAGTCATCACAGGCTTCGCGATTTGTTGCAGAAACCCTGAGCATTGCATGATTGGACAACAGGCTATAAAACGCACCTACCGGGCAGTAGTGACCACACCAGCCGTCTCTCGAGACCAGTAGGTCGAACAGGAAGATTGCCAGAATCAATACCCATGCCAGCCCCATGCTGAATACAATGCCCCGGAACAGGATGGATACCGGATTAACCAGTTCCCATACGATTCCCCCCATAAGCAGGGGCAGAACAAGAGTCAAGGCCAGTATCCAGTAACGGGTACTGCGTGATGCATGAGAACTGCCGCGTATCCTCAGTTTGCGCCGCAGCCAAGCTGCTGCATCCGTTATCATGTTCACCGGGCAAACCCAGGAGCAATAGACGCGGCCACCCACCAGTGCATAAAAAGCCAGGACAATGGCTGCGCCCACAAAGGCAGTGGTTTCCGGCGTGACGCCGGATATCATTGCCTGCAGCAGGATGTACGGATCGGTCAAGGGAAGGAAATCAAGGGTCAGGCTGGATGCCAGGTTGCCTTTGACGATCCAGAATCCGAACCAGGGGCCCATGAGGAAGAGAGCCAAGATGCCCAGCTGGCTCATGCGCCGTAAAATCAACCATTTGTGCGCATTCACCCAACCTTTGGCTTGGATGGCTTCTGTGCCGGCATCTTGGGGCATGTTGGCCATTATTTGCCCTCCTGCTTGCGGTTGAGTGTATCCAATGGATTGGTGGAAAAAGGTGACTTAGGCGACTGGCTGTCTGTTTTGCCATCGAGAATCAGCCCTTCACCTTGGAGGTCATAACGTACTCCGGCAGGCAGGTTGTACTGGTGCTCAACATCCGGTGTTACCAGTGCCTCTCCGGCCTTTTGTTTCTCCTCCCAGCCGAAACGGTAGTGGCTGCCCAGTTCCCCTTTCGCAAGATCCAGTGGCAGCACCTTGATGGCTGCTTTTTCCAGAATACAGGCTTTTTCGCATAGTCCACATCCCGTGCAGGCATCGGAATGCACGATGGGGATGAACAGGGCGTGTTTGCCGGAACGGACATTGGGCTGCATTTCCAGGGAGATCGCCTTGCCCCGAATGGGGCAGACGTTGAAGCAAACTTCACAGCGCAGTCCCTGGAAGGCGATGCAGTTTTCCTGATCAACAAGAACAGCCAGCCCCATGCGGGACTTTTCAATGTCGGTCAGGGAATGATCCAGGGCGTTGGTCGGGCAGGCCACCACACAGGGGATGTCTTCGCACATTTCACAAGGCCCGGTGCGGGCGATGAAATACGGTGACCCGGAAGGGATGTCATCACCCAGCTGGCCGAGAAACAGGATGTCGAAAGGGCAATCCCTGACGCACAGCCCGCAACGGATGCAGGCGCCGAGGAAATTGTCTTCCGGGAGCGCACCAGGAGGCCTGATCGCCAAGGGTGGAAGCGCGTTGGCGCGCTGGGTATAAAAACCCAGGCCAATGCCCATCATACCCACGCTGCAGGCGGTCTTCAGCGTCGTCGTCAGAAATTGACGCCGGTTGATGCCTTTGTTGCCCTTGTCCGGTTTAGCCATTGTCGCAGTCCAGTTCAGCAATGCAGCCCCCCTTGGCAGGCGGGCTGCAAACTCCTATGCCTTGGTGATTTTCACCGCACACTTTTTATAATCCGTCTCTTTGGAGAGGGGATCTGTGGCGTCAAGTGTGAGCTTGTTGACCAAGCGCCCGGCATCAAACCAGGGGATGTAAATCAGGCCTTCTGGCGGATGGTTGCGACCGCGCGTCTCTACCTTGCAGGTAATGGTTCCCCGGCGGGAAGAGATCTTGGCCATGCGCCCGTTACGCAACTTGAACTTTTTGGCATCCTTCTTGTGCATATACACCACAGCATCAGGCACAGCACGATACAATTCGGGAACCCGGCGGGTCATGGATCCGGAATGCCAGTGTTCCAGCACGCGCCCCGTGCACAACCACAATGGATATTCCTTGTCGGGGGTTTCCGCGGCCGGCTCATACGGCGCTGTAATGATATTTGCCCTGCCATCCTTCTTGCCATAGAACTGGACGTCTGATCCTTTTGCCACATGTGGGTCATAGCCTTCGCGGAAACGCCATAGGGTTTCCTTTCCATTGATCACCGGCCAACGGATACCGCGTGCCTTGTGGTAGGCCTCAAATTCAGCCATCTCGTGGCCTTTCTTGGGGATATTCCCGACAGTGTTGAACAGCCGGTACTCCTCGAACAGCCCTTTTTGCACATAGAAGCCGAAGTGGGCAGACTCGTCGTTATCATACTCGTTGCCCCGGTCGTCGGTGATCTTGCCATCGAAGGGGAACTTGTTGACTACGCCGTTCGCGTAGAGAATGTCATACAGGGTCTTGCCCTTATATTCCGGCTTTTTGGCCAGGAGCTCCTCGTCCCATACGTCCTCAACCTTGATGTATTTGGCGAATTCCATCAATTGCCATACGTCGGATTTCGAATCGCCAGGTGCTTTGGTTTGCTGACGCCAGAACTGGGTGCGGCGCTCGGCATTGCCGTAGGCGCCCTCTTTCTCGATCCACATGGCGGTGGGCAGAATCAGGTCGGCTGCCTGAGCGGAGACCGTGGGGTAGGGATCAGACACCACAACGAAATTTTCCGCTCTGCGCCAGCCGGGATAACTTTCGTCGTTGAAGTTGGCTGCCGCCTGCATGTTGTTGTTGCACATGACCCAGAAACAGTTCATCTTGCCATCCTTGAGTGCCCGGTGCATGGCGACGGCGTGAATCAGGGTTTTGCCCAGTTTTGGATCCTTGGCGCGGGGAATGGTGCCTTCGGGCAACTGCCACACTTTCTCTGCAAACTGGCAGTGCGCTTCTTTTTTCACAACCAGATCAGCGGGCAGGCGATGGGTGAAGGTACCCACCTCGCGGGCGGTGCCGCAGGCTGAGGGCTGACCGGTAAGGGAAAACGGGCTGTTGCCTGGCTCGGAAATCTTGCCCATCAGCAGATGCACGTTGTAGCACAAGCCGTTGACCCATACGCCGCGGGTGTGCTGGTTGAAGCCCATGGTCCAGTAGGAGGCCACTTTCTTGTTGGGATCTGCATAGGCTTTGGCGAGGCGTTCCAGCTTGTCCTTGGGTACGCCGGAGAGCTCGGAAGCATGCTCCACGGTATATGGCGCAACAGACTTTGCGTATTCTTCAAAGCTGATTTTTGTCAGCTTGCCCTTGGCTCGGTTCTTGGCTTTCTTCTCGCGGGGATCGTTGTCGCGCAAGCCATAGCCGATGTCGGTGGGCGTTTTGGTAAAGTTGACGTGTTTGTCGATAAAATCCTTGTTATATGCCTTCGTCTGAATAATGTAGTTGGCGATATAGTTCAGTATCGCCAGGTCTGTCTGGGGATGGAAGATCATGCTGTTGTCAGACAATTCGAAGGAACGGTGCCGGAAGGTAGACAGGACATGCACTTCACAGCCGGGTTTGGTGAGCCGGGTGTCTGTAAGCCGGGACCATAGAATGGGGTGCATCTCCGCCATATTCGCGCCCCAGAGTACGAACACATCAGCATGTTCAAGGTCGTCGTAACAACCCATGGGTTCGTCTATGCCGAAGCCACGCATGAATGCGCCAACGGCGGAAGCCATGCAGTGCCGGGCGTTGGGCTCCAGGCTGTTGGTGCGGAAGCCAGCCTTCATCAGTTTGGAGGCGGCATAGCCTTCCCACAGGGTCCACTGTCCGGAGCCGAACATGCCGATCCCCTTGGGGCCTTTGTTCTTACGGGCAGCTACAAATTTCTCGGCCATGATTTTGAATGCTTCATCCCAGGAGATCTCCTCGAACTTGCCATCCTTGTCAAATTTGCCATTTTTCTTGCGCAGCAGGGGTTTGGTCAGCCGATCCTCACCGTACAGGATCTTGGGCAGGAAATAGCCCTTGATGCAGTTCAGCCCCTTGTTTACCGGTGCATCAGGATCGCCCTGGCTGGCGACGACCTTGCCGTCTTTGGTGCCAATAAGGACACTGCAACCTGTGCCGCAGTAGCGACAGGCGGCTTTGTCCCAGCGCACGCCATCTTTATCTGTTCCGGCCAATGCCGTCTTGGTTGCAGAAAGAGTGACGCCTGCGGTTGCTGCGGCAGCAGCTATGGCGTTGCTTTTGATAAAATCTCGTCTAGTTAAACTCACGGATTACCTCCTCGTTTAGATCATCTCCACCGTAGTGGTAAATCAAGGTTGCACTCACTACGCCTGCCAGTGAGTGAAACGTCATCATGGTGTCGCCAGCAGAGCTGTTTTCACTGTCTTCCACTGTGACGATCAGCTTTCCTTCTTCCACACCCCCGTGAACTTCCACACCGGGGATGCTGTTTAGCTGTGCTTCCACGGCAGAACCATTTTCTGGCCTGGCATGGACGATGCAGCTGCATATGTTCATGTTGTTGTCGTTTTCCATAGGGCTATTGGGCCTCCGGAATCTCAAGTGAAATGGAATGGTTGGGGCATACGGCAAGGCACTCTCCGCAGCCATTGCAAAGTTCCTGGTTCAGCAAGGGAGTGGCCCTGCCGCCTGTTTGCAGTTGAAAGTGGATGGCATCGGTATCGCAGGCTTCCGCACAGGAGCGGCAGACGATGCCGTTCAGGGAGAGACACTGATCATTTACATTGGCGCGGTGGCGCCAGGCGAGGGAAGGGGCGAGCACGGGAGCTTGCAAGGCATTGCTGGTGCAGGCTTGCAAGCAATCGCCGCAAAAATCACAGCCGGCAGATTGAAAACGGATCTCGGGAAAGCCTCCGGAACCCCGGAACAAAATGCCTTCTTCGCAAGCCTTTATGCAGTCATTGCAACGGCTGCACAGCGTCACGAAGCTGTTTTCTGTTTGCGCCCAGGGTGGGCGTAATGGTGGTAGTTGGTTGCGTAATTGCCCCCGCAGCAACTGCCTTCGGTCTATCTTGATGTTTGCGTCATCCGCTCCAAACACATTTCCTGCCTGATAGTTTAGGTACGGGGGTAATTACATAGGAAAAGCAGGGGAATGGCTTTGATTAAGGTCAATAATCGTGGGGTAATTGTGACATTTCGAAGGTTGTTGTCCGGATTGGTTTTCCGGATAAGGCGGCTATCGGACTAGCGATGCAGATTGATGCGGTCGAAATACCGGCCCCGGTACAGCAGCCGCTGGCTGTTTTCCTCGAACCCTGTGCGGGTGTGCAGCACATTGTTGCAGATCAACCCCTGCCCGGCGTCCAGGGTGCCTTCTATATAGTAGGGGTTGTCTGTGCTCATGATCTGGCCGAGAAAGTGCACGGCTTCACGGGTCAGCTCGTCGTCTCTCCAGTGGATATTGCGCTTGCGGTGGGTGTAGCGCATGTGCAGGCTGCCGTCTGCCTGCGGCATGAATACCGGCCCCCGGGACCAGCCGCGCAATTCCTTGCCATTGACGACATTGGGTGGAATGCTCATGGCCTCGGGATGCTCGAAGGCGTGGATGTAGCTGGGGTTTTCATCCCGGAGCATGATGTACGCGATCTCGTGGTCCAGCAATTGGTTCATGCCGCCCTGTGTTGCCGGGCGTACGCAGTGCAACAGCAGGCCGTGAATCTGTTTGTCCAGATCATTGTAATAGCCATCCGTATGCCAGGCGATGGGGCGGTTGGTGTAGGGGATGTAACTGGCCTGGGGTTCGGTTTCTGCTGCTTCCAGGGAAGAAATGGCGTCGCCGTCGGCGCACATGTTGTGATCCAGCTGTTGCAATCCGAACTGCAGCCCCAGTTTGCGCAGGATTTCCTTGTCCGGGTCGTCGCCGGTTTTTCCGGCGTAGATGGCCATATTGGTTTTTTTCAGAATGTCCGCCAGCCTGGTGTGCTGTGCTGCAGTGAGCTTGCGCGGGTCATCGATTTCCACCACCAGTTCTTCCACAGAAGACGGGTAATTTTGCAGCTTTTCTGCACGCCACCGCTGATAGGTGTTGTCGTCATTCAAATCAAATGGGTTGCTCATCCTACCTTGTCCAGTTTGCGGCGCCGGAATGCCACGCCTCGTTGTGTCGCCAGTTCTTCACAGGCCCTGATGTCCACGCCATCCAGCCCGTCAATGGCGGTGGCGGTAACTCGGGGTATGTATTTGGGGGCTTCTTCGAGCAATGCCAGCATGGCTTCCCAGGAGCCGGGAAGGGCGGGCTGGCAGTGCCGCGCATAGGTTTCCGGGTTGTGGGCGTTCATGGAAACGGACAGGCTGTCTACCAACCCCTGCATTTCCGGCAATACATTGCGCTTGTTCACCAGATTGGCCAGGCCGTCGGTGTTGACCCGGACTGTTCCGCCGTGCTCCTTGATCCAGCGGGCAACCTCCAGCAGCACCTTGAAGCGCAAGGTGGGTTCGCCGAAGCCGCAGAACACGATTTCCTCATAGTCTGCGGGATTGCCGATGGCGCTGATGATTTCCCTGATCTCCGGGCGATGAGCCAAGCTCAGGTCGAAGTCATGCACAACCGGCCCCTGCTCCGTATGCTTGGGGCAGAATTGGCATTCCAGGGTGCAGCGGTCTGTAATGTTCAGATACAGATTGTTGCGAATGGGATAGGCGATCAGGTTCATGCTTCAGGGGCGAACCAGCTTGACTTTGCCGAATAGGGACAGTTCGTCCGCGATGGCTTTCGCATCACCGCTGATTGCTATGGTTTGCTTGCGGGAAGCAAAATATTTGCGCCCCATAAGCTGGATATCCTGTTTGCTCACGCCCTCGATTCCGGGCACATATTTGGCCAGGTCTGCGGGGGTTTTGCCGTCTATCCAGTAGCCGGTAAGCGTGGCTGCCAATGCGGAGGAAGTCTCGTTCGCCAGCAGAAAGCTGCCTTTCAGGTAACGCTGGGCGCGGATCAGCTCCTTGTCTTCGGGCAGTGTCGCGGCCAGTCTGTCCAGCTCGTAGAAGATTTCCACCAGGGTGGCGGCGGTAACCTCATTGCGCACCGAGGCGCTGGCGCGGAACATGCCTCCCTTGCTCCAGTCGATGACGGAAGTACGGGGCGAATAGGTGTATCCCTTGTCTTCGCGGATATTCATGGTCAGACGGCTGCCGAATGCGCCACCCAGTATGGTGTTGGCGACTTTCAGGGAAAACTCGTCCGCGTTGCCCGCCGCCGGCATGGGACGGCCAACATAGATGGTGGACTGTACGGAGTTCGGGCGATCCACTACCAGCAGGGCGGGCTGGGTTGTTTCCGGGGCAGGGGGGATGCCAGTGATTTTCCGGTCCTGGTTCTTCCAAGCGCCAAAATGCTGGTTTGCCAGTGTTTCCATTCGGGCGGTGGAAAGGTTGCCAACCAGGACGAGGATGGACTGGCCTGGCTGGAAGCGCTGTTGGTAGGTCTTGTGCAGGTCAGTTCTGGTGATTTTGCTGATGACTTGCGGGTCAGGGTTGACGAAGGCATAAGGGTGCTTGCCAAACAGCTGACGGTAAAAGACCTGGTTGAGATCATAGGAAGGCTGGGATTTGCTGGCGATGATGGACTGTAGCTCGTTCTCTATCGCCAGCTTCACCTCCTCTTCGGGAAAGTTGGCATTGCGGGCCGTATCCGCCAGTATTTCCAGTAGTGCATCTGTTCCCGTGGACAGGCCGTTGATGCCGATATAGGAGATGTCCTTGCCAATGCCGACGTCGATTTCTGCACCCAGCGCCTGTAACTGCTCGGCAATCTGCCGTGAGTTGCGCTGGCTGGTGCCTGAGCTGATGGTTGCCGAAAGCAGATTGCTCAGGCCCTTGAGCTGCTCGGGATCCGAGGCCTCGCCGGCCCCTGCTGCTAAATACATGGAGACCAGGGGAAGTCCGGGGCGTTCGATGAGCCACAGGGTAAGGCCGTTGGCGAGCTGTTTTTCCACCACATCGGGTAGCACCAGAGGCTTGTCGGGAGCGTAATCCGGCAGACCCTTGATGGCTTTGTTGTCTTTTTTCGCCTGCACAGGGCTGCCTGCCGCCAGCAGGGAAAGACAGAGCAGGGTAGTGATGATCCATGCATGTTTCATTACTTCTTCTCCTGGTGCTGCCGGGCGACCTGACGGTCGATCCAGCTGCGGTTAGCGACGGTAAGGTATTTGGCTGCGGCCTGCTGGATGCTCCTGGCGGTGACCTTGTTGATCAGCTCAGGGTAACGGTTAACCAGGTCTGCATCGCCGTGGATCAGCTGGGAGATGGCCAGGTAATCGGCGCGGCTGAGGTTGTGTGCCAGCTCCTTGTAGAAGTCTGCGATCATCTTGGTCTTAACTGCCTGCAGGCGTTCTTCGGTCACGCCGCTTTGCGCCAATTCATTGATGACTGCTTGAATGTTATTCACATTTTGCCTTGCATCGCTTCCGGGTTTGTAGATGCCAAAGGCAACCGTCAGGCTCGGACCGGCAACCGTCAATACATTGCCCAAGGGCCAGGCCATGCCGCCAGAGATGGAGAGCATGGACTGCTCTTCCTTGACCATTCTCTGATAGAGCAGGCTGGCCTCGCCTCCCAGCAGCAGTTCACCCAACACGGCCAGAGGATAATAATCGGGGCTTTCCGGCCCGGGCATCTTCCAGCCGATGGCCAGCGCTGGTGCTGTAGCGTGGCTGTCCATTTCCTGCTTGAAGCGTTCTTTGGTATTTAAAGGTTCCGAAACATCCGGGCGTGGAGGGACGGGTGCACTTGCAATCTTGCTGAAATACTTGTTGACCAATGCGTGAACCTGATCGGCATCTACATCCCCCGCGATGGCGATTACGGCATTGTTGGGCGTGTAGTAGGTGGCATGAAAGCGTTTTACATCCTCGATACTGGCTTTGTCCAGATCAATGAAGGAGCCATAACCATCGTGGGAATTTTCCCACTTGTCGAAAGCCAGGGCCGCAAGATCTGTCCAGAAAAACAGCCCATAGGGCTTGTTCTTCACATTGACACGGATTTCTTCTTTGACCACGTCCCGCTGGTTGTTCAGGTTTTCTTCGGAGAAATCCAGATGTCGCATGCGGTCGGCTTCCAGCCACAGGATTGGCTCCAGGGCAGATACCGGCGCCTTGGAAATGTAGTTGGTGTAATCATAGCGGGTGGAGCCATTGAGAGAGCCACCGCCTCCCTGGATGATTTTTACAAAGCTGCCCTTGGGGGCGTTGGGGGTTCCCTCGAACATCATGTGCTCGAACAAATGAGCAAATCCGGTACGCCCTCTTGGCTCAAGGCGAAAGCCGACATGATAGGCGATGGACAGGCCAAAGGTCGGGGAGGAGTGATCTTCAGACACCACAAGGGTCAACCCATTGTCGAGCTTGTAGGTGCTGATGGGCAACTGTTGTGCAGCTGTAGTGCTTGACAGGGCCAGCAGCAACAGCGCTGGTGCCAGCCATTTCAGGGTCTTGTTCATGTTCTCCTGTTCTCCATTGGTTGGCCGGTATTTCATCTTCGTAGTCGAAGTTGCCGGGCAGTCTTCCGCTAATCTTGATTGATTGTGCTTTTTGCTGGCGTGGATTTTATTGGCCCGGAAATGAAATGTCATGCCTTCGTGAATGATTTGGCGCGAGGCATAGTCCGCAGCCGATAGCCAATCCAATTGGCAAAGCGAAAATGCAGCAGCACGGAACGACAAAAAGTATAGCATTTTATTGCCGGGCCAATAGCGTTCAGCGAAGGCTGAAGGCAGGCGCTGTGCAGACCCGGAAAATCCTCCTCATAGAAAAGGGCTAACAAATTAATATTGTAAATAGTAATTTACTACTTAACAATATAAGCAAACTCTGAAATACTAATATGCAGATGGCGGGTTGCTTGCGCATCTATAACAAACAGCTAACTGATTTTGGAGAAATATCATGAAAAAATTGATTAAAGTTGCTGCTGTAGCAGCACTGATCGCTGCTTCTGCTTCTGCTTCCGCCTGGTGGGGTGGCCCGTGGGGTAACAATGGTTACGGAAACAACAACAATGCCTGGGACAACGCTATGGATGGTATGGGTGATGGCTATGGTTCCGGTGATTTCAACTTTGGCATGAGTGGTTCCGCTCGTGGTAACAGCTATGGTCGTGGCTATGGCAACAACCGTTATGATGGTTATAACGGCTACGGTTATGCCCCCTATGGTTATGCTCCTTACGGCTATGCTCCTTATGGCGGTGCTCCCGGCCCTTATGGCGCTCGTGGTCCTTACGGTACTCCTGGCCCGTATGGTGCTCCTGCTCCTTACGGTGCTCCTGCAGCTCCTCAGGCACCTGCGGCTCCGGCCAAGTAAGTTTGCAATGAACCCGGGTGCGCCTGTGGTCTCGGTGCACCCGGCAGTTTTTCGGATGAATTGGTACATCTAAATGATGCCGGAGAGTGTGTGATGAACAAGATTGTAAGAATGAGTATGGCTGCTGTTCTGGTTGCTGTTTCCGCTTCTGCTTCTGCATGGTGGGGAAACAACGATACATGGGGCAATGATGGCGTTGGCGATGTTATGGGCGATATGTTTGGCGACATGGATTTCAACTTCAATATGCGTGCCCACGGTAATGGTTATGGTCGTGGAGATGGCTACGGCTACAATCGCTATGATGGACGCAATGGCTATGGTTATGCGCCGTATGGCTATGCCCCTTATGGTGCGCCCGTTGCGCCTGCCATGAGCGAAGAGCAGCAAAAAGCTGCCGCCGAGCAATATGCCAGGGCTGTTGAAGCGCAGCGCAAGGCAGCAGAGGCTTATGCCGCCCGGCAGGCAGAGATGTTCAGACAGCGCCAGGCAGCTGCTCCCCGGCAGGCCATGCCTGCCCCCTACCGGGCGCCGCAATTCACCGGCTTCAGAACCCGTGAAGAGGCAATGAAGGCAATGGAGGCTCGTCATGCGCAAATGGAGAAGGAAATGGAAGCCCGCCGTGCCCGGTTTGAAAAGGATTGCAACAAGTCCTGATCAGGCAGATCAGCTAGTGTACTGCGTCGGAATCAAAGGCTCTTTCAGCGTCCCCCAAAAGTGCCAGGACAAGGCGGGGTGCGTTGCTCTCTTGGCAAGTACCCCAACACCGTCCTGGCGCTTTTGGGGGATTCCCTTCGGGTGAGCCACAATGCGGCCATCTGCGGCGCTGCGCTCGCTTGAAAGGGGGTGGCCCTTCCTGTGCGAGTACGCCTTGCATCTGGCCGCATTGTGACTCACTGAAAGGGCCTTTGATTCTGACGCAGTACACTAGCCGGATATTTCACCCAGTCGCCAAAAAATAAAGATAAGCGGTTGTTTTTTTATAGATATTATTGGAATTTTAGCAAAGTACTAAAGTGTAACCGGGCCACGGCTTGCGTCCACCCTCGCACTGATCTTGCCGCCCAGAGATGGTATTTCCTCAATCATCAATAGCTCAGGCTATTGATTCAATTGGAAATCCGCCTCTGAACGACAATCTCAGCACGATCATCGGACTCCTGAGTGAAACATCCGGCTAGTTGATGGAGGCGCGCCCGGTTATGCCGGGCGCGCTTTTTTTCCACTGGTATTTCCCGTGTGCTAGGATTCATATACTTTATCCTGGACTCGTACGGGCATCTGCCTGCTCAGAGCGGGGCAACAGAGAGGCCTCAAATGATGAGAAAGCAGAATATTACACAGAAGTTTTCGGTGGCATTCGCATATATCTTTTATGTTTTCGCTGTGACCAGTGTTGTTGCTGTAGGCTATTATTACTTGCAGCATGGCGGTGATCATCCCTCTGTTGCTGCTTGGGCCGCCGCTATCGTTTTCTTTATTAGTGGTGGTGTGGTGCTGCACGTCATGGGGCGGGCCGATATTCCGGACTTCCGCATCAAGTGATTTATTGATTATCTCCGCTGATTTTGATCAGCATCAAGCCGCGCAACAGGCATTTGTGGCATAAAGCGCCATGTTTGAGAATCAAACCTTTCCGCAAGCCGTTCTGTCTGATCTGGTCAATACCTTTGGCCAGGATCTGAAGCGCCGTTACGGGGAGCGGGTACACAAGCTGGCTATTAATGCCGGTTTTACCTGCCCCAATCGTGACGGCAGCAAGGGCAGGGGCGGTTGCACTTTTTGCAACAATGTTTCCTTCAGCCCGAATGCGCGTAGTGAGCCGGATGTGCTTGAGCAGCTTGCATCTGGCCGACAGGTGTTGGGAAAGCGTACTGGTGCAAAGAAGTTTCTGGCGTATTTTCAAGCGTATACCAATACTTATGCGGACGTGGACGCCCTTGACCGGATCTACCGCCAGGCGCTGTCCGAGCAGGATGTGGTGGGGCTTTCCATTGGCACCCGCCCGGATTGCGTGCCCCCGGCGGTGCTGGATCTGCTGGCTTCCTATCAGGATCAGGGGCATGAAATCTGGCTGGAGCTGGGCCTGCAGTCCGCCTTCGATCACACGCTGGAAAAGGTCAATCGCGGGCATGGTTTTGCAGAATACCGCCAGGCGACCGCCGCGGCTCATGCACGGGGGCTGGCGGTTTGCACGCACCTGATCGTGGGCCTGCCCGGAGAGCGTGCGGGAGATTCCCTGTCGAGCCTGGATCGCGTGCTGGAGCTGGGCGTACAGGGGCTGAAAATCCATCCCCTGCATGTGGTGAAAGGCACCCGACTGGCGAACCAATGGCGGCGGGAGGAATACCGGCCGCTGCAATTTGGTGAGTATGTGGACGCCGTGGTGCAGATGGTGGCGCGCACTCCCGCAGATGTGGTTTATCATCGGCTTACCGGCACAGCGCAGGAAAATGTCCTTCTTGCCCCGCAATGGTGTAACTGGAAATGGCGGGTATTGAATGCCATTACCCGCAAACTGGCTGAATCCGGCCTCGAACAGGGTGCCATGCTTGCGCCCCTGCCATCTGCCGTCAATTCTGATTAAGAGGTTTTTTCATGCAGCTTGTATGTCCGGCGGGTAATCTGCCGTCCCTCAAGGCCGCCATCGATGAAGGTGCGGATGTGGTGTATCTGGGCTTCAAGGACGATACCAATGCGCGTAATTTTGCCGGTCTGAATTTCAATGACCGCACCCTGGATCAGGGGCTGGACTATGTGCGCAGCTGTGGCCGCGAGGTCTATGTCGCGCTCAATACCTACCCGCGTCCCCAGGGCTGGAAGCGCTGGCAGGCTGCGGTGGACAGGGCAGCGGACATGCAGATGAATGCGTTGATCGCGGCAGACATGGGGGTGCTGGACTATGCCGCCAACCGCCATCCTGATTTGCCTTTGCATCTGTCGGTGCAGGGTTCGGCCACCAACTACGAAGCGCTGAAATTCTACAAGGAACGCTTTGGCATCCGCCGCGCCGTGTTGCCGCGGGTGCTGTCCATGTCCCAGGTGAAGCATGTGGCGGAAAACGCAGAGGTGGAAATCGAAGTGTTCGGTTTTGGCAGCCTGTGCGTAATGGTGGAGGGACGTTGCCTGCTGTCTTCCTATGCCGCCGGACAATCCCCCAACACCCATGGCTGCTGCTCCCCGGCAGGTGAGGTGCGCTATGAGGAAACCGCCACGGGCATGGAGACCCGCCTGGGCGGGGTGCTGGTGGACAAGGTGGGCAAGGGTGAAAATGCGGGCTACCCCACGGTGTGCAAAGGCCGTTACGATGCCCTGGACAAGACCTATTACGCCATGGAAGAGCCCACCAGCCTCAACACCCTGGATCTGTTGCCCGAGCTGCTGGCCGCCGGCGTGGTCGCCATCAAGATAGAAGGGCGGCAGCGCAGCCCCGCCTATGTGAGGCAGGTTGCGCAGGTTTGGCGTCAGGCCATCGACAGCTGTCTGAAAGACCCCCAGGGTTTTCAGCCGCGCAACGAATGGATGCAACAGCTTGGCGCCGTATCCGAAGGGCAGCAGACCACCCTGGGTGCATATCACAGAACCTGGCAATGAGTGAGACTTCCATGAAACTATCTCTTGGCCCCGTGCAGTACTACTGGTCCCGTGAGGATCTGATGGATTTTTACCAGCAGGTGGCGGATATGCCGGTGGATATCGTGTATCTGGGAGAGACCGTCTGTGCAAAACGGCGGTTGTTCCGCTTCGATGACTGGATGGATACCGCCCGCAAACTCCGGGACGCAGGAAAGGAGGTGATCCTGTCCACCATGGCGCTGCTGGAAGCGGAATCCGAGCTGAAATCCCTGCGGCGTATCTGCAACAATGGCGAATTCCTGGTGGAGGCCAACGATATGGCGGCGGTGCAGCTGCTTTCGGCGGCGGGTCTGCCCTTTGTGGCCGGGCCGACGGTGAACATCTACAACGCCGCGACTTTGCAGGTGCTGGCGAATGCCGGTCTCAAACGCTGGGTGCCCGCGGTGGAGCTGGGTAGGGACACCCTGGCGGCCATTGCGCTGGAGGCGCCGAAAGGCGTGGAGACGGAGCTGTTTGCCTGGGGGCGCATGCCTTTGGCCATGTCCGCCCGCTGCTACACCGCCCGCGCCTATGATCTGCCCAAGGACGATTGCCAGTACCGCTGCCTGGATCACGCCGATGGCTTGACATTGCGCACCCGGGAGGGCGAGCCTTTCCTGGCGATCAACGGGATCCAGACCCAGTCGGCATTGACCTGCAATCTGCTCGCTGAAGTGGATGAAATCAAGGCCCTTGGGGTGGATGTGCTGCGCATCAGTCCCCAGGCGCACCATACCGGCCGTATTGCGCAGGCATTTGCTGATGTGCTGCAGGGGCAGAGCAAGGAAAAGCTGCCCGATATGGAGCGTCTTATGCCGGTGGGTGGTTGTGACGGCTACTGGCAGGAGCAGGCCGGCATGCGCTATTCACAAAAGTGAGGTTGTTATTAACCCGGCAACGAACCATGTCATCCTCAGGATGTCAGACGCGAGCCAGGCCGCGACGCCTTGCCACGAATGCGCTCGGGATGGCTGAGGGCGACAGCGTTAGTCGCCGGTTACTATCAGTCCGGTAACAGACCCGCGAGGCGGCTTGCCAGGCGATGCAGGGGATCGGGAAGCAGGTTCTCATCGAGAGAATAAAGCAGGTTCTTGATTTCCAGCCCCAGTTCCGTGTCGCCTTCCAGCTGCAGGCGGCGCTGGAAGAACAGGGTGTCCGGGTCTTCCTCGTTCAAGGCCAGCAACAAAAATTCCCTTGCCTTGCCGCCAAAGCGCACATCCGCCGCGCTTTGCGCTGGTGCTGGCGTGAGCTTCCCTTGCCGTAGCGTCAGGCGATAGTCCAGGGCCAGATCCATTACTTCGATCTGCAAAACCCTGTCCTGCAGGAAATCCAGCTCACCACTGGCCAGAGGCTCGGACAGCAGCCGGTTCAACAGCAGGGTCAAACCTTGTGAATGCAGTCGGCCAGGCAGCAGTTTTCCGGGCAGGGTAAGCAATGTCCCGACGCGGGGTGGGGTGAATGGCAAGGGCAAACGTGTAATCATGAGCGGAGTTTGCCATGGTAATTCCCGCAATCATTTGAGGAACGTCAAGGAAAAGGCGGATAGAGCAAGGAAAATGCTCACTTCTGATCGTCATAATTGTCATAACCGTTTCTTCCAGGAGAAGTACAGCATGCCCTTACAGATTGGTGATCCTCCGGTAATGCGAAAACCCGGTGGTTTTGCACTGTTTGCTCTAGGGTTTCGCCCGTTTTTTCTGGCGGCAGGTGTTTCTGCGTTGGCGTTCTTGGGATTGTGGCTGGTTCTATGGCGGGGTGTGGTGCCTGCGGGGGGGTACTTTGCTCTGGTGGAGTGGCATGCCCATGAGATGCTGTTTGGGTATACGGCAGCGGTAATTGCAGGTTTTTTGCTGACCGCAGTAAAAAACTGGACTGGTATGGCGGTGCCGACGGGCAGGTTGCTGGCGGTAATTTTCGGTATATGGTTGCTGGGGCGGCTACTGGTGTTGGTGCCAGGTGTGCCAGGGTGGCTGGTGGCTGCTGTCGATCTGGCTTTCATTCCTTTGGTGGGCTGGGCGCTCTGGCGCCCTCTGTGGTATGGGAGAAACAAAGCCAACCGCATGTTTTTGCTGATATTTGCAGGGATGACTCTGGCCAATCTGCTAATGCATCTGGATGTGGCGGGCGTGGCGCCGGGGCTGTGGTTCCGAGGCGCCTATCTGATGATGGATATGGTGCTGCTGGTGTTGTTGCTGGTGGCGGGCAGAGTGGTGCCGTTCTTTACCGATAAGGCAGTCATGGGCGCCCGTTCCGTTGTCCGCCCCTGGGTGGAAAAGGCGGCTTTTGCCAGTATGGTTGCTGTGGCTGCCGCCGAGCTGGCTTTCCCTCTTGGGCCGGCGGCCGGCATTGTATTGTTGGTGGCGGCGCTGATCCAGGGCATACGCCTGGCTGGCTGGTACAGCAATGGTATCTGGCGAGTGCCGATTCTCTGGGTGCTGCATATAGGTTATGCCTGGCTGGTGCTGGGGTTGGCTTTGCGTGGCCTGGCCGGATTCGGTCTGCTCCCTTCAGCGATTGCCCTCCATGCCATCACCGTTGGTGGCATTGGTGTGCTGACCCTGGGCATGATGGCGCGGGTGGCGCTGGGCCATACCGGTCGAAACATCAACGACACCGGCCCCTTGTTGCCGATAGCTTTTGTGCTGCTTAATATCGGTGCCGTACTGCGCGTGTTTGGCCCCCTGTTTGCAGCAGAGCAATTCAATTTGTGGATCGATATTGCCGGAGGGCTGTGGATGCTCGCATTCGCAGCGTTTGTTCTGGTGTATACGCCCATACTGATCAGGCCCCGGGTTGATGGCCGGCCAGGTTAATTGTCTCTATTGTGGGAAGAAGATCCCCGCAGATGGCTCCCACTGCCCTGAATGCGGAGCGGTGTCCCATTTTCAGGAAAAAGGCTATCGTGCCGGCATACGCCGCAAGTTTCTGCTCTGGTTCGTGATTCTGGTGGTTTTTTGTACGGTTATGATTCTGTGGTTGCCGCGCTGAAACCGATCCCGCAGGCTGTTATTTGGTCAGGCTCATGAACAGTTTTGGCAGCTTTTCCGGCAGCCGTTCCACCCGGTCGATGACGGTATAGTTGTTGCGTCCGAATATATCGGCCACATAGTCGTCAGCATGGGGATCGAGGCTGATGCAGTAGGTGGTGATTCCTTTGCTGTCCAACTCGGTCACTGCTACATGAGTGTCTTCCTGCAGGTATTTGGGATCCTGTACGTCGATGTCATGAGGTTCGCCATCGGTAAGCACCAGCAGTAGCCGTTTCTCCTCGCGGCGGTTCTCAAGATAGCGGCCGGCATGGCGCAGGGCCGCGCCCATACGCGTCGAATGACCTGCCTCCATTGCCGCCAGGCGGCCCTTGGATTCATCGCCCCAACATTCATTAAACCCCTTGAAGTGGGCGTACCGCACCTCGTGACGGGTATTGGAAGAAAAGCCGGATATGGCGAAGGGGTCACCGAGCGCTTCCACCGCGGTCGCCAGCAAGGAGACTGCCTCCTGACTCAGCTGCAAAATGGTGGAATCGGCGCCCTGGGGTACTTCATTGATTGATTCTGACAGGTCAAGCAGCAGCAGCACGGCGATGTCGCGGCCATCCTTGACGTGGCTCTGATGGATGCGGGTATCGGGAGTGGAGCCGATGCGGTAATCGATGGCGGCGCGAATCGCCACATCCAGGTCCAGTTCATCACCCTCTTCCTGATAGCGTACCCGGCGACGCTGCTGTGGCTTGAGCAGATCGACGATCTGTTTCAGTTGCTTGGCCAGGCGCTTGTGCTTTTCCAGCAGCCGGTCAATGTGGCTGGCGTCACCCTGGGGCTGAATCGCTTCGTAGACGGTGACCCAGTCGGGGCGATAGTTCTGTACCGACTGATCCCATTCGTGGTAGTGCTGCGGTGGCAGCAGTTCATCCTCATCGGTTCCCTGGCCCCGGTTGGCTGCGCCGTGGTCGGAGTGAAAGTCATCCTCGTCCTCCACATCCTCAAGGAAGACCCACAGGTAGCGGTTGTCGTCGCGATAGCTGACCTCGGTATCTTCGAACCAGACCTTCGGCTTGCGGAAGTCGTGCTCGTGATTGTCCTTCAGCCAGTGTACCCCCAGCTCGGTACTGAGTGAGGCATCGAATGGATCCGCCTCGATACGAGCGCGGAACTTTGCCGCGTATTCCAGCAGGCTTTCGTCGCTGTAATTGTGATCCGGATTTAACAGAGCGTAGGAGAGCATTGCCAGCTTGTGACGAATGCAGGACCAGCCCTCGGGGCAACTCCCCGGTTTGGGCTTCGGGTGCATCGATAGCCACAGCTTCCGCAACCCGGGATATTGCCGCATCGCCAGATGTTCGACCCGGGCATCCTCGAACACCTCGATACAGATGTGCTGAAAGGTGCTGAAGTTGTCGGCCAGATAGGGTTCCGACCAGATCTTGTGCGCCATCATGTGGGCGATGGTCGCACGGTAGCGGTCGATGCCGCTGACTGGCCCCAGATCCTCATAGACATCCGGCAGATGGATCCCCAGCCGGTCGAGGTGGGGGCGTGGTTTGCGCAGGGAGTCGAATGCCTCCGAGTAGGGACAGAAATCGGTCTCCAGGTCCCAAAGGGCACGCTCGAACAGGCGCAGCTGCCGCTCATGATCCATGAACAGGGTGCCGTTACGCTCCTTGACCAGCATCGCCTTGGCGTCGGCGCTCTGCAGGCTGAAATAGTCGGGCAGGCGATGGGGGTGGTCGCGATAAACGCGGATGCCGTAGTTGATCCAGTTCTCCACCCCGGCCATGCTGAGCTGGTTGAACAGGTAGGGCGCACGCTCGGCCAGCAGCTGGGTGCCTTCCTTTGCCTCTTTCGCCATCTGTTCTATCAGTCGCAGCCAGCCGCGCAGCAGTCCGATGCTGCCAAGGCGGCGCGCCACCGCAGGCAGGGTGGCGAGAAAAGGATTGATCGCCTTGCCGGCAGCATATTCGGAAAGCAGTGCACAAGTGGCAGCCACCTCGGGGATGATCGCCTCGTCGCTGTGGCGCACCACCTCCGGGATTTCATCGAGAAAGATCAGCACCAGCTCGGTACCGCGCCCCAGGCTGCATACGCGGTCGGCATTTTCCAGCCAGGCGTCTACTCCCTCTGGTGAAAGCAGTTCCCTGGCCTGGAGAAAAGCATCCTCAAAAATATCATCGATTTTGCGAACGCTGCACTGGAGTCGATCCCGCCACGCTTGAGTTTCCGGATTCATGATACAGCTCTTCGGCGCCTGGGGCGTCAGGCGAGGATCATCTCGACGGCGGCATCCAGTGTGGCGCGGATGTCGGGGTCATCGGTAATCGGGCGTACCAGCGCCATTTTGCAGGCCTCTACCGGCCCGATGCCATCATCGATCAGTTGCGCCGCATAGACCAGCAGCCGGGTGGAGATTCCCTCATCCAGGCCATGGCCCTTGAGGTTGCGGGCGCGGTGGGCGATATCTACCAGATGTTCGGCCAGCGCAGCATCCACGCCGCCTTCATGGGCAACGATACGTGCTTCTTCGGCCTTGTCCGGGTAATCGAAATCCAGCGCAGTGAAGCGTTGCTTGGTGGACTGTTTCAAATCTTTCATCAGGCTCTGGTAGCCGGGGTTATAGGAGATCACCAGCTGAAAATCAGGATGTGCCTCCAGCAGTTCACCCTTCTTGTCCAGCGGCAGTACGCGGCGGTGATCGGTGAGCGGATGGATTACCACCGTGGTGTCCTGGCGCGCCTCGACCACTTCGTCAAGATAGCAGATGGCGCCAACACGCGCCGCCACCGTCAGCGGGCCATCCTGCCAGCGGGTGCCCTTTTCGTCGAGCAGGAAACGCCCCACCAGATCGGCGGCGGTCATGTCCTCGTTACAGGCGACAGTGATCAGCGGTTTCTGCAGCTTCCACGCCATATACTCGATGAAACGTGATTTTCCGCAACCGGTCGGTCCTTTGACCATCACTGGCAGGCGGCGGTTATAGGCAGATTCATAGAGTGTTACCTCGTTGCCGGTAGTCTGGTAGAAAGGTTCCTCTTCGATCAGGTACTGCTGTTTGTCAGTCATCGCATTGTTCTCGCTTCGGGTCGATCCTCATTAGCAGGCCATTGAAAAACGCAGTTTTTTGATGGCCTGTGTGCGGTACAAGGATGTACCGCCATTCTCAGTGGCTGTAAGCCATTGAAAATGAGGGAACCGGGAAATCGCATTTTCCGGTTCCGTGGTTGAAACAGCCCATGGAGGAACTTTTTCAACATCCTCATTAGAGAAGAGAGTGAAGCCCACTCTCTTCTGTGATGAGGACTCCACCCCATGATGGGGTGAAGTCTCATGTAGCCGGGTTGCTTACTTGTGCACACCCAGCTTCTCGCGCCAGCCTGGATACAGGTTGTCGGCATCTTCCTGGAAGGTCTCCAGAGCGCCGCGCAGCTCAGGATGATCCTTGGCGTAGTCAACCAGATCAACACCTTCTTGCCAGGCGTTGACGGCCTGCCGCAGGGAAGTGGCGCCAGCAACGATGCCATCCTTGTGGCCAAGAGCGCCGCCGCCGGAGGTCTGAATGACGTTGCAGTGGCCCAGGTTATCAAAGAAGCCTGGCAGACGCAGGGCATTCATGCCGCCGGAGATAATCGGCGTACAGGACTTCATCTTGCCCCAGTTCTGGTGGAAGTAATCGCCGTCGACATCATCATCGACCAGCATCAGGGCGTTGACCTTGTCGCTGGCATAACCTTCCATTTTTCCGTAACCCATGGTGCCAACGTGAATTCCGGAAGCCCCTGACATACGTGCCCACTTCATGTGAGCCAGTGCGGTGTAACCGCGGTTGGACTCTTCTGAAGTGATAGCACCGTGCCCTGCGCGATGATAGTGCAGGAACTGATTGGGGAAGTAACGGCGTGCCGTTGTAACCATGCCACAACCACCCACATAGCCATCTACCAGGAAGGCAACATTTTCGGCGTGCTCGCCGAAGGTCTCAAGGATGTATTCGCCGCGAGCGATCATCTCGAACGGGTCATCAGCGGTGATGTTGGCGGAGAAGATCTTTGCCTCACCGGTCTCATCCATGGCGCGCTTCATTGCATCGGCGACCAGCGGAGTGATTTCGCGCATCGGTGCATAGAGCTGGTTGCCCTGGGGTTCGTCGTTCTTGATGAAGTCGCCACCGAGCCAGAACTGATAGCAGGCGTCAGCGAACGGCTTGGAACGCAGGCCCAGTTTTGGCTTGATGATAGTGCCGACCACCATGCCGCCGTTGTCGAGATCCCGGCCCAGTACCCGCCACATATCGACGATATTCATTGATGGACCATCGAACAGGCGCAGGAATTTGGGTGGTACATAGAAATCGAGCAGTTTGGCGTACTCTACATCACCCATGCCCTGGTTGTTACCCACGATCAAGGTCATCATGGAGACTACCATGGCGCGACCGTCAGTGATGTTGCGGTCGAACAGTGCAATCGGGTAAGCGATCTTCATCAGTTCCTTGTCCTCATCCACGAAGTAGCAGATGGCGTCAAGGTTCTTGGTGAAATCATCAGTGGTTACCACTTGCACGTTGGTGCCGGTGGAGGACTCGGCGCAGAAATGGGCTGCAGTACCGATGAAATCAAAGAAACCGGGCTTTGGTCTTATTTTATAGGCGGTCAACACCCAATCGCCGCTGGCGATGAGGTCTTCCTCTTTGAGATCCAGATTGGCATAACGACTAGTTTGGTCAAGCATGATTTTCTCCTTTACTCCGGGTTATAATTCACTAAGCGGCAGTGGCCGCGTGCGGGTATTCTCGGGAAAAACTGGTATAAAGGGAAATCAATGCTGTCTATTGTTAGTATAGAGTAAAATCTATGGTTTTTTTCATGGTTTTTTTTGCTGGCGCAAATCTGGTTCGCCAAGTCGTGCTGCGCCGCTCGATCCTTGCACTTGATCAGGCGGCATACTGGAGTCACGCCAGTTTTTTCCATCATAATGGGAAATCGTTTAATGGAAAGCGGAGCCAATTAGATATTTCTGAATTGTGTTGACAATGGCGCCCTTGGTGGAAGGGTTATTGATTGATAACTTGTTGAAAGTATTGGTCGGAGTGAGAGGATTCGAACCTCCGGCCCCTGCCTCCCGAAGGCAGTGCTCTACCAGGCTGAGCTACACTCCGATTTGCGTCAAATCGACCGTTGTACCGAGAAGTCGGCCAATGCGGCCAGGGCGCTGTTGAATGCAGAAGGGGGTAATGCTTCCAGCGCCTTTTTCGCCAGTTCTGCTTCTTCCCTGGCACGGCGGGCAGTGTAAGTGATTGCGTCAGTGGATTCAATTGCCGCCATGACTTCATCGGCCATGTCGGCGCCGCCTTTTTCAATCGCAGTTCTCAGCAGTTTTTGCTGTTTCTTGTTGCCGGTCTGGATGGCGCGGATCAGGGGCAGGGTGGGTTTTCCTTCGGCCAGGTCATCTCCCAGATTCTTGCCGATGTCTTCATCGGAAGAGCCGTAGTCCAGGGCATCATCGATCATTTGAAAAGCCATGCCCAGATGCAAACCATAATCGGCCAGCGCCTGTTCCTCGCATTCCGGCCGTTCCGCCACGATGGCGGCCAGCCTTGTGCCCGCTTCGAACAAGGTGGCGGTTTTGCGGGTGATGACTTCCATGTACTGCTCCTCTGTGGTGTCGGGATCATTGCAGTTGAGCAGCTGCAGCACTTCTCCTTCGGCAATACGGTTGGTGGCGTGGGAGAGCACGTCCATCACGCGCAGGTTCTGGATTTCCACCATCATCTCGAAAGAGCGGGAGTAGAGAAAATCACCGACCAGGACGCTGGCTGCGTTGCCCCAGACGGCATTGGCGGTTTCGTTGCTGCGGCGCATGTCCGAGCCATCCACCACATCGTCATGCAGCAAGGTGGCGGTGTGAATAAATTCAATGATGGCCGCCAGATTGATATGCTGGTTTCCCTGGTAGCCTACTGCAAGGGCGGCAAGCTGGACGATCATCGGACGCAAGCGCTTGCCGCCGCTGTTGATAATATAGTGGCCAATTTGATTGATAAGCACGACATCCGACTGGAGGCGATCCAGTATCAGCAGGTCGGTGGCCCGCATGTCGTCAGCAATGAGTTCGCGAATGGCGGAAAGTTCCATCAATACCAGGGAGATCAGGTCAAACAGGAATGTTGATGCTATAGGGAAACGCCTCTTCTGCCAAGGGTTTGGATAAATATGCCGTTCTGTTTGACCTGGGACGCGAATCTGGTTAAAATCCCGCGTCTTTCTGCTGGCTCTTTGAATTCTTGCTGGCCGTATTAACAGTTATTTTTACCGGAGACATGCTGACATGTATGCCGTAATCCAGACCGGGGGAAAGCAGTATCGCGTGAGCGAGGGCATGACCCTGAAGGTTGAAAAAATCAATGCCGAAGAAGGTTCCAGTGTCGAGCTGGACAAAGTGCTCATGGTTGCCGATGGCGATAACGTGCAGGTTGGCGCGCCTTACCTCGATGGCAAGGTGACTGCCACCGTGAAGGCACATGGCAAAGGAAAAAAGGTACATATCATCAAGTTCAAGCGGCGTAAGCACCACCTGAAGCGTCAGGGGCATCGCCAGCAATATACTGAACTTGAGATCACCGGCATCAACGCAGGTTGAGGAGAAGAAAACATGGCACATAAGAAAGCAGGCGGTAGTTCCAGAAACGGTCGCGATTCAGAATCCAAACGTCTTGGCGTAAAGATCTATGGTGGCCAGGCCATTAGAGCCGGCAGTATCATCATTCGTCAGCGTGGCACCCGGGTACATGCCGGCGTTGGCGTTGGTTGCGGCAGGGATCACACGCTGTTTGCCCTGAGTGACGGTGTCGTCAAGTTTGAGAAGAAAGGCCCCAGGATGCGTCAGTTCGTGAGCGTGGTGCCCGCCTGATACTCGTTAAAGAAACGGAATCAAGGCAAGAAGCCTCGCCACCTGGCGGGGCTTTTTTTGTTTTGCGGTAGAATGAGCAGATGAAATTCGTAGATGAAGCCATCATCAAGGTGGAAGCAGGCGACGGCGGCAATGGCTGCGTTAGCTTCCGTCGTGAAAAATATATACCCAAGGGCGGCCCAGATGGTGGCGACGGTGGCGATGGCGGCCATGTGTTCCTGGTGGGTGATGAGGGCCTCAATACCCTGGTGGATTTCCGTCACAAGCGCCTGCATCGTGCCGAGCGCGGGCAAAACGGCATGAGCCGGCAGATGTACGGACGCAAGGGAGCCTCCCTGTATGTTCGGGTTCCCGTGGGCACCCGGATCAGGGATCTGGACACGGGTGAGATCATCGGGGAAATTCTCGCGGAAGGGCAGGAAATGCTGGTTGCCCGTGGCGGGAAACACGGCTTGGGCAATATTCACTTCAAGAGCAGTACCAACCGTGCTCCCCGGCAGGCCACCAGTGGTACGCCGGGTGAAAAGCGAAACCTCAGTCTGGAGCTCATTGTGCTTGCGGATGTAGGGTTGCTGGGGATGCCGAATGCAGGGAAATCCAGCCTGATTGCGAAGCTCTCCCATGCCCGGCCCAAGGTGGCGGACTACCCTTTTACTACCCTGTATCCCAATCTTGGTGTGGTTGATATGGGGCAGGGGCGCAGCTTTGTTATTGCTGATATTCCCGGTGTTATTGCTGGTGCGGCGGAAGGTGCGGGACTTGGCCTGCAGTTCCTCAAACATTTGTCCCGCACTCGCCTGGTGCTGCATCTGGTGGATATTGCTCCCATGGATGAGTGTGTGAATCCTGCGGAAGAAGTGCGCCAGCTGGCTGCTGAAGTCGAGAAATATGGTGGCGACCTGGCTGAGCGGGAACGATGGCTGGTGCTGACCAAAAAAGATTTGCTGCTGGATGAGGAATTTGCAGAGAAAAAACAGGCGCTGCTGGCCGATCTCGACTGGAAGGGAGCCGTGTTCTCAATCTCCTCGGTTACAGGAGAGGCCATGGACGATCTCGCCCAGGCCCTGATGCGGCATATCGAGTCTTTTGCCGATCCCGAGCAGGAAGAGGGAGAGCAGGAAGAGATTCCTTACGACCCGACCCAATCCTGATGATTAGCAGAGATGGCATCGCTGAAACCCGCCGCTGGGTCGTCAAAATCGGCAGCGCCTTGCTTACCGCAGAAGGCCAGGGGCTGGATCGCCAGGCGCTGGGTGGCTGGGTGGATCAAATGGCAGGCTGGCTGGAACAGGGCAACGAACTGGTGCTGGTTTCCTCCGGCGCGGTGGCGGAAGGCATGTGCCGCATGGGTTGGGACAAGCGCCCCGATACCCTTCACGAGTTGCAGGCTGCCGCAGCGATCGGCCAGATGGGGCTGGTGCAGGCATGGGAAAGCTGCTTCCAGCGCCGGGGTTTGCATACCGCCCAGGTGCTGGTGACCCACGATGATCTTTCCAATCGCCGCCGCTATCTGAATGCGCGCAGCACCTTGCAGACCCTGCTGGCGCTGGGTGTAGTGCCGGTGGTGAATGAAAACGATGTGGTCGCCAATGATGAATTGCGTTTTGGTGACAATGACACTCTTGCTGCGCTGGTGGCCAATCTCATCGAGGCGGATCTTTTGGTATTGCTGACAGATCAGGATGGTTTGTTTGACGCCGACCCACGCACTTCAACGGAAGCCAGCCTGATTGAACATGTACGGGTTGATGACCCTCGCCTGGACGCTTTTGCGGGTGATACGGGCAGCGGTGTTGGCAGTGGTGGCATGCTGACAAAGTTGCGTGCTGCACGACTGGCAGCCCGTTCGGGGGCGGCAACCATCATTGCTTCCGGTAAGGAAAAAGATGTCCTGCATGGTATTGCCAGGGGAAAGCAACTGGGCACATTACTGGTGCCCTCCCAGGAACCGGATGCTGCACGCAAGCGCTGGTTGGCTGCGCAGCTACAGGCGCATGGCAAGCTGATGCTCGATGCCGGTGCGGTAAAAATGCTGCGGGAATCCGGCTCCAGTTTGTTGTCTGTGGGCGTGACGGCGGTGGAAGGCCGTTTTTCCCGGGGGGAGATGGTGGTTTGTGTTGGCCCGGATGGTCGGGAAGTGGTGCGGGGACTGATCAACTACTCAGCAGACGAAGCGCGGAAAATTGCCGGAAAACCCAGTCATGATTTTGAACGGATACTGGGCTACATGGATGAAAAGGAACTGATCCACCGGGATAACCTGGTTGTCCTGTGACCTGGCTGCTGGCGTATGCCGCTCTGGGCGCTGTGGCCGGCGTGCTGGCCGGGTTGATGGGCATCGGCGGTGGTCTGGTGATTGTGCCCGGCTTGCTGTTTCTGTTTCATTTGCAGGGTTTTGAATCCTCTTTTCTCTCCCATATCGCCATTGGAAGCTCCCTGGCGATTATTGTCCCCACTGCGCTTTCTTCGCTGTGGGCGCACCACAAACGTGGCGCCATCGACTGGTCTGTCGTACTGCGGCTAACGCCAGGGCTGATGTTCGGCGCGCTGTGTGGCGCCTGGTTGGCGTCCCAATTCAGCACCGACTTGCTCAAGACCCTGTTCGGACTGTTTCTGTTGATGGTAGCTATCCAGATATTTTCAGGGCGCAACCCTGACCATGGAAAGACACGGGGGCAGGGCGCTGCTGTCTTTTTTCCCGTAGGGGCAGTGATTGGAACAGTCTCGGGACTGGTGGGCATTGGCGGCGGCACCATGACCGTGCCTTTTCTCGTCTGGCGGGGAAAGACCTTGCCCGGATCCATAGCGACTTCGGCGGCTTGTGGCCTGCCCATCGCCGTTGCCGGAACCCTGGGCTTCATGCTCATGGGAGCGGATGTGGGGGCAGGATCATCCACCGGCTTCGTGTATTGGCCTGCGGTTGTAGCCGTTGGGCTGTTTGCTGTGCTCATGGCTCCTGCTGGTGCACGGTTGGCGCACAGCCTGCCGATTCCGGTGCTGAAAAAATGGTTTGCCTTGCTGCTGGTGGTGGTAGGGGTGCGCTTGCTGATCAGCTAGTGTACTGCGTCGGAATTAAAGGAGCTTTCAGAGCCTCCCTTCGGGTGAGTCACAATGCGGCCATCTGCGGTGTCGTACTCGCTTGAAAGGGGGTGGCCCTTCCTGCGCGAGTACGCCTTGCATCTGGTCGCATTGTGACGCACTGAAAGGGCCTTTAATTCCGACGCAGTACACTAGGATCCCAAAAGTTGCCTGAAGCCCCTGTGGGCGGCGGAGTGTTTGGGTCGAGACGAAGGAAGCGGATCACCCTTCCCTGATCATCCCGAAGGGCCAGGCGATTGTCCTGTAACCGGTATGCAAACTGCTGAATCTGCCCCGTGTCAGCATCAATCAGCTGGAGACGCCCTGGCTGGATTTTCACATAGAAATTTCTGTATTGCTCCCGTGACCAGTACATGCGGGCGTAGCCCCGTTTGATCGCTAGAAGAATACGGTTTTTGCTGACCCAGGCACCTTCCAGCAGTTTGGGCTGTTGCGGCAACAGAGAAGCGCCGCCAGGTGGTGCAGGATAGGGCGACAGGTGATGTTGATAGCCAAAGGGGGTGGAGGAATATCCTATATGCCCGGAGAAGTCCTGGTAGAGACGCATCGTTTCGAACATGCCCAGCATGAAACGCATCATTTCTGCAAAGGGGCTGGCGTTGTTCCAGTTGCTGGCGCCTGCCGGCCCGATGAGCAGGAGCAGAAAGAGAACTTGTGCGGTTTTTTTCACGGAAACGACTGCTGGGCGGCTGTTGATTCGACAATTATAAAGCAATGATTAGACTCTTGAAAAAGTATGGAGTAAATTGTTTCGATTGTCCCGGAATCTGGAGGTTTAAGGCATTGACTGGAGGGAAAAATAAAGATGGAGAATCACAGGAACTGCGCCGCGCCCTTGATGAGCTGCTGGCAGAGCGAAAACAGTTGCTGGCAGTTTTTTGCCAAGCGGCAAACGCCAGCCAGGAGCATAGTGAAGAAAGTCGTACCCAGCTTTTTGCGCGCCTTTGTCAGCTATTGATGGATTATGCCGCCTTGTGGCAATTCGAGATCCATGATGTGCTGGTGCATTCTGCGGCAGAGCATTCTACTGCGGTGAAGGCGCTGGAACTGCACCAGCCCGTTATCCAGCAGGCAGCGAATAATGCCCTGGATTTCAATGATATGTTTGATATCTTTGTGCAAGAGGGAAAAACCCCCCAAATGGAATCCCGGTTGTCAGTTCTTGGTGAATCCCTGGCAAACCGTTTTGAAGCAGAAGATCAGATTGTCCTGAACCTTTGAGGAATAACCATGGCGTTGCTTGATAGCTCGATTGACAAGAATTCAGCGGCATTGCTGCAGGATGAATTGATTGTCCCAAAAAGGAAGTCCCTGCGGCTGGATACCTTTCCCAGGGGAACGGACAATGCGCGCATCGATGTGCGCCTGGAGCCATCGTTGAAAGCAGCCATTGAAGCAAATGCACGCTCTAGTATGGCCCGGCATATGCGTACATGGCACCTGTCTGCAAGCAGCGAACTACTGGGTGAAGAGGAGGCGGCGGCCGAGCAGTTCCAGAAGGTGTTCAACAAGCTAAGCATCGTCACAGCGCAAAAGGCCAGAAAATCTTCCCGAAGAGAAGTGTATCAGCTGTTTATCCTTTCCGTGGTAAAGCAGATCTATCTGAGCGTGGATCAGCAATTGCGGGAATGCAGGGAAGATTTTGACGAGGATTCGCTCCTTGGTGAGACTTCTGCCAGTGGTCGGGTTTCCCGGCACGAAAAACTGTGGCGTTTCAGCCGGCACCAGTCCATGTTGCGCTATCTTGTGAGCCGTGAGCTCATTGAGCAGCTCCACAGTATGGAGCTGGTGGGTCGCAAACAGCGGAAAAGTGTGCTTGCCCTGTCATGGCCGGTTGCAGAGGAAATGCTGTTCAACCCCTTGTTGCAGCTGAGTGATTTGAGCGATGAAGCAGCCTTTATCGAGATCTATCCCTTCCTGCTGATTAAGCCCAAGATGTTCAGAAATTTTGAGCGGCTGGTGCTGGACGTATTCTGTCACTGGCTGCCGGACTGCCCGGTGCGACGGTTGTCGGAGCAGCAGAATGATGATCTGAATACATTGCAGCTGCGCCGGGACAAAGGGGATTTTCCTGCCTATGCCCAGGTGGAGGCCTATCTGCGCGCAATCATGTCCCAATCCGAATACCAGCGGGCGGAAAACAGCTGGTTCGATGATCCCAGGAACCTGTCATGGCTGCTGGGAGGAGATGGGGACAAAGGGCGGCCTGGTTTCTGGGATGAGGAACGCTGGCATGGCTTCCAGGACAATTTGCTGCAGGAGCTGGAAAAAGCTTTCCATAGAAACGGCCTGCTGGAAATGATTTTTGCCAGCGCCATGGTGCCTGACCTGTATCGCAGCCTTGGGCGCAAAGGTGCGTTACGCCTTCTTTACGAATACCTGCTTGACGGGCGCAGCAAAAAGGAATTGCTGCCGATATTGCAGCAATTCAAGGATATTTCAGACCTGGATCTCTATGTTGAGCGTATGGATGTGGTGCGCAGGGAAATCAAGCAGGCCACCCCCGGTCAGCGCAGAAACTGGCTGATCAAGGTGCTGGAAGGCTACGCAAACCTGCGGCGGGATCTGAAGCTGTCCTGGGAGATGTACCGGGCCATGGATCTGATCCACCTTTTGGAGAAGCCCAAAGATTTGGCATTGTCCCGGGCAAACGCGTTGTTGCAGGAGTTTTCCCTGCAGCAGGAAGAGGAGGCGCCCGAGGTCAACGGACATGTTATTCTCAAGGCCGATCTGCGAGGTTCGACGGAACTGACCGCCACCATGATTAGGGAGGGATTAAACCCGGCAGCCTATTTCAGCCAGAATCTGTTTGATCCCATCAATACCTTGTTGCAGAAATATGGCGCCGAGAAGGTGTTTGTCGAAGGCGATGCGGTCATTCTCATGATCCTGGATCAATCCAGCCCCCCCTCCCAGGTAGTAGCAAGAGCCTGTGGGCTGGCGTACGATATCATCGATCTCGTTATGCAACGAAATCGGGAAAGCCGGCAGATGGAGCTTCCTGAGCTGGAGCTGGGGATAGGGGTTTCCTATGTGGCCGAAGCGCCTTGCTATTTGTTTGACGCAGGGCGTAAAATAACCATTTCCCCTGCTATTAACAGGGCTGATCGTCTCTCTTCCTGCACAGGACGTGATTTTATCGGATTTGGCGAAGAGCGGGCTTGGGGCGTGGAGGTCATCAAGGTCGAACAGATTGCCAACAGTGTCTCAGGAGAAAGCCAATATTGCCGTTACAATGTGAATGGCATAGAACTGGATCTACCCGCATTCCAGCATCTGACAGAAGAGATGGTGTTGAAGAAGATAAAGGCATCCAGCTATGGGAAAGATACCGGCGATCATTATTATGTTGGTCGATTTCCTGATCTTTCCGGAAAAACCCGATGGCAGGTATTGCGCCAGAGTATGGTCAAATACTGGGATGGAGGAAAGCTTCTGGCTCCTTCAGCGAAGAGTGGGGAAAGTTTTTACGAACTGGTTACAGATCCAGAAATACTAGGCCGGACACGGGAAAAGTTATCCGGTCGAAATTGAATTAGTTGCTCCTGTTCGGGACTGAGATGGAGCATCGGGATGCTGCTATGTATGCCTGTAAGCATAAACTACACCGTGTAAAAACAATGCTGCGTGCGCAATTGAGCGTTCGTGGCGCCAACACCCAGTCAGTCCTTATTGAACAAATCTCGGAAGCCGGACTGGATTTCTTGTGTGATGCCGGTGCGCAATGCCGGATCATGCCCGAAGAGCGAAAAATGCCCGGCCCGGTTTTTGGCGTGTATGTGGACATCGTGTTCCGGCTGCCCAATTCCGACCGGGAGCTGCAGACGCGATGTCAGGTGCTGTTCTGTCATCGTCTTTCTCAAAACAGCTACCGGTTTGGTTGCGAATTTCATCAACTCGCCGATGCGAATCAGGAATTGTTGCAGGAGTTTCTGCAGCAGGCAGAGATTGAACTAGTTTCCTGATTGGCCCGGAAGGCGGCTATAAAGCTGTACTGTCAGTGGCCTCTGTTTGGGCGGTCTTCTCCGCCTCGGTTCCCAGTATCGGCAGCATCCGCTCTGACAGCCGCGTAAGCTTGCGTTTCAGGCGGTGGTCATAAATTGCGGCGTAGGTAAATACCCGCTTTACATAGCCTTTTGTCTCATTGAAAGGGATCAATTCTACCCAGATATCAGCAGGCAGGCGGGATTTTGGCAGCCAGCGTTTTACCCTGTGCGGGCCTGCATTGTAGGCGGCAGTCGCCAGCACCGGGTTTTCTCCAAGAGTGGACAGCACATATGCGAGGTAGGTGGTTCCTAGTTCAATATTGATTTTTGGAGAAATCAGATCTCTGTGCCTGGGTGATTTCTTTTTCTTTAGCAGTTTCTTCGATACATATTTGGCGGTAGCCGGCATGAGCTGCATCAGTCCCACGGCACCTGCAAAAGAGCGCACACTGGCATTGAATGCGCTTTCCTGTCGGATTACGCCGTAAACCCAGGAAATGTCCAGCTTGTTTTTCTTCGCGTAGTGCTGCACATCCGGTTTGTGCTCCAGGGGGAATCGCAGTTCCAGATCATCCCAGAAACCAGATTTGGCCAGGGTGAAGATTGCCTGATCATGCCAGTCCCATGATTGCGCCAACTCGGCAGCGGCAATGTATTCCTCCGTGCTGAGGTCACGGGTGGCGAAGCGCCATTCACGGCGGGCATCCACCCAGCGGTTCAGCGCCAGCAGTTCCCTGGTTCTGGCTACCGCCGGATCATTACTGATTGCCGTAGCAATATCTTTTTCCACAATACCCTTTCCCGGAGCAAACCGATAGGTTTCGCCAATCCGATCGGCGGCGAGAAAACCGTAGTAGCTGCGCTCGCTGACCAGTTCGCTATACAGCGCGTTCGCCTGGGATTGCTGGCGGGTCTGTTCCAGCGCCCGCGCCAGCCAGTACCGCCAGCGTTCGCTCTGCTGCTCTTTCTGCGGCATTTGGCCGATTCTGGAGATCACCTGGCTCCAGTCGCTATGGAGCAGGGCGGATTCGACCAGCGCTTCCTGGAGCTTGCTGTCATGGCCGCAGGGCTGAAGAGCGGACATGAAATCAGCGGCAACCGGATCTTCATTGCGTGTCAGCCACAGTGCGAGCTTGCGATTGACCAGATGCTGATTCAGGGTGGAAATGGCAAAGTGCTGTTGCAGTTTATTCCAGTAGCTCAACGCCGCCAGAGGGTTCTTTCTGATTTGCCGGTAGGCGGCATCCACCAGGATTTCCTGACGCTGAGGGTGCTCTTTCTTCAGTGTCGGATCTGTAAAGACCAGGGCAGGCTTGCCATGTACCTTGATCCAGGTGTTTACCCAGGGGCGATCCTTGGCGGGAAGGGATTTCTTCAAATAGCGGGCAAGTTTGATCTGTCCCTTGTCCATGGCCAGAGCAATGCGTTGCCAGACCAGCCTGGTGGTCAGCAGACCGGCTTCACGCCAGGACTTGAATACCGGGTCACAGGCTTTTGGTCTTGATTTTCCGTGCAGCCATATAGGCTCAACCTGTGAAAAAGCGCGTTTTTTCTCGCCGGTGTAAATCAGCGCCTGCAAATAGTGGCACTGGCGACTGATGTTGGATTGCGGGGTATAGAACCGTATGTAGCTCTTCCAGTCCTGGCGATTGGCCAGTACATTCAGCCAGCGGGCGCGCAGCAAGGCTGCCAGTGGCGTATGCTCATTCTTTTCGAGAAAATCAGCGACTTCCTGGTTTTTTACTGTTCCCAGCCTGTGCTTGAGCCGGGCGTATTCCAGATAGGGATAAAGAGGATAGTTGCGCAGCAGGGAATCCATATTGCCAGGCAGGGTTTTGCCTGCCGCTGCGATTTTCTCCGCACCCAGAAACAGCTTGCGCTGCGCTTCCTGGGCGATAGTGCCGGCACTGGCGTTTGCTGCCAGCAACAGTATTCCAGCCAGGGTGATATCGATTATTCTGTGCCGGGCAATCATTGTTTCACTCCAGGGTCTGTCAACACTAATCCAATAGACTTTGCCGGGGCAATTTTTTCACCCAGCAAGGCTGAATGAGTGAAGTATAGTGGCGCTATATGAACGAATGATAACGCTGCTGGGTGGAAAATAGCCCCAGCCCTACGGGTTGCGCCTGAAAAAGCACCACTCGGCGTTGCTCGTCGTTCATTTGGAGTAGCCAAATCCCCCTCCTTGCGCCTTGGTTGGCGCTTTTTCAGGTGCAACAAGAGCCCATTGGATTAGTGTTAACAGACCCTAAGCACTATACCGTGTTCCTGTAGTGCGTTATCCCTGTCGCCCGTCTGTGAATATGTACGGTCCGCATAGGCTACAATCTTCTCAATTCTGGATCCATGAGTTCAGGATCAATTATAGACAGTATTGTTTTTGGAGTTGTGAAATGGCAGACAATAACAGCATGGAAGAGGAAATGACACTCAATAGCGGTATAGCCGCTTTCGAAGCGAAGCATTTTGTGCGCGCAGCCCAATTGCTGGAGCCCCTGGCGGATGCGGGCAATGCAGAAGCGCAATACCGGGTCGCCATCATGGCCCAGAACGGCTTGGGCACGGTGCAAAACCAGGCTCGCGCATATGAGCATATGAAGGCGGCGGCGGAAGCAGGCCTGCCTTTTGCTCAGCATGGGCTGGGGTTCATGTATCTGCAAGGGGAATGCGTGGACAAGAATGGAGAAAAGGCGCTGCAGTGGTTCATGTGCGGCGCCGAGCAGGGGCTGCAAGGCTCCATGACCACCATCGCCATGATGTATCAGGACGGCAATGGCGTAGATGCCGACCCGGTAAAAGCCCGGGAGTGGTTCCACAAGGCCGGATTTGATGAGATGTGAATCACCGGTTCCGCAAGTCTGGATTCCTGGGGAGTATCCGGACTAACCCTGGCGGCGCTTGCGTACGGCTTCCGCAAGCAGTTCCAGCAGGGGAGTGCTGTCTTCCCACGCCAGACAGGCGTCGGTAATGCTCTGTCCGAAGGTAAGCGGTTTGCCCTGCGTCAACGGCTGATTTCCACCCACGAGATGGCTTTCGATCATGGCGCCGACGATGCGCAGGTCGCCCCTCGCCACTTGCCCGGCTACGTCCCGGCCCACATCGATTTGTTTTTTGAACTGTTTGTGGCTGTTGGCGTGGCTGAAATCGACCATTAGCCGCGGCGTCAGCCCGGCCTTCTCCATTTCCTCCGCAGCGAGGTTTACGGATTCGGCATCATAGTTCGGCCGTTTGCCGCCGCGCAGGATGATATGGGTGTCGTTGTTGCCGGCGGTGCTGAAAATGGCGGAATGCCCCTCTTTGGTCATGGACATGAAGACATGCGGGCGTTCCGCTGCGCGCATGGCGTCCACGGCCACGCGCATGGTGCCGTCGGTGCCGTTCTTGAATCCCACCGGGCAGGACAGGCCGGAGGCCAGCTCCCGGTGTCCCTGGCTTTCCGTGGTGCGGGCGCCGATGGCGCCCCAGCTGACCAGGTCAGCCACATATTGCGGTGATATCAGGTCCAGGAATTCCGTACCGGCCGGCAGCCCCGTGTCGTTGATGTCCACCAGCAGCTTCCGTGCCAGCTCCAGCCCCTTGTTGATCTTGAAGGAGTTGTCCAGGTTCGGGTCGTTGATCAGGCCTTTCCAGCCCACGGTGGTGCGGGGCTTTTCAAAATATACGCGCATGACGATGAGCAAATCATCCGCCAGTTGTTTTTTTACTGCCAGGAGGCGGCTTGCGTATTCCATGGCCGCTTCCGGATCATGCACGGAGCAGGGGCCGATAACCACGAGCAGGCGATCATCCTCGCCGTGGAGAATGCGATGGATCTGCTGGCGGGTTTCAAAAACGGTTTTTGCCGCCGTTTGCGTAATGGGCAAACGCTCATGCAGGGCTGCGGCGGGGATTACTTCCTGGGTGCCGCGAATGCGCAGATTGTCTGTCTTGTATTCTTGCATGAGTGTTGTTTCCGGCCTTGAAACAGCCAATTATAGCCTTTTGCGGGTAACAGACTCAATACAAGTGACAGGCAACCTGGTGAATGTTTCCATCATCATGGATGTTCTTCAGCGCCGGCATGGCGTTTGCGCATTGCGCCATGGCCTCGGGGCAGCGGGTGCGGAAGGGGCAGCCGGAAGGCGGGTTCAGGGGGGATGGCACGTCACCCTGGAGAATGGTGCGGTGGGTTCTGGCGTCCGGATCCGGGCTGGGAATAGCGGACAACAGTGCCTTGGTGTAGGGGTGTCGGGGTTCCTTGTACAGATCCGTGGAGGAAGCCACTTCCACCAGCTTGCCCAGGTACATGACGCCGATTTCGTGGCTGATGTGCTGCACTACCGCCAGATCGTGGGAAATAAACAGGAAGGAAATATGCAGCTCCCGCTGCAGGCGCGCAATCAGGTTCAGCACCTGGGATTGCACGGATACATCCAGGGCGGAAACGGCCTCGTCGGCGACGATGAATTTGGGGTCCAGGGTCAGGGCGCGGGCGATACCGATGCGCTGACGCTGGCCGCCGGAAAACTCATGGGGATAGCGGTGCAGCACGTTGGGGCGCATGCCCACGATGTCCAGCAGCTCCAGCACCTTTTTCCTGCGTGATGCGGCGTCGCCAATGTGGTGGGTCTCCAGGGGTTCCAGCAGGGTTTGCATTACCGTGCGCCGCGGGGAGAGTGAGGCGTAGGGATCCTGAAAAATGATCTGCATGTCCTTGCGGTGCGCCACCAGTTCCTTGCTGCCCAGTGCAGTGATGTTGGTGTCTCCCAGCTTTACTTCGCCGGCGGTGGGTTCGTGCAGGCGCAGAATTGCGCGCCCCAGGGTGGATTTTCCGCAGCCGGATTCGCCTACCAGACCGAAGGTATGGCCCTTCGGTATGGAGAAGCTCACATCGTCCACCGCCTTGAGCTGTCCCACCACGCGGCGAAAGAAGCCCCCCTTGATGGGGAAGTGTTTCTTCAGGTTTTTGACTTCGAGTAGTGTGCTCATGGCTCAGGGCTCGATGGGGTGGTAGCAGGCGACGGCATTTTCATCGCTCCAGATCAGCGGCGGTTCCTGCCTGTGGCATTGTTCGTCCGCCCGGTAACAGCGATCCACGAAACGGCAGCCGGCGGGCAGATGCAACAGATCGGGAACCGTGCCGGGGATGGTGGGCAGTTCGTCCAGCTTGTTTTCACGAATGCGCGGGATGGATTTGAGCAAGCCTTCCGAATAGGGGTGATGGGGCGTCTTGAACAGAGATTGCACCGGGGCTTCCTCGGCCACTCTCCCCGCATACATGACCACCGCCCGGCTGCAGGTTTGTGCCACCACGCCCAGGTCGTGGGTGACCAGCACCACGGACGTGCCCAGCTCTTCCTGCAGTTTGTTCATCTGTTCCAGCACCTGGGCCTGGGTGGTTACATCCAGGGCGGTGGTGGGTTCGTCCGCCAGCAGCAGCTTGGGGTTGCAGGACAGGGCCATGCCGATCATCACCCGCTGGCGCATGCCGCCGGACATCTGGTGAGGATACTCGTCGATGCGTTTTTCCGGCGAGGGAATGCCCACCAGTTCCAGCATTTCAATGGCGCGGCTTCGGGCCTGTTTGCGGTTCATGCCCTGATGGCGCATGAGCACGTCGGTCATTTGCGTGGCGATGGTGAACACCGGGTTGAGGGCGGTCATGGGCTCCTGGAAGATCATGGAGATCTCCTTGCCGCGGATATGCCGGTATTCCGATTCGGGCAGGCCCACCAGCTCCCGGCCTTCCAGTTTGATGCTGCCGTTGGTGATGCGTCCCGGTGGTGAGGGGATGAGTCCCAGGATGGCCAGGGAGGTGACGGATTTGCCGCAGCCGGATTCGCCCACCAGCCCCAGGGTCTCGCCGGGCATGATATCGAAGCTCACCCCGTCGATGGCGCGCACAATGCCCCGCTGGGTGGAGAACTCGATAACCAGGTCTTTTACGCTGAGCAGGGGGGCGGTCATTGGACGCTCCTCCAGCACCACGTCAGGTGCAATCCGGATGCGGCGCGGAATTCCCGCGACAGCGTAGGTTGGGCAAAGGCCTTCAGGCCGTGCCCAACACAAACGCCGCTGTCGGGCACGCTGTGCTTTGCCCGACCTGCCCGGCTCCGGTTCTGCTCCTGGAGCTGTAGCCCGCAGCCCGTATTGCGCTGCATTTTATGAGGCCTACCTGCGTGAAGCATTTTCATGCGCTCACCTTCTTCGGGTCAAGAGCATCCTGCAGGGAGTCGGAAAACATGTTGAACGCCATCACCAGCACGAACAGGAAGGTGGAGGCGGTAAGGAAGTTGGAATAGTGCCCGGCCTGCACCTCCTGGGTGGATTCGGCGATCATCAGCCCCCAGGAAACCCCGTCCACCACCCCCAACCCCAGGAAGCTCAATATGACCTCGGACTTGATGGCGCTGACAAACACGATGGTGGCCTGCACCAGCAGGATATGGTAGGTGTTGGGCATGATGTGACGGAAAATGATCTTGTTCCGGGGCAGGCCGATGGCGCGGGCGGCCTCTACGAACTCAAAGTTTTTCAGCTTGATCACTTCACCGCGCACCAGACGGGAGGTGGTGGTCCAAAAGGTGGCGATCATGGCAATGTGCATGGAGTAGGGGTAGCCTTGCAGGGCAAAGGCGATGGCGGCCACGAACAGATAAAACGGAATCGAGTCCAGTACGCCCATCAGCCACAGGATCAATTCATCCACCCAGCTGTTGGCAAAATAGCCGGACAGGGCGCCCAGTATGCCGCCGAGAATGGTGGACAATATGGCCACCACCATGCCTACCTCAAAAGCCGTCTTGGTGCTGTAGATGGCGCGCTGGAATATGTCCTGGCCGATGATGTTGGTGCCCAGCCAGTGTTCGGCGCCGGGTTTCGCCCACATGGGGCCTTCGATAGCGCTCCAGTGCTGTCCCCACAGCCCCATCCATACGCCCAGGGCGATGACGAAGAAGAACAGCACCACGCCCAGGGAGATCATGCCGGTGCGGTCACGGCGGAACTTGTACAGCGCCTTGCCCCACAGGGATTCGCTTTCCCTGGGCAATGTTGTGCTCTCGGTCAGGGTATTCATTTCAGCGACACTCGCGGATCGACCAGCTTGTAGAAAATATCATTCAGGATCAGCACAACCACGAACAGCACCGCGGTGATGCCCACCACTGCCTTGAGTATGGGTTGGTCGCCCGAGGTGATGGCGTCGTAGGTGACAAGGCCCACGCCGGGGATGCCGAAATAGCTCTCCAGCAGCAAGGAGCCGGAGATCACCACCAGGGGGATGGAGAACATGATGCGGGTGATGATGGGAATCATGGCGTTCTTCAGGATATGCTTGAACAGCAGCTCTCCCGGTGGTGTGCCGAAGGCCTTGGCGGTGCGCACATGATCCCGGCCCATTTCCTCGACGATCACCGCCCGGTAGAAACGGGTGTTGTAGCCCAGCGACACGAATACGGTTGCCAGGGTGGGCACGGTGACATAGTGTAGATAGTCCCAGAAGTTGTACACGTTCCAGCCGCGCACCGGAAACCAGCCCAGACCATCATTGGAGGAAAGCAGGATCTGAAAGGCGATGATAACGATGAGGAAACTCACGCTCATGCCCACTACCGAGCCGCCCATGATGAATTTGTCCAGCCAGCGGCCCCGGTGGTAGGCCGCCACCAGCGCCAGGGCGATACCCAGCAGGTTGCCCAGGACAAAGCCGGGCGTGATCAGCGCCAGGGAAATGGGCACGGTGCGCTTGAGAATGCTGCTGACCCGCTCGCCGGTGGAGTCGGAATAGCCGAAATCGAAGGTCACCAGCTCCTTCATGTATTCCAGGTAGCGGCTGACGAAAGGTTTGTCGTAACCCAGTTGATGGCGGATTTCCTGGATCTGTTCCTCCGTAGCGTTCTTACCCAGCAGCTCATAGGTCTTGTCCGGGCCGAAATACACCATGAGCAGGAAACTGATCAGGGTCACGCCGACGATCAGGGGAATGCCGGTAATAAACTTGCGCAGGGCGTATTGCAGCATTTCCATGGTTATTTCTGCGCCTCTTTCACGTCCACATACTTGAGATGGAATCCGCCTACGATGTCTTCGTTCGGAAAGCTCACGACGTCCTTGTGCCACATAAAGATCCGTGTGCGTGAAAGCCCAGAGACAATGGCGCATGAGTCAATCACGATCTGATTCATTTTGCGGTATAACCTGGTGCGTTCGGGAGACGGCTGCATCACCGACGTAAGTTCATACAGGCGGTTGAACTCGGGGTCATTGAAGTTGGTGCTGTTGGAGCCAGGAGCGCCATTGGGGCCGTAAAAGAGTTGCAGGGTGTTTTCCGCGTCGGGATAATCCAGCGCCCAAGCCATGCCAATGATCTTGATTTTTGCCTGCTTGATAGCTTTGTTGTAGTCGCCAAAGGAAGCAAAGGAGTTAAAAACAACCTTCTCCTTGGGATAACCGATCTTCATCAGCCAGCCCCGGTACTGCTCAAAAAACTGGCGGTGCTCCACACCGGCAACTGCGCCGTAATCCAGTGTGGGTAGGTTGTCGGCTGTCCAGCCTGCTTCCTGTAACAGTTTTTGGCCTCTTTCGGGGTTGTATTCCAAGGATGCTCTGGACAGATCTGGGTCGTATTCCGGTACCACAGGGGGAATGATGCCAGGGAAGATAAAGCCGATATCGGAATAAAAAGTCCGGTTGCGCTCTTCCCAGTCGAAGGCATAGCGGATGGCGCAACGCAGGGCGTGGTTCATTTTCTCCCGCTGGGGATCGGGGTTGTAGCCGATTTCCGGGTCGCGCATGTTGAATGTACTGAAAACAAAGGCGTTTTCTATGCCTCCGATCATGAAAAAACGCTGTGCATACTCTGGCTTCATGATCAGCTTGGGTTTTTTCTCCGATAGCACGTCATCCAACAGTTCCTTGGGGATTTCCGCGTACTGGATCTCGTTGCCCTTGGTGAAGGAATTCCAGCGCGACAGGGATTCTTTGACGAAGTGGATTTCCAGGCGATCCACCAGGGGCGGAATCTTGCCTTCGATTTCCTGAATGCCGTATTGGCCATGGACAGCTTCATCATAGCCTTCGTAAGCCAGATCAATGGGCTCCTGTCTGAACTTGGGATTTCTCACCAGCACCACGCCCACGGAATCGAAGCGCTGTAGCCGGAAGGGGCCGGAACCCACGGGGCGCACGGAAAACTCCCGGCCATAGTGTTCCACGGCTTCTTTGGGCACGACGGCGGCATAGCCCTGGGCCAGGGTGTGAACCAGCTGGGGAAAGGGCTTGTTGAGAATGATTTGTATGGTGTAGCGGTCCAGGGCTTTCAGGCCTTCCACTTCCTCGTCATAGTCTGAACCGGCCTTTTTCCATTCCGCCATGCCCTTGATGCGCCCGGCCCAGAACCAGCTTCCCTGGGAACGGGTCTTGGGATCGAAATGGCGCTTCAGGGAATAGACAAAATCAGCAGCGGTCACTTCCCGGCCCTTGCCGTTGGGGAAGGCGGGGTCGTCAGTAAACTCCACGCCTTCTTTGATGCGAATGGTGTAGGTCAGGCCGTCCGCCGAGACTTCCGGCAAGTCCACTGCCAGGTTGGGCTTGACCTGGTAGGGGCGCGCCAGGTATTTGTAGGAATACAAGGTGTCGTAGATATTTACCACCACATGGTTGGCGTATGTGGTAGCGGCTTGAACGGGATCCAGGCTGGTGGGAGCGCCCTTCAGGGAATGCCGGTAGATCTTCATGCCGTTGGTGTCCGGTCCGTCGGAGCAGCCTCCTGCGAGAAGGATGGAAAGCAGGATCAGCAAGCCGGAAATTCGTTTGGACATGAAGTGTCTGAAAACCATGAGGAATCATCGAGTGGGCGAGTATAGCGGTTTCTGCAGCAGTGGAAAATTACTTTTCTTTGCGGAATTGCGGCTGACATCAGTGCCGTAGTATGGCGGGAAACTCCCGGCGCAATAATGCTAAAATACCCTGCTATGTCTTTACAATACGATTTGCACAGCCATTCTACGGTATCTGATGGCACCTTGCGTCCCGCCGAGCTGGTGGCGCTGGCGGCGGCTTCCGGGGTGGATGTGCTGGCCCTTACCGATCATGACAATGTATCGGGTGTGGCAGAAGCCGGGGCAGCAGCCCGGGAACAGGGGATACGGATCATCCCCGGCGTGGAAATATCCGTAAACTGGAACGGCCATACCGTGCATATCCTTGGTTTGCAGATCGATCCGGAAAACGCCGCCCTGCTCCAGGGGCTACAGGGACTTTGTGAATATCGCCGCTGGCGGGCGCAGGAAATCGGGCGAAAACTGGAGAAAAAAGGTATTTCAGGTGCCTATGAAGGTGCTTGCGAGCTGGCGACAGGGGCGCTGGTGGGAAGGCTGCATTTTGCGCGCTTTCTGGTGCAACACGGCCATGCCCGGGATGTGAAGGATGTTTTTCGCAACTACCTGGTGACGGGCAAGCCAGGTTATGTGCGCGGGGAATGGGCGCCCCTGGAGGACGCCATGGGCTGGATTCTTGGCGCAGGTGGTCTGGCGGTGATCGCCCATCCGGCGCGGTATAAGATGACCCGGGGCAAGCTGCGGCGGCTCATCGGCGAGTTCCGGGAGCTGGGTGGTCGGGGGCTGGAAGTGGTATCCGGCAGCCACAGCAGGGACGAGTACTTCACCATGGCCAGACATGCCCAGGACTTTGGTTTGCTGGCGTCAGCCGGCTCGGACTATCACGGCCCGGACAACCCCTGGATCAGTCTGGGCAATTTGCCGGATCTGCCGCCGGGTTGCGATCCGGTGTGGAACTCTTTTTGATATGGCGCAGTTTTTTCAGATTCATCCCGAAAACCCCCAGCAACGGCTTGTGCATCAGGCGGTGGAGATTCTGCGCGACGGCGGGGTCATTATCTATCCTACGGATTCCAGTTACGCCATCGGCTGCCGGGTGGGGGACAAAGCGGCCATGGACCGTATCCGCCGGATTCGCCGCCTGGACGACAAGCACAATTTCACCCTGGTATGCCGGGATTTGTCGGAGATTTCCCTGTATACCAAGCTCGATAACCAGCAGTACCGCCTGATCAAGAGCCTCACCCCGGGGCCTTACACCTTCATATTAAAGGCGACCAAGCAGGTGCCCAAGCGCCTCATGCACCCCAAACGCAAGACCATCGGCATTCGTATTCCGGACAACCGCATCGCCCTGGCCCTGCTGGACGAGCTGAATGAACCGATTTTGAGCAGTACCCTGATCTTGCCTGGTGAGGAGCTGCCGATGATGGATCCCTATGACATGAAACAGACCCTCGAAAGCCAGGTCGATCTGATCATCGATGGCGGTTACTGCGGCTATGACCCCACCACGGTTGTGGTAATGGAAGACGACGAGCCCTGGGTAGCCCGGCATGGCAAGGGTGATGCTTCCTTGTTCGAATGATCTTCCCGCCACGTTTCCGGATATAATCACTTTATGCAAGAACTTACCTTGATTCAACAACTGGCGGTATTCGTGCTGCCGTTGATTTTTGCCATCACCGTACACGAGAGCGCCCATGGCTGGGTGGCGGACAAGTTGGGCGACCATACGGCGCGATCCATGGGGCGGGTGACCCTCAACCCTATTCCCCACATCGATCCTGTAGGCACCATCGTCGTGCCCCTGGCGCTGTATGCCCTGACGACCCTGTCTGGCGGCGGCGGACTGATTTTCGGCTGGGCCAAGCCGGTGCCCATCAACCCGCGGAATTTCAGCAACTACCGGCGGGATACGGCGCTGACTGCGGTAGCCGGGCCGGTGTCCAATTTCATCATGCTGTTGCTGTGGGCCATGGTGCTGCGCCTGAGCATGGGGCTGGAGAACAGCGCCGGGTGGGTTGCCGAGCCCCTGGCCTATATGGCCGTGGGTGGAATCCTCATCAACACTATTCTCATGGTGCTGAATCTGCTGCCCATATTGCCCCTGGACGGGGGGCGGGTGTTGGCCTCTTTGTTACCGCCCCGCCTGTCCTATTCCTATGCGAAACTGGAACCTTGGGGCTTGTTCATCCTTATCGGACTGATGGTGACAGGCATACTCTGGCCATTGATGAGCCCCATGCTGCAGTTCGTGCAGACCCTGGCATATTCCATCGCGGGACTTATGTAGAAGTCGTGCCGAACCTTATCAACTAAACAGATTTAATCAGGACATTCATGGAAACTGTAGCATCGCAACATTCCCGCGTACTTTCCGGCATGCGCCCTACCGGCCGCCTGCATCTGGGGCACTATCACGGGGTACTGAAAAACTGGGTGGAATTGCAACATGAGTACCAGTGCTTCTTTTTTGTCGCCGACTGGCATGCGCTGACCACTCACTACGATGATCCCTCCATCATTCCGGAAAGCGTCTGGGATATGGTTATCGACTGGCTGGCCGCCGGTGTAAATCCTGGCGAAGCGACCCTGTTCATCCAGTCCCGGGTGCCGGAGCATGCCGAACTGCATTTGCTGCTGTCCATGCTCACGCCCCTGGGCTGGTTGGAGCGTGCGCCGAGCTACAAGGATCAGCAGGAAAAGCTCAAGGAAAAAGATTTGGCTACCTACGGCTTTCTCGGTTATCCGTTGCTGCAGGCAGCAGACATTCTCATCTACCGCGCCGGCATCGTACCCGTGGGGGAAGATCAGGTGGCTCATGTGGAACTGACCCGGGAGATCGCCCGGCGCTTCAACCACCTGTACGGTCGCGAGGCAGACTTTGAGCTGCGGGCGGAAGAGGCGGTGAAGAAGATGGGCAAGAAGAACGCCCGCCTCTACGCCAGCTACCGCAAGGCCTGGCAGGAACAGGGAGATGACGAGGCGCTGGCGGCGGCTCGCGCCCTGCTGGAATCCCAGCAGAATATCAATCTCAGCGACCGGGATCGTCTGTTCGGCTATCTGGAGGGAGGTGGCAAGGTGATCCTGCCCGAACCCCAGGCATTGCTCACCAAGGTTCCTAAAATGCCGGGGCTGGACGGGCAGAAAATGTCCAAGTCCTACGGCAACACCATTCCCCTGAATGCCAAACCGGAACAGCTGGAGCAGCAATTGCGCACCATGCCCACGGATCCGGCCCGGGTGCGGCGTACCGATCCCGGTGATCCTGCCAAGTGCCCCGTGTGGGAGTTCCATGAAATCTACTCCGACGACACGGTGAAGAGGTGGGTCAGGGAAGGCTGCCGCAGCGCCGGCATCGGCTGTATCGAATGCAAACAGCCGGTCATCGATGCGGTGTTGGCGGAGCTCAGACCCATACAGGAGCGGGCGGTGGAATATGAAAACGATCCCGGCCTGGTGCGCAACATCATCAACGAGGGCTGTGAAAAGGCCCGCGATGAGGCCCGTGATACCATGGACGAAGTGCGCCACGTCATGTCTCTGGAATATCGATGAATACCGCTGATACCGCCATCGGTCAAGGATCTGCCGCCGAGTCCGTTCCCCGGCAGGAGGAAATGCCCTTTGCGGTAGTGGAAGGCCAGCCCCAGTATCAGCTGCCCAAGGATCTTTACATCCCGCCGGATGCCCTGGAGGTTTTTCTCGATGCCTTCGAGGGACCGCTGGATCTGCTTTTGTACCTGATCAAGCGCCAGAACCTGGATATCCTGAATATTCCCCTAGCGAAAATCACCCAGCAGTACATGGAATATATCGACCTGATGAAAGAGCTGCGCCTGGAGCTGGCAGCGGAGTACCTGGTGATGGCGGCGATGTTGGCAGAGATCAAATCCCGCATGCTCCTGCCCCGGCCTGTTTCCGAAGAGGAAGAGGGAGAGGATCCCCGCGCTGAACTGATCAGGCGTTTGCAGGAATATGAGCGTTTCAAGCAGGCGGCGGAAGACCTGCATGACATGCCCCAGCTGGGAAGAGATGTTTTTCCCGTGCGCGTGGAAGTGCCGGACAAACATACCAGGCAGGAGCCACCGCCCCTGGAGCTGAAAGAGCTTTTGCTGGCGCTGAAAGAGGTATTGCAGCGGGCAGACATGTTCAGCAACCACCACATCACCCGCGAACCCCTGTCTCTGCGGGAACGCATGAGCCGGGTGCTGGAATCGGTGAGCACGGATCGTTTCGTTGATTTTCACGATCTTTTCGACATCACCGAAGGCCGTGATGGCGTGGTCGTCACCTTCATGGCCATTCTGGAACTGCTCAAACAAACCCTGATTGAAATGGTGCAAAGCGAAACTTTTGGCCCCATCCATGTGAAAGCCCATGGAGTGAGTGAGGCATGAATCCCAGCGACAATTTGAAACAAATCGTGGAAGCAGCCCTGCTTGCTTCCGGCAAGGCCATGACTCTGGGCAAGCTGCTGGAGCTGTTCGATGAAATGGAACAGCCGGAGAAAAAGGAGCTGCAAGCCGTGCTGCAGGAACTGAACGAAGACTACGCGAACCGGGGTATCGAGATAAAGGAGGTCGCTTCCGGCTGGCGCATCCAGGTTAGCAGGGAATGCGCACCCTGGGTTTCCCGGTTGTGGGAAGAGAAGCCGGGCCGTTACTCCCGCGCCTTGATGGAAACCCTGGCCCTGATCGCCTATCGTCAGCCCATTACCCGGGGTGAGATCGAGGATATCCGTGGCGTCAGCGTTAGCACCCACATCATGCGTACCCTGCTGGAGCGCGAATGGGTGCGGGTGGTGGGGCAGCGGGATGTGCCGGGTAAACCCTCTCTGTACGGCACCACGCGGGAATTTCTGGATTATTTCGGGCTCAAATCCCTGGATGAATTGCCCACCCTTGCAGAGATTCGTGATCTTGATGTGATCAACGAAGAGCTGAACCTGCAAGAGCCGAATGCGGGGGCAACGAATGACGCTGCCGCTGAAGAACAGAACACAAGTGACGATCTGCAGCACGAATCGGCAGATCCGCAAGCACAAGAAACAGCGCCGGAAGAACCATCCCCTCAGACGGATCCGGAAGCAGAACAAAATACACTAACCGCAGCAGATACGGATACTGATGAAAAACAAACCTGAAATCCAGGGAGAACGCCTGCAGAAAATGCTGGCGAATGTCGGCATGGGATCCCGCCGACAAATCGAAGGCTGGATTCGTGAAGGACGGGTGCAGGTCAATGGCAAGCCCGCCAGCCTGGGTGATCGCGCAACCCTGCAGGATCAGATCACCGTTGACGGGCGCCTGGTGTCAGGGAAAAAACTGGCGGCCAACGAGCGCTTCGTTATCTTGTATAACAAGCCGGAAGGTGAGCTGGTTACCCGCCATGATCCGGAAGGCCGCAAAACCGTATTTGCTAAACTGCCCCGCCTGCCCCAGGGACGCTGGATTGCAGTGGGGCGGCTGGATGTGAACAGCGCAGGCCTGCTGTTGCTTACCAATGACGGGGAGCTGGCGAACCGCCTCATGCATCCTAAACAGCTGATCGAGCGTGAATATGCCGTGCGTGTACATGGCCGGGTGACGGAAGACATGCTCAAGCAACTGGTGCGGGGCGTTACCCTGGATGACGGCCCGGCCCGCTTCGAGGAAGTGGTATTCTCGGGTGGTGAAGGCAGCAACCAGTGGTATCACGTCGTGCTCATGGAGGGCCGCAAGCGCGAAGTCAGGCGCATGTGGGAAGCCGTGGGCGCCGTAGTGAACCGCCTCAAACGTGTGCGCTACGGGCCGATTATCTTGAACAGCCGGGTAAAATCCGGCATGTGGAGAGAACTGGAAAAAGAAGAACAAAAAGAACTGCTGCGTATTGCCGGCTTAAAAGACAAGCGCCGCTGGGGAACCCTGAAGCGCCCCGGTTCCCGAGTGGAGAAAAAATCCCGGCCTTCGCCCTGGGCGCGTAAATAAACCCAACAGCTGGGTAAACTGCAGTTCCGCTTTTCTGTATTTCAGGAATGGCGATCTACTGTTAGGAGTGAAGAATATGCGCATATTGATAGTCATGAGTCTGTTGCTGTTCGTACAACCGTTGCTTGCAGCCGCAGAAGGCGAGCTGGGCAAAGATTTGGTGAATCCCGGGTACCATGAGCAACCTGGCTGGTTCAAGGAGTCCTTCCTTGATCTTGGCGAAGACGTTGCAGAGGCGACGGCGCAGAACAAGCGCGTGTTGCTGTATTTTTATCAGGATGGTTGCCCCTACTGCGCCAAGTTGCTGGAAGACAATTTTGGTAATGCGCGCATCGCGGAAAAAACGCGCAAGCATTTCGATGTCATTGCCATTAATTTGTGGGGGGATCGTGAAGTCACCGATCTCAATGATCAGGTCGTTACAGAAAAGAACTTTGCCGAGTCCCTGCGGGTGCAATACACGCCCACCCTGCTGTTTCTCAATGAACAGGGAAAAGCTGTGGTGCGGCTGAATGGCTATTACGAACCGGCCAAATTCGACGTGGTGCTGGACTATGTATCCGGCAAGCAGGAAACCGCAATGAAACTGTCCGCCTACTATGCCCAGCGCAAGCCAGCTACTGGTGGCGGCAAGCTTCATGATGAGCCGTTTTTTCTTCCACAGCCGTTGCGACTGGCGGACAATCGCAAGCAGTCCTGGCGCCCCTTGCTGGTGCTGTTCGAGCAGCCGGACTGCCGGCCTTGCGATGAACTGCACCAGGATTCCTTCAACCGCCAGCATCTGGTGACCGCGTTGAGCGCGTTTGATATCGCGCAGGTGGACATGCGTTCTCCCACAGAGTTGCAGACGCCTGACGGGCGAAGCATTCCCGCCCGCCAGTGGGCGGCGGAGCTGGGCCTGCAGTATGCGCCGAGCATGGTGTACTTCGATGCGGAAGGAAAAGAGGTTTTCCGCTCCGAAGCCTGGTTGAAAGCCTTTCATCTGCATACGGTGCTGGACTATGTGGCCACTGGCGCCTATTTGCAGCAGAAGAATTTCCAGCGCTTTGTGCAACATCGGGCGGAGATATTGCGGGAAAAGGGTTTTGAAGTAGATTTGATGGAGTAGGTTTCTGGTTATCTGTCGCCTGACGCGAGCCGCGCAACGGTTGCTGACGGTTTGCCGGAACGAAGAATAAATGCGGTGAACAACCGATCAGCAGGGAACTCGATTGTGAAACTGTTACGAGACAACATGAATTTCAGGGCCTGGATCCTCATCGGGTGCCTGCTTTCATTTGCCGGGCTGCTGCAGGCGCAAACGGCAGCGAATGCGCAGGATGAAGCGAAACCGCCAGAAAAAATCCAGGAAAGCACAAATGCCGGCAAGGTGCAGCTGGAAGTGGAAATCCCGGGGCTGGAAGGCGCACTGCTGGAAAATGCCAAAGCCTATCTTGGATTGCTGCAAAAAAAGGATGATCCGCATCTGACCGAGCAGTGGATCAGGCATCTGCATGAGAAATCCGTGGAGGAAATTCAGCAGGCCTTGCAGCCTTTTGGTTATTACAACGCCCGGGTCGAAGCTTCCCTTGAGAAAAAAGATGGCAAATGGGTTGCGGTCTATGCGGTAACGCCGGGGCCCCAGGTGGTGGTTTCCGGGATTGACCTGAAATGGTCGGGTGAAGGGGCGAAAGAGCCAGAGCTGCAACAGGCGATGGAGAATTTTCCGCTGAAAAAAGGTGCGGCCCTGGATCAGGAAATCTATGAGAAAGCCAAGGCGGCGCTGCTGGAGTTGGCGGATTCTCTGGGTTATCCGGATGTAGAGGCAATTACAGCAAGGATTGTTGTGGATGCAAAAGCCAATCAAGCCGAAATAACCCTGCATCTGGACACCGGCCACAAGTACTACATCAGCGAAATCCGTCTGCATCAGGATTTTCTGGAGGCGGATTTCGTACGGCGTTATCTGGCGGACGTGAAGCCCGGCGATACCTATTCCCAGGAAAATCTTCTCGAAATCCAGAGAGATCTGGTTACGGCAGGATACTTCTCTCTCGTGGATATCAAGCCGAAGTTCCGGGAGGCACAGGACTACAGGGTGCCGGTCGATGTTTCTCTCGAACCCGTAAAGCGCCAGCAATATTCGTTCGGGATCGGATATGACACCGATATCCAGGTGAATCTCTCCATGCGCTGGAAGCACCGACGCATCAACCGGCTTGGGCACAAAGCAGATGCCCTGGTAAAGCTTTCCCTGGTGGAGAGCCTGATCCAGGCCAACTACTGGATTCCTGTCAGGGACCCACGCACCACCAAGCTGGGGTTTACCGCCAGGCTGCAAAGCGAGGTACTGGACGATTCCAAGAGCGATTCCCTGAGCCTGGAGGCCGGCTATTATTTTATCTGGAACCAATGGAACGCCAGGTTCTATACAGAGCTCAGATATGAGCAGTTTACTGCCGGTGCAGCCGATAGCGTTGACTCCAACTTCCTGAGTTTTGGCACCAGAGTCGAACGGACCTATTTTGAAAAAGGAAACTATCCCCGCCGGGCATGGAGCCTGTTTGCGGATCTGCGTACCTCGCCGGGGCCACTCTCTTCCACCGATTATGTTCGGGCTCATATCAGGGGCAAGGCATATGTGCCGCTCTTTCAGGAAGGCCGCCTGATTCTTGCCAGCGAGCTGGGTCTGGCCGCCGTGGGGGACTATGAAAAATACCCGAACTCCCTGCGGTTCTTTGCTGGCGGAGACGCCAGTGTGCGTGGTTATGACTGGAAAACCCTTGGCCCCGAGGATGATGAAGGAGATGTCATCGGCGGCAGGCAGGTGCTGACGGCAAGCATTGAATACAACCATAAGGTTGCCGAGCAGTGGGTGGCGGCCGGGTTCGTCGATGCGGGCAACGCCTTCAATGACAGGCTGGATAACCTCCATTATGGCGCCGGTTTCGGCGCGCGCTGGTTGTCCCCCGTGGGCACGGTGCGGCTGGACTTTGCCTGGCCGGTGCACAAGGAAGACGAAACAACGAAGTTCTCCGACATCAAGGTGCACTTCGGCTTCGAGGTATTGCTGTGAAAATCGGGTTGAAGCGTCTGGGTATTGGTTTGGTGTTGGTGTCGGTGCTGGTGATCGGCGCGGCCGCTACCCTGCTCGGTACCCGCCCTGGTGTCCAGTGGCTCCTGGAAACGGGCAACCGCTTCATTCCCGGAGAGCTAGCCGTTGAGCATGCCGAAGGAAACCTGTTGGGCAAGCTCCGCCTGCGGGGGCTCAGCTACCGGGATGCCGATATGTCGGTGGAGGCAGGCGAAGTGATCCTGGACTGGCTGCCAACCGAGTTGTTCGGCGGGGTTTTCCATTTGCAGGAACTGACTATTGAAAAACTGCGTTATGCGAAACTGCATGAAACAGAAGAACAACCATCGGCGGCCATCGAGCTGCCGGACATCGAACTGCCCATCAGGTTGAGGCTGGATCTGGTGCAGGCCAAATCCGTAGAAGTCGTTCCTGCGCCCCAGGCAGCTCCTGTGATCATCGATCAACTGGTGCTGGTAGCAAACTGGGATGCCGCCGGTGTCAATCTGTCGAAGCTGGAGCTGGCCATGCCGGACCTGAAGTTTCATGGCAGCGGCAAAGTCCTGCCCAAGGGAGCATATCCCCTGGATCTGAATCTGAACTGGGAATTCAGCGCCGCAGGCCTGCCCAGGGTTGCCGGCAAGGGAAGGCTGGAGGGTGATCTGGAGCGTCTCCAGTTACAGCACCAGATCAATGGAGATGTGGAAGCGGGTATTACGGCAAATGTGCATGACCCGCTACATGAACTTACCTGGGATGCCAGGGTGCAGATCAACAAGATTCCCCGGGAGTACCTGCCCCTGGATGAGACGGCATCCCTGGGTTTGGAGGTTGATGCCAGGGGCGATCTGGCCCGCATGGATAGCCGTATCGCCTTCAAGGTAGAGGCCGCCAAAGACAAGGCTACTGTCGAAGCACAGCAGCTGTTGCTGAACCTGATCGCCAGCATGGAGTTCGCCGAGCAACGCTTCAAGCTGCAGGGTGACTGGCAGCACCTGCAGTGGCCTCTGACGGGTGCAGCCCGGATTGCTGCCCCAAAGGGCAAGCTGGAGGCAGCCGGCGTTCCTGACAGTTATGTGTTTTCCCTGCAAACGGCCCTGCGGGGTGATGGAATTCCCCCTGGTGATTGGCAGGCGGAAGGGAAAGGGGGTCTTGACAAGCTCAGGCTGGACAAACTGCTGGGCAAGATCCTGGACGGCACCTTTGCGGCTGTTGGCGATCTGGCATGGTCCCCGACACTGGCCTGGAAGATGGACCTCATCGCCACGGATATCAACCCGCAGGCGCTCAACGCCCAATGGCCGGGTAAACTCAGCGCTGCGGTTGCCACCAGTGGGGAGCTGCCGGATAGTGGCCTTCAGTTGCAGGCGCAGATCAGGGAACTGCAAGGATCCTTGCGCGAAAAGCCCGTGGCGGGCAGTGGCAAGCTGCGCATCAACGGCAGTAAACTGCTGCTGGAAGATCTGCTGTTCAGCAGCGGCCAGGCAAAGATCGGCGTCAGCGGCGAGCTGGGTGATGCCTGGGATCTGCAATGGAAACTCGACGTGCCGGATCTTGCGGATTTGCTACCCCAGGGTGAAGGCGCGATTCACGGCGCGGGCAAACTGCGGGGCAGCCAGGAGCAGCCCGTCATCGAGGGGATGATAGAAGCGGCAGCGCTTCTTGCCAACGGCATCAAATGTGGCCAGTGCAAGGCAGACTTCTCCGTGGGCCTTGAGGAGGCCTTTGTATCCCGGGTATTGATTACAGGCACGGATGTACTGGCGTCAGGGCAGCATATGTCTTCCCTGTCGTTGCAACTGGACGGGCCGTTGCAGCGTCAGACCGTCAAATTGAATGTGGATCATACACAGGGCAAACTGAGATTCATTGCAACCGGCGCCTATCTTCAGGAACAGACCGCCTGGCAGGGGGAGATACAAACCCTGGGGCTGGATGCCGGAGACGTCGGCAACTGGAAACTGCAGCAGAGCGCCAGCCTGTTCGCCTCCGCCCGGGAGATCAAGCTTTCCCCCCTGTGCCTGCAGGATCGGCAGGCGCTGTTTTGCGTGCAAGTCCAACGTGGCGAGAATGCAGGCAAGGCCAAACTGACATTGAAAGACCTGTCCCTGGAGCGGGCGCGGCCCTGGCTGCCGCCGGAGATCACGCAACTGACGGGCGTACTTAACCTGGACGCCACGGCGGATCTGGGCGCGGTGCTAGAAGCCAATGTCGAGGCCACCCTGGAGCCGGGAGAGCTTGCCTACCTGGGCCCGCAATCGAAACCCATCACACTCAAGTTGCATGAAGGAAAACTCAATGCGGTCTATGACCAGCAGCGGCTTGCCGTCCAACTGACCCTGGGCCTGGGGGCTAACCTGTTGCAGGGAAAACTGCTGGTTCCCCGGGAGGCGCTGGACAAGAACCCGATGGAGGCGCCGTTGCAAGGTGATGCGAAGATCGTGGTCAAGGATCTGAGTCTGGTTACGGCCTTTGTTCCTGACATACAGAAAATCGACGGCAATATCGATGTGGCCCTGACCCTGGGCGGCCAGTTGGGAGATCCTCGGCTCAGCGGTCATGCCCTGTTGAAATCTGATGAAGTTGTCATACCCCGGGCGGGGCTGGAACTGAAAGACCTGCTTGTTCAGATAGAAGCAAAAGGCGGCGATCAGCTGGAACTGTCCGGTGTCATCCACTCGGGGGAGGGGAAGCTGGATCTCAAGGGCAAAGTGCTGCTGGATGCAAAAAACGGCTGGCCGGCAAATCTCGTGCTCAAGGGTGACAGGTTTCAGTTGGTGAATCTGCCCGAGGCCCAGGTCGTCATCACCCCGGATTTGAGCCTGGAAAGCAGCAGGGAGGTTATCAGGATTCGCGGAAAACTGGATGTGCCGGTGGCGCTGATTGAAGTCCATAACCTGCCGGCGGGTTCCCGGGATGTGTCAGCAGATGTGGTGGTTGTGAGCAAGGATGGCAGCGTCGAGGAAAAAACCGAATCAAGGATTGATGCAGAAGTGGCCATCACCCTGGGCGAGGATGTGCATTTCAGCGGCTTTGGTCTGGATGCAGATCTGGGTGGCAAACTGACCATCGATCAGAATCCGGGGAAAGTGGCTACTGCGAGCGGGGAGCTGAAAATCGAATCCGGCAGCTTCCGCGCCTACGGGCAAAATCTGACCATAGAAAAGGGCAGAATTTCTTACGCTGGTGGCCGCATCGACAACCCCGGCCTGCGCCTGCGGGCAAGCAGAAAAACCGGTGATACCACCGTGGGTGTGGAAGTGACGGGCACGGCCAGGAAACCGAAGATTTCCACCTTTTCCTCTGATCCGGACATGAGGGAAAAAGATGTGATCTCCATGCTCTTGACCGGCCAGAAAACCGGCGACCTGGCGGAAGCGAAAATCTATACCGGACGGCAGATTACTCCTGATCTCAGCGTGGGTGTGAACCTGGGTGCCGGAGAAGAGGGCAGCGAATTTGTGGCGCGCTACAAGCTGCGGGACAACGTGAATCTGGAGGGAACCAGCAGCGCCCAGAAAAGCGGCGCCAGCATCAATTACACAATTGAGCTGGAGTGAGTAAAGTTTCGTCATGCCCGACATCGAGCCGTTCAAGTAACCAGTGTCCGTCAGGAAAACCCATCTTGATGATGAAACTTTTCCAGCGAGGGTCGTGGTGGAGAATTTCGAAGTAGGTGTAGTTCAATTTCATCACCAGATTGGGATCTCGCTGCTCGTACGCGGTCTCCAGCCATTCGAAAGCTTTGTCCACATCCCCTCTGCAGGCATACAAATAGGCCAGACTCGTTGGGTGGTGCCTGCTGTAGTGATCGATAAACTCGATCAGCAAAGCATCGGCTTTGTTTGTTTGCCCTGAAGCATAAAGCACACAGTGCAGTGTATACAGCTTCCAGAACTCATGTGGTTCTTTTTCCGCCTCCAGCAGGGCTTCTTTGTATTTTCCCTGCCGCAGAAATATGAAACTGATGGTAGTGTGATGAAGGGCGGCTTCTGTCCTGAGATGGTCATACCTGCGAACGGCATTCAGTGCTTCGTCAAAGCGGCTCAACCAGAGATAGACGATACCAAGATTGTAGTAATTGATTGCCGTGAACGGATCCATGTCGATGGCTTTTTCCAGTAATTTCTCGGCTCTATCCAGTCTTCCCAGATCCATGGCATTGTGCGCCGCTATGCCCATGATCTCCGAATCGTCAGGATCCAACGCCATTGCCTTGTGAATATTGGCGATCGAAGAGTGAAAATCCCAGTTCATGATATTGACCAAAGAAAGCTGGGCATAGGCTTTGGCGCAGTTGCCATCCAGCTCTATGGCATTGAGAATCGCCGCTTCGGCTAACCGCAGGCCATCCGCAAAGGGTTTTTGGTAGAGATAGGATGTTTCCCTGAATAATATTCGGCTCAGCAATAGCCAGGAAGGTGCATAGGTTGAATCAATGGCAATGGATTGTGTGACCAGTGCTTCCGCCTTGCTGCTGGCCTCAGTCGTGAATTTCTGATGCAAATGGTTTGCCTGCAAATACAGTGCATAAGCATCTGGGTTGATGGGTGTCGTTTTTACCATCCCGCCGAAAAGCGTGAGTTGCAATTGTCTGGTGACCGATTCGGCAATATCATCCTGTGTTCTGAAAATATCATCCAGGGTATGAGAGTATGTTTCAGACCATAGATGCACGCTGTCAGAAGCTTGAACGAGTTGTGCGCTAATGCGCAAATCATTGCCGGATTTGCGCACGCTTCCTTCCAGAATGTGACTGGCGCCAAGATCACTGGCAATCTCCTTGATACTCTTGTTTTTCCCCTTGTAGGAAAACGAAGAGGTTCGGCTGATGACCTTCAATTCCGGAATCTTGTCCAGCAGGTTGATCAGCGCTTCGCTGAGACCATCCGAAAAATATTCCTGATCATGTTTGGGGCTCAAATCCGTGAATGCCAGAATGGCGATGGTTTTTTTGTCCGCGTCAAGGGTGCGCGCAGTATCGGGTATCTCGTCAGGCAGTTCTTCGACATCAGCAACAAACTGGTATCCACGGCCATGAATAGTCCTGATGACCTGTTGCAATTTTCCGTTGTCGCCTACTGCCTTCCTGGCGCTTTTGATATGGTTGTTCAGTGAGGTATCTGAAACAACCCGCCCTTTCCAAATGGTGCCGAAAAGTTCCTGTCGGGAAACCACCCGGTTGGAGTTGGCAACAAGATAGACGAGTAGATCGAATACCTGGGGCTCGATAGCCACTGTTTTCCCATTCTCTGAAAGACGGAAATTTGAGACATCAACTTCAAAGCTGCCAAAGCGATACAACATTGGTATTTTTGAATCCTGCCTGTGATGTTTTCACTGTTCTTCCATTAGATCATAAATCCATATATTTGCTAGGTTATTTTTATAAGTGACGGGTTTTTGGTTACAAAATCGTTACGAAATCTTCACGTTTGCATGGAAGCTTGCTGACTATAATGATCATTAGAAGTGGCATGGAAAAGATCGCTCAGGAGGCAAGTCATGCAAATAGATGGTAATGAAGGATATGGAAGCATTGATCAGAACTGCCTGTGACTACATGGCCAACCAATTTAGTTGGGGAAGATCTTGTTGCTCAGAATTGCGGGATGGAGCCAAACAGGTGGAGCACTTGTCGGGCGCCAACCAACATGAGAAGGCAGGGAGTAGCATCATGTCACGTTGTCGATTAGCAGCATTATTCGGGGGGGTTCTGCTTTCTTCGATGGCTTTCAGCGCGCCGATGCCCGTCGTCAATGGACTTATGCTTGACCCTGATGGTATTCACTTCAAGGATAGCAGCTTTCAGCATACGGCAGCCCTGCCACCATTGCCTGCCAACATGACATGGGTAGTGCCTGCCGACAGTGGTTATGACCATTACTTCACCAGCCCGGTAGATGCCCTGGATCATTTGTCTGAATGGTGTGCGCTCGGTGATGTCATAGTGCCTGTCAGAGCCAGATGCACCTTGATGATTGCTCCTGGTACTTATGATCTGGAAGGTGATCAACAAATCATCATGCATGAGAAGGTGGATATCATTGGCATGGGGCCCAGTTCCACGATTATTCGTGGATTCGTAAACGGCTCTGCCTGGGATGAGACAAGTGCTGTGCTCAGAGGAGCTGCAGATGCTGCGTTGAGAAATCTTACCGTTGCCAATTATGTTTTTCTCGCCAGTACATCCGGAGATCATTCATCAGCGATCTACAATGATGGGGCAGGTTTTCGCGTCAACGATGTGAGCGTCTCGGTCAATGGCAATGACAGGAACTATGGCATCATCAACAACGGCGTGGATGCCACCTATACCGATCTGGATATTCAAGTTACCAATATATGGGATCCGTCAAAACCCTCGGCACTCTGTTTCGGGTTTTGGGCGCGGGGGCCAGGTAGTGTTGAAATCAATCGCGCCGAGGTTGTGGCGGAAGGTTGCTCCGATAGCACCGCAATACAAGACAATGGGGCAAATCTTCGACTGGTCAGGATACACGCCAACGCAAACTGTCCCAATGGTTCCTGTGGTGCAAACGCGGTCTGGAATGCGTCTGGCGTGCTCACTATCCTGAATTCCAGGCTTGAAGGCGCCAGCCGTTCGATAACCATCGGTTCAGATTCGGACAGGATCATCAATACCCATTTCAATGGCCCTGTAATCGATGTTTTTCCTGGCACCCAGTGCCGGGGAACATACGGAAACAGCCTGGGCGATGTACCTTGCTGAAAAATCCCGGCTGATAGGGATACACCGACCATGACAACAAAGGAGTAGCATGATGCCGCGCTTTTTGGTCACACTGTTTTTGGGCAGCTTTCTGCTCTCAGGTTCAGCTTTTTGCGCAGAACCGTCGTCCTATTCATTAGGGCTGTTTTCCTATGGCATTCGCTTTCCGGATGGCACGGGTCAGGATACGGCCGCCCTGCCGAGTTTGCCTGCGAACATGGCATGGGTGGCGCATGCCGGGGGGAAGTACACCAGCCCGGTTGATGCGATGGCTCACTTGGCTGATTGGTGCGTACTTGGCGGTAATGTTGTGCCTGTTGATGCCAGGTGTACGTTATTGATTGCTCCTGGTATTTACGAACTGGGTGCCGATCAATTGATCATGCGGGCAGGCGTGGATATTGTCGGCATGGGCGTTCGAACCACGGTGTTGAGCGGGGCTGTTGACAGTGCAGCTCTGGGTGAGGAAAGTGCTTTGATCCGGGGCGCCGACCACACTACATTGCGGGATCTTACGGTTGTCAATGCAGGTGCGCAGCATGCTTCATCCGGCATTTACAATGTGGAATTATCGTTCATCATCAAGCATGCGGAAGTCGTGGTCAGTGGCAATGCCTCGTTGAGCACAGGCATTGAAAACAAAGGTTTTGGATCCAAATTTTCTGACATCACTGTTTCTGCAACGGGCCTCACAGACTGTGTTGGCATCAGGAATACAGGAAACGGCAGTATCATCATCAACCGCGCGAGTATTTCGGCCTCAGGTTGTGCTAAGAACACAGCAATCACAAATCTGAATGCAGTCGGCCTGCGTCTGGCTGATGTAGATGCCAGCGCAACAGCTACTGGCGCTCAGCGAGCCGTTGGCCTATGGAGTAGTGGTAGTGGGCTCACGGTTCTGGATTCAAAACTTGAAGGCGCCACCTATTCTTTGGGAATAGGTTCCACATCCGCCAGAATCATCAATACACAGCTCGATGGTCCCGTCGGAGCTAATTCTGCCGGTACCCAGTGCTGGGGAACCTATGACAGCAATCTGGCGGATAGGGGTTGCTAAGCCCCGATGAGGAGAAACATCATGACACGCTATTCACCAGCATTGGTTTTGGCCGGTTTTCTATTCGCATCTGCGGCTTATGGTGCCGGGGTAGGGCTTAATCCCGGTGGCATCAGTTTTCCCGATGGAACCTTCCAGTCAACAGCCGCACTGCCACCGTTACCGCCTGGCATGGCATGGGTGGCGACATCCGGGGGAGACTATACCAGCCCGGTTGATGCCATGAATGATTTGTCAGCCTGGTGCACACTCGTCAACAATGCTGTCCCACCGGGAGCAAGCTGCACCTTGTTGATTGCGCCAGGTTCTTATGATTTGGGTACCGATCAACTGGTGATGCATGCTGATGTGGATATTGTTGGTATGGGTGTTGAATCCACGAACCTGTTTGGATATGCAGTAAGTTCAGTCTGGAACGAGACCGTTGCATTGATCCGGGGAGCCTCACGGGCCACATTGAGGAATCTCAGTATTTACAATGGCCCGTTGGACACTTCCAACGTCTACAAGTATTCGGTAGCGATTTATAACGCCGGGTACGATTTTCATGTTGATCATGTAAGTATTTTAACAACGGGTTTTGACCAGGTTATTGGCATTGCCAATGATGGTGTCGATGCAAGCTATGCAAACCTGGATATTGTGATCAGTGGGAATGGCGCATCAGGATCAGCCGCAAACCTCTGTTCAGGCATCCAGGTTTTGGGTGCAGGAAAAGTGCTCGTCGATTATGCCAAAGTAATTGTTTCAGGTTGTGATGCCGACAATACCGCAATACAAAACAATGGTGGAAACCTGAGATTGGTCAATGTCGATGCCAGTGCATATTGTACTGGCGCTTCTTGTGCTTATGGCGTATGGAACAGCAGCGTCGCTGGTGGCATCATCACCATCCTGGATTCCCAGATTAGAGCTGCCTACCGGTCTTTGAACATCTATTCTGCTTCCGACAGGATCATCAATACCCAGCTTTCCGGTCCCGTGAATGATCCTTATCCTGCCCCCAGTAATCAGTGCAGGGGAACCTATGATGATGACTTGGCCAAAGTGGATTGCTAAGGAAGTTGAGGAGTTGTCTGGTGTGCTCAAGAGAGGCATATAGGGGTTAGGTATCGCGTTGTAAACGGGCGCGGATATCCGCTTTCGCCTGTTTGAGTATGGAATCCCTGTCCAGATTATCCAAAATCTCCCGCACCACCAGCTTGGGGCCGCCCTCACCCCAGGATTTTCCCTGGGCCAGGTAGCGTTCGGCGGCCTGTCCCACGACCCAGGTGCTGTAGTAGGCCACCGCGCCCTGGGCGCCGCCGGTGATGAGGGTGGTCAGTCCCCCCGAGCCCAGCTTCAGGGCGGACGAGATGAAATGCACCGCCCACACCGTACCCATGAGCAGGAGCATTTGCGCGCCGATGGTTTTGATCAGCTCGCCGGCTTCGTTTTTTGTCAGGGGCAGGGCATAGAGCTTTGATAGATGCACGATCATGCTCACGTCCACCACCGCGGCGGCCACCAGGTCGGCAACGGGGACCGGATTGAGGGCCACGGCCACGCCCTTGGCGGTGCAGTAGTTGCGGATCAGTTTCTGACCAAGCTCGCGCCGGGCCTTGAGGATGCGCTCCCCCACCTGATCGCTGAGTTGGCTGGCAAACAGGGAAGCGTTGAGTGCCGCCAGGGTTTTCCCTTCGGATTCCAGCACCGTCCACAAGCGCTCTTTCACCTGCGTTACATCCACCGCGGGGCGCTGCCACTGCTCCTGCTCTTCCCCGGACTCATCCACACGGATGATGAGCCGCTCTGCCGGGTCAGCGCTGGCGAGGACGATGTTTTGCGGATCGACAATGCCTTCTGCATGGCGGGTGATGGATGCGACCAGGGCTTCACGTTCCGCCGGGCTGTAGCGGTCGCTCTTGTTCAGCACCAGGATGATGGGACGGTGCTGTGCGGCGATGTCGCGCAGTGCCTGGGTTTCTGTTTCCGTAAGATCCGAATCCACCACGAACAGCACCAGATCGGCGCGCCCCGCCACTTCCTGCGCCAGCTGTTCCCGTGCCTCGCCGTCTACTTCGTTGATGCCGGGGGTGTCGATGAGAAAGACGCCGCCATCTTCGTATTCCTGCCACTGGCCGCGCTCGGCCCTGGTGGTTTCGCCGTGCAGGGGGCTGGTGCTGAAGCGCTTCTCCCCCAGCAGGGCGTTGAGCAGGGCGGACTTGCCCACGCTTACCCGGCCGAATACGGCGATGTGCAGATGGCCATGCTCCAGGCGATCCAGCATGGCCTGGACTTCTTCATAGTCCTGCAGCAAGGATTGGCGCACCTCTTCGGGCACCCGCGGGTCGTTGATCAGGGCGTCCAGGCTCTCCTGGGCCAGATCCAGATGATCTGTTTCGCTGCGATCAGCCGTCTTTGCCGGCGCGTCTGGCTTCCTGGAAAGCCAGTCGGGCATAGCGCGCTGCAGACGCTTTAATATCTTCACCAAGTTGGTCCTCGAACTGGTTGGCTACCTGAAGGGGATGGAGTTCGCCCCGGCTGTCCAGAGACGCCGCCAGGCTCTTGCCCAGGGCATCGAAGAGAAAACCGTAGGCGATGGCATGCAGTACGCCGCCGGCCACCGTGCCCGCTCCGGGAAAGGCCTTGAGGGCATTGCCCGCCACCGCCAGCACCAGGGTGAGATGCTTGCGCACCTGTTTCTGCACCAGCTCCAGCAGCAGCTCCACGTCCACCTTGCGTACCGGTATATCATACAGTTTCGACAGGTCCCTGATCATCTGGGTGCCGAGAAATCCCTGAATGAGAATATCCGTTCCCGGGGTCATGGCGGCAATGGCGCCGACCACGGCCTTCTGCGCGTAGCCGGTGACGATCTTCTGCGCCTCTTCCCGGCGATGAATGCGCAACTGCTCGTCGATGCGCCGCTGCACCAGCACGAACACGGAACTGTCGCGCAGGCTTTCCAGGGTGTCGGCATGGCTGTCGATGATGCGTTGCAGGGCCTGCTGCAGGGCGTCCACCTTGGGCGGAAGCTGTCTTTCCACGGTTTCTTCTGTGCCGTCCGGCAGCTGCCGCAGGGCGGTTACCGTCGCGCCGGTGCTGACCGGAACCACCTCCGCCTCGCCCATCCCGTCCAGGCGCTGCTGCAGGCGCTCGCGCACCTGTTCCAGATCGGCATCACTGTAGCGGTCGCTCTTGTTCAGCACCACCAGGGTGGGTTTCTTCAGTTTCAGCAGGGCCTGCAGCTCGTCAGCCTGGCTGCGGGTGAGATCGCCATCCACCACATAGAGCACGATATGGGCGCGCAGGGCCTCTTCCCGGGCCAGCCTGTCCAGCTTTGCGCCCACCTCGTTGAGGCCGGGCATGTCCGCCAGCACCAGCTCATCACCGGCAGGGCTGGTCCAGACATAGCTGTGGATTTTGCGCGTGGTGCCGCCGGTGACCTCCGTGCGCACTTCCGCGTCCGGCAACAGGGCCTTGACCAGGCTGGACTTGCCGCTGCTGATATCGCCGAACAGGGCCACGTGGATGCGCCCCGCCTCCCGGCGCTGTTCGAGCTTGCGCAGCTCCTGCTCTGCCGCGGACGTGTCCAGGCCATGATCCTGGGCGGTCTGCAGTTGCTGCTCCAGGGTCTCCCGATCCGGAGGCGCCTCGCGGTCAGCACCGGGCAGGGTTTTGGGAGGCCGCAGCACCCGCAACACAAGCCAGCCGGAAAGCAGGGAGAACAGGAGCAGCAGGCTGGCCACGCCCATCTGCAGCCACAGAGGCGCTTCCCGCAGGTTGTGCCAGATGTTCACCAGGGTATCCGTGAGCAGTATGCCCAGCAGCAGGGCAAACAGCAGCGCAATGCCGGTCAGCAGGGCCAAGATCAGGCGGATGGAGGATTTGTTGCTCACGGTTGGAATGTTCGATTGGTGTTTTGTTGGCAGGGTATCAGATCAGGGCGGGTTGGGGGGCAGTTTCTGAGATGCATTATTGATGCCTTGCTATACATACCCTTACTGCTGGTGTAGTATTTTTGCATCAGGCTTCATGCAGGGAAAGATATGCAAAGACAGATGGTTATGGATGACTTCGGCCGGGTTTCCCGTTCCAGTTTCCAGAAGATTGCCGAAAGGCAGAAGACGCTCCCGGTGGACGGTGAGATGTCCACTTTCCTCTTTGATTTATTGTTGCCGGGGTATCGAATGGAATCAATGGGTTGTGGTTGGTGAAGCAATGTTATGGGACGGATGTGTCCTGTTGCGACAGGATGGATTTGTCGTCAAATTGTAGTTATATTTTTTCAGAGGTAATAATGGAAATTGAGCGTTCACCTGAGTTGCTAAAAAGGGAAGACCTTGCAGAGCTATATGCTGGGAGTGTTCAGCGTCTTCATGAATATTTCATTCAGGGTCAGGGTGAAAAATGGAAAGAGCTTTACAATATTGAAAAACCATTAGCTGTTGCACTTTGTCAAGGCGGTGCAATGCACTACCATGATGGCGTTAATGGCATTAAAGACTTTGATGTTTGGTTCTTTTATCCATTTAATAAAAAACATCTGCCTTATCGCACAATATGGAACTGGGACTATAAAAACCCAAAATTTGGTCGGCATCCGTCAATACCAGGATATGCAGGAAGAAAGGTAGATGTATTGGTGAGATCAATAAAAAACTACACAGACAATGATCCAGTTAAAACGATCCATCAATTTCTGCAATTTGAAAATACAGCATCTTCGAGAGAATTAGCCAAAAAAGCCGTAGTTATGCTGAATCCTGAGTCTTTGTTGGGTCAAGTGGCTTGGTACAAACAAAAAATATGACAAAAGTAATTAACACGGACATTTTTCTGCGTTGTTTGGGCTGTGCTAAAAATGCCTAGCACAGCCCAAACAACGCGCCAAAATTCTGGTTATTGCTGGGTTAGCTGCTAAAGGAGAAATATATGACTGTGTGGTGGTTAGCGATCGACCGAAATAATGGTCATTGTTCATTCGACGAACTAAAGAAAAGAAAGGTTGTAGCACAGGGATGGCCCGAATTCGGGGATTTATCCAAACAAATAACATTTCGATATCAGATGAATAAAACAGAAATATACGACAAAATTCAAAAGATTGGTGATGCTGTCTATCGAGGATACGACTTTTGGAAGAAGGATCGGAATCCAAATGGTACGCCACGCATATTCTGGAATCTGCTAAATCTTAGAGCTGGCGATCTAATCGTAGGCGTTGAAGGTACGCAGGTTCGTAATAGAGAATAGAAGACATCCACATAATGGCGCTAAACCAAAACAGCATTTCTTCCTTTTCATCAGCAGAGGGTTGGCCCGCGCTAAGAGGGCTTTATTGGCGCGTATTGGTGTTTCTCACTGTTGTCGCGTGCAATAGCCGGGATTCAGGCCAACAGCAGCCTGACCAATATCGATCGGGGCTGTAAAAAGAGG
>Ga0256834_1000053_pt1 | contig 76209 bp, 49 predicted proteins | sample 4281140metaG_FD_190536 | JGI IMG/M metagenome (GOLD analysis project Ga0256834, IMG submission 190536) | Hydrothermal vent microbial communities from East Pacific Rise, Pacific Ocean - 4281-140 | ecosystem: Environmental > Aquatic > Marine > Hydrothermal vents | place: Pacific Ocean: East...
AGCTCCTGGAATTAGTGATAATGCAGGTTTTCAAGGCGATTTATTAGGAGCGGCTTATTCTGCAAATCCTACTTGGCCTTCAGGAGTTGATTTTGTGCCCGGTGGTTCAAATTTAAGTCCATCTCAAATGTTGGCTTATATTCAAAGTAAAACTGAAACCAATAGGGTGTTAGCTAACTTTTCTGCCATCTATACTATTACTGACAACTTAAATGCCAAATTAACTTTAGGTAATGACAATTCACTATCTACTAGAGGTTCTGCTGTTTCAGGTTTAATAACTGGATTTACAAACGGTACTGGTGGTAATGGACGTGGATCTATTAATGATGTTGATTTAAACAATCAGTTAATGGAAGTTACTTTAAATTACAAAAAAGAATTTGAAAACTCAAAACTAACAGCTTTAGTAGGTTATTCATATCAAGAATTTAATAGTAAAGGAACAAACATATCTGGTTGGGGATTTGGAACTAACAATCTTGATGATATGGTTTCTGACTTAAGTTCTTCTTCGGATGCAATTCGAAATAGCATAGCAGGAAGCTTCCAACAATATGGATATGATGCTGATGGATTATTTATTACACGATTATTCCCGAGTGTTACAACAGATAATATGGCTCCTCCAAGTGGTTTAAAAGTGAGTTCTATTGCTGGAGATACTTATAACAATACAGATGAATTACAATCTTTCTTTGGAAGAGTAAATTATTCTATTGCTGACAAATATTTATTTACAGCAACCTTAAGAGCTGATGGTTCTTCAAAATTTGGTGGTAACAATCAATATGGTTATTTCCCTTCTGCAGCATTTGCTTGGAAGTTATCAGAAGAAGATTTTATTCCAGATAATATTTCTACCTTAAAATTACGTTTAGGTTGGGGTATTACTGGTAATCAAGATGGTGTAGGTTATGGTAACTTTATCCGTAGAGAAAGATTTGGAGGTATTGGTATTGACAACGGTGGAAACATAAATCCTCCAGGAACCACAACAGTTGCATTTGCAAATCCTGATTTAAAATGGGAGCAAACAGATCAAATAAATATTGGAGTTGACTTTGGTTTTAACAATGATCGTTTAAACGGTAGTATTGATTATTATTATAAAGACACTAATGATTTCTTATTACAAAATGAAGCCGCACAGCCTTCCCCTCAACCTTTCTTTTTTACTAATATCGATGCAGATATTATAAATCAAGGAATAGAATTCTCCTTAAATTATGATGTAATTAAACAAGATAATATTAGTTGGAATGTTGGTTTTAATATTGCTTATAACGATAATACCGTTAAGAATTTTGATGGACAAATTCCTTTTGGTCAAATTTTTGGACAAGGATTGTCTGGTGCTTATTCTCAATTATTAGCAGAAGGTCATTCTTTATTTTCATTTTATTTAAGAGATTTTCAAGGGTTTGATGAAAACGGTCAACAAATTGGAGATGTTCAAAAATTTGTAGGCAAAAGTGCCTTACCTGATATTAATTTAGGTATATCATCATCCTTTAATTATAAAAATTGGGATGGTTCCGTTTCTCTAACAGGACAATATGGTGGCTATATATATAATAACACTGCAAACGCATTCTTTACTGCTGGTAGTATTGGAAACGCTAGAAATGTTACTCGTGATGTTTTAACAAGTGGAGAAGCTAGTAATAATGCTCCTGATGTTTCTACAAGATTTTTAGAAAGCGGCGATTTTTTAAGACTACAAAATTTAACCATTGGTTATAACTTTAAATTAAAAGAATCAAGTGCTTTAAAAGCTGTTAGATTGTCAGTAACTGGTCAAAACTTATTTGTTATTACACCTTATAGTGGTTTAGATCCTGAAGTAAACACTTCTAACGTCTTAAATAATGTTCCTTCATTAGGTGTAGATTATACATCATACCCTACTCCTAGAACATATACTTTTGGTTTAACTGCATCATTTTAAAAATATAAATTATGAAAATACTTAAATTAAAAATACACTTTTCATTCGCAGTAATAGCTGCGGTGTTAACCGCTGTATCTTGTACTAATCTTGACATTAATCAAACAGATTCTGTATTTACAGACAGTTCAACAGGCGGATTTACAGGAGTTACAGACCCTGAATCCTCCTTAGATAATCTATACAATGGTATTTATGGTCAAATTGGTAATCAAGCAAACTTATTTGCCTTAAATGAAGTGACCACCGATGAAATGGTTGTGCCAACTAGAGGTACGGATTGGGGTGATAATGGGGTTTGGAGAACTTTACATGCACACACTTGGTCACCAATTCATTCTCAAGTTAAAGATACTTGGAATGCTTTAAACCAAACTATTTTTAATGCTGGTTTGATTATCGATGATAGAAGTTCTGCAAGTGCTCCAGTTGTGGCACAGGCTAAATTTTTAAGAGCTTTTGCTATGTTTTGGGTGACCGACATGTTTGGACAAGTTCCTTTTAGAACACCAGATGAGGGACCAGAAATAAATCCAATAGTAATGACTAGGGTAGAAGCTGTTGATTTTATCCTAAAAGATTTAACTGAAGCATTACCTGATTTACCTACACAAGGCCCTAATGGTGGAAACCAAAGAGCCTCAAAAGCTGCTGCTAACTTTTTATTAGCTAAAGTTTATTTAAATAAAAATGTTTATTTAGGAAATGCTACTGCTGATACTGCCGATATGAATAAAGTAATTCAGGCTGTAGATGATATAGCCGCTGACGGTTATAGTTTAATGTCTAATTATTTTGACATTTTTAGAGGAGATAAAAATAATGGTGGTCCAAAATTGGCTAATTCTGAAACTATTTGGTGGGCCTTTGCAGGAACTGGTAATAGAATTTGGGATGGTTTACATTACAATCAAGGTGTTCCTGATAATCAAGGTGGAGGCTGGAATGGTTTCTCAACTTTAGCCGATTTCTATGATAAATTTGAAGGCAGTGCTACTTCTAATGAACCTGGTAACGGTCAAGAAGAAAGACGTGGCTTTGTTCCTAATGATGGATCTAATCTAGGTATTGGATTTGGCTTCTTAATAGGTCAACAATATGATGCACAAGGCAATAAACTAAAAGATCGTGCAGGTAATGATTTAGTATTTACTAAAGATTTTCCTGGTTTGGTAGGTAACAATGAAAGAAATGGTATAAGAGTAATCAAATACCATCCTGAAGACGGTTCTTTTACCAATTTTGAAATTTTCTTTAGATACGCCGATGCTTATTTAATGAAAGCAGAAGCTATAATGAAAGGTGGTACATCTTCAGAAACTGCTTTAGATATAGTAAATAATCTTAGAAGTGTACGTTCTGCATCGCCTTTAACTGCTGCTACAGAACAAACAATGCTAGACGAAAGAGGTAGAGAACTATATAAGGAATTTTGGAGAAGAAATGATTTAATTCGATTTGGTAAATTTGCCGATGCTTGGGGGTTAAAAGATGCTAGTGATGCTTATAGAGCGTTGTTCCCAATTCCATCTAATGCATTATTATCAAATCCTAATTTAACTCAAAATCCTGGATATTAATAATTAAAATTAAGTTTAAAAAGCCCTTTTTCGAAAAAGGGCTTTTTTTTTGTAAATTACTGACAAATTAATAGGCACAAATGAAATTTGTTTTACTCACATTATTATTTATTTTTTTATTGTTTTCCTGTCAAAAAACCACTTCCAAAAAATATTTATTACAAGAATTAAAATCAGCCCAAACAGGTATCAATTTTGAGAACAAACTTCATGATACTCCAAAACTAAATATTTTAACCTATTTATATTATTATAACGGTGCTGGTGTAGCTGTAGGAGATTTCAATAATGATGGTCTAGTAGATTTATATTTTATAGGTAATCAAGTTCCTAATAAATTTTTTATAAATCAAGGTAATTTCAAGTTTAAAGATGCTACTTTACAAGCTAATTTAAAAGGACAACAAGGATGGTCTTCAGGCGTAACTGTGGCTGATGTTAACGGAGATGGTTGGTTAGATATTTATGTATGTCAAGTAGCCGATAAAAAATGGTTTGATGGAGCCAATCAATTATTCATTAATCAAGGAATAAACGAAAAAGGTATTCCTGTTTTTAAAGATGAAGCCAAACAATATGGATTAGCTGTTTCCTCCTATTCCAATCAAGCAACTTTTTTTGATTACGATTTAGATGGAGATTTAGATATGTTTTTAATGAAAAATCAATCAGTTCACCCAAGCGCTACCTTTGGAAGGTTTAAACGGCATATTAGTAATGCTCCTGCAGGTGATAAATTATTTAAAAATAATAATGGTCATTTTACAGAAGTAACTCAACAAGCAGGTATATTTTCCAGTTTAACGGGCTATGGCTTAGGGTTAGCAGTCTCAGATTTTAATCAAGATGGGTGGCCAGATGTTTATGTAGGAAATGATTTTTTTGAAAATGATTATTTGTATTTAAATCAAAAAAATGGCACTTTTTCAGAACAAATTTCAAAGGATTTTACAAAATTAGGTCATACAACTCATTTTTCAATGGGTAATGATGTAGCCGATTTTAATAATGACGGATTTACGGATATTTTATCGGTGGACATGTTGCCTGAAAATCGTTCAACTTATACTGCTTCAGGTACAGAATATGAATATGAACATTATATTAGATTTTTAAAAAATGGCTATGCTCCGCAATACATGCATAATACACTTCATTTAAATTTAAAAAATGGCAATTTTAGCGAAATTGGATTTTACACTGGAATTACAACTACCGAATGGAGCTGGGCACCGTTATTTGCTGATTTTGATAATGACGGTTTAAAAGATATTTTTATCAGCAATGGTATTTATGGAGCTACCAATAATATGGATTTTATAAATTTTATTTCTACTAAAAATAATCAACGATTGATTAATAAAGGAATGACACTTGATGATATGGGTTTAATTAATAAAATTCCTAAGATAAGGACTCCTAACTATATTTTTAAAAATACTGGAAATCTAGGTTTTAAAAAAATGAATGGAAAATGGCTAACTACCAAACCAACCTTTAGTAATGGTGCAATTTATGCAGATTTAGATAACGATGGTGATTTAGATTTAGTAGTTAATAACTTAAATGAACCAAGTACTATTTTTAAAAACACAAGCAAAAATAAAACTTATTTAAAAATACGTTTCCATGGTATATCTAAAAACACAAAAGGTATTGGTGCAAAGGTAACTTGCTACAACAATGGCAAATTACAATATGCAGAAAACTTTACTACACGTGGTTATTTATCATCTGTAGCTCCTGAATTACATTTTGGATTTGATTCTATTAAACAAATAGATTCACTTAAAGTAATTTGGCCAAACCATGATGTTCAGCTTATAAAAAATATAAAAACTAATCAGACTCTCTTTTTAAATGCTAAAAATGCCAAATCAATTGTCCTAAAAAAAAATATAGACACAAAAGGATACTTAACCAATGTAAACTCTAAAATAAAATATAAACACTCTGATTTTCCTTCTTATGGTTTCGCTCGTGAACCTTTAATTCCATTTATGTTATCCAACTTAGGCCCTCATTTAGCTGTTGTCGATGTAGATAAAAATGGATTTGAGGATGTTTTTATTGGGGGTGCTAAACAAAAAAAATCAACCTTATTTATTCAAGATAATAATGGCAATTTTACATTGAGTCCACAACCTGATTTAGACAAAGATTATCATAAAGAAGATGTCGATAATATTTTTATTGATGTTGATAATGATGGCGATTTAGATTTGGTGGTTGTAAGTGGCGGTGACGAATTTAACTCAGGCGAAAATATTAAACCACGTTTATATATAAATGATAAAGGACAATTCACAAAACAAAAAGAGGCTTTTAAAAATATTTTTATCAATGCCTCAGTGGTTAAAGCAGCAGATTTTGATAAAGATGGTTTTGTAGATTTATTTATAGGAAGTAATTCAAAACCGCAACATTATGGTCAAGTTCCAAAAAGTTATCTACTAAAAAATGATGGTCATAATCATTTTATCGATGTTACAAATACCGTAGCTAATCCCCTTTTAAATTTGGGAATGATACAAGATGCTATTTGGCAAGATATTAACAATGATGGTTTTGACGATTTGATTTTGGCAGGGCATTGGATGCCTATTACCATACTTTTAAATAAAAAAGGAGAATCATTTAGTGTCCAAGATAAAAATGGATTAGAACTATCAAATGGCTTATGGAATAGAATGATTACTGCCGATTTTGACAAAGATGGCGACCAAGATTTTGTAGTGGGCAATTGGGGTGAAAATACACTGCTTAAGGCTTCAGAAAAACAACCTGTTAATTTATATGAGTCAGATTTTGATAATAATGGCAAAACGGAACCCATTATAACTTATTTTTATAAAAACAAAGAAACTTTATTACCTACACGTGACGCTTTGTTTAAACAAATGCCTAGTTTGAATAAAAAATATAAAACTTATACCGATTTTGCTAAAGCTGATTTCAATTCAATTTTTGGTCATTCTCAACTCAAAAAAGCAAAAAAGCATCAGATTTATAATCTGTCTAGTTGTTATATAGAAAATATAGGAAAAGGTAATTTTAAATTTCATCCTTTACCAGAAATGGCTCAATGGTCAATTATTCAAACACTTTTGGTTGATGATTTTAACGATGATGGTTATCCCGATGTTTTAGCCGCAGGTAATTTATATGAAGTCAATACACAATTTAGTCGTTTAGACGCTTCTCATGGCGTACTACTTTTAAATGATAAAAAAGGCAGTTTTAAAACTTCAATTGATATTAATAAAAGCTTTAATATAAAAGGTTCTGCTCGAAGTTTAAACAAAATTAAGATTAAAAATAAACTTTATTACCTTGTGGGTATCAATAATGATAGTTTACAAATGCTACAAAAAATAAAATATTAGATTTACAAATGCCACCCCTCACGATAAGTGCGCTTTACAAACTGATTGGCCTCATCAAAATTGGTGATTTTCATGGCACTACCATCCCATAGTAATTTTTTGCGACCAGGATAGTTAAAACCTCGTTTTTGTTTAGGAGTACGCAGCATATAGCTTCTAATAGCTAAATTTCCCATTAAAATGGATTCTGTTAAAGGGCCAGCAAAATCAAATGACGAACTTAGATTCTTATAAGCTTTACTGCCATATCCGGCCTTACAGGCTTCAACCCAAAACCATTGGTGGCCATTTTCGGGTAAGCCTACTTTTTTAAGATTGGCGGTTAATATTTCGCCTTTGTTAAAATATATTTTCGGATTGCGGGCGTAAGTACCACAAGTCATAATACCTTTTTCTCCAAATATCATCACACCATTAGCACTATTATCATCGCCTAAAGAATGGTCTGCAGGAATAATTTCTGGATGGAAAGGTCTTAAACCCCCATCTGTCCAAGTAAGTGTAATTGGTGATGGATTTTTATCCGAAGCCTCAAATGTCAATTGAGTTCTAGAAGAAGGTGGACAAGATTCAGGGTAAAAATCAGGAGTCCAATTTTGTGTAAATACCTGCCCCACACTACTTTCAACTTCGGTAGGATACCCCAGCCCTAAAACTCTAAAAGGCGGGTCAATTAAATGACACCCCATATCGCCTAAAGCACCTGTACCAAAATTCCACCAGCCGCGCCATTTAAAAGGGTGATATAAAGGATGATAATCTACCCAACTGGCAGGCCCAATCCAATTATCCCAATCTAACCCAGCAGGCATTGTAGGTTTGTCAGTTGGAGTAGGAATACCTTGCGGCCAAACAGGTCTGTTAGTCCAAACTTCAACTTTATTTACTTTTCCTATTTTACCTTCGTCAAACCATTTAATCATTTGTTTTACACCTTCGCCAGACCCCCCTTGATTGCCCATTTGGGTCACCACTTTATATTTATTGGCAGCTTCTGTCAAGGTACGCGCTTCATGAATACTATGTGTTAATGGTTTTTGTAAGTAAATATGTTTTTTACGCTTCATTGCTTCCATTGCAATAACAGCGTGATTATGGTCAGGTGTAGAAATAGTAACTGCATCAATATCTTTTACAGTATCAAATAATTTACGATAATCTTTAAATTTTTTGGCTTCGGGGAATTTTTTAAAAGCTCGGCTAGCACTTTGCCAATCGACATCACAAATAGCAGCAATATTAGTAGCACCCTTATTCCAAACATTCATCAAATCAGAATAGCCTTTTCCGCCTCCACCAATAATGGCTACATTTAATTTGTCGCTTGGTGCGATAAATCCACGTCCTAAAACATGACGTGGAATAATACTAATTCCCGTAAAGGCTATAGCCGAATTTTTAATAAAAGTACGTCTGCTTAATTTGGATTTTGGAGTCATAAATAAAAATTTAATTATCTATTTCTAGTATTTTAATATTTCTAAATTCTGTAGGGCTACTTTCACTTTGTAAAGCAATATAACCGCCTTTTAAATGTTCGCCCACTCTATTAGCGAAAGTATTAAAACGGCCACCAATTTGAGGTTTACTATAACGCAATACTTCTTGACCATTTATGCGTTGGATAATAAGTGAGTCACTATGCACTTCTACTTCGGCCTTTACCCATTGATCACCAAAATAGGTTTTTGAAGACGATTCTATACAATGTGCGGTTACTAAACTATCTTTCATAACAATGTAAGTCCCTGGCGTGCAAACACTTCCTGTAGGGCGTAGTTTGCCATCAGGGAGTCCGCCCAATAATTGAAACTCTATCGATACGGGAAAACCTTGGTCAATTTCCATACTTTCTGGTGGTTGCGAAAAAATCATAATCCCATTATTTCGATTACCCCAACTTTCGCCTCCTTTAGCTTGATTACCTACAAATCGATATTCTAAGCGTAAGATGTAACTTTTAAATGGCTTTTTATAAAATATGTGTCCAAACTGATTCTTAAAACTATCGTATTCTGCATAAGAATTTTTTAAAACACCATTTTCAACCTTAAAAGTATTGTAGGCATTTACACCTGTTTCAAAACCTCTTATTTTTACAATCCAATTACTTAAATCTTTGCCATTAAAAAGACTAACCCATTTATCTTTTTTGGTATTCTGACAACTAATAAAAACAAAGGCAAAACAAAAACTCAAAAAACAATTTAAGTTTTTCATATTATTTTCTTACAAACTCCAAGCTTTACCACCCGTAGCTTCTTGTAAAGGCATACAACCTATAAGTTCACCTGGAATGGGATCATAAGCTAAAACCTTTTCACCAACAAATTCACTTGTTTTATAAGCCCAAATACTAAAACTTCGTAATGAAGTAAGCGTACTATAAACGGCACTGTCAATTTTGTCTTTCATAAAAGCCTCTTGTTGTTCTTTGGTAGTTTTTAAATAATGAGTTAGTAAAGCATCATAATCTTTAACAGTGAGTTTATCAACAGGTTTGTTTAGTTTTTTAATGACTGCTTCAATACCTTGTTTAAATTCTTCTTGATCTTTAGAGTTTGAAACTTCACTAACATAAGCGTCAATAAACTGGGGTACTTTTACATCAAGAGCTCCTGGTAAATCGGCTGTTTTGGGCAAAATTAAATCCACCAAATTGTTAACTACTGTCATCTGATTTTTACTAAAAAAAGCGGGTGTCCAAGTAGCTACATTCTCATTTTTACAACTTTGTATCAAACTAAGAATAGAGGGCGTAGCCACAACATAACCTAGTGATAATCCAATTCCTTTTAATACATCTCTACGTTTCATAATTTAGGTTTTTTTATTTTTAAATTCTTTGGCTGCGTGTGCTGCAGCTCTTGCTGATAGCGCCATGTAAGTTAATGACGGATTGACACAGGCTGCCGATGTCATACAAGACCCATCTGTTACATATACATTTTTGCAAGTATGAATTTGATTGTGTTCATTTAAAATGGATGTTTTAGGATCACGTCCCATTCTTGCAGTACCCATTTCGTGAATTCCCAATCCGGGCGCACCAGGACTGTCCATTGGATTGATATTTTTAAATCCAGCTTTTGTCAACATATCAATGGCTTGCTGAATCATATCTTTACGCATTTCCCATTCATTTTCTTTCCATTCGGCATCAAAAGTAACTGTGGGTAAGCCCCATTCATCTAAATTTTGATAATCAAGTGTCATTTTATTGTCGTGATAAGGTAAGCATTCGCCAAATCCCATTAAAGTCATACCCCAACCGCCAGGTTTAAGGATGCCTGTTTTTAACTCGGCACCATAACCAGCTTCAGCAATAAATTCAGATTGATCGCCACGGCCACCTCCACCTTGGTAGCCATAGCCACGTAAGAATTTTTGTTTAGTGGCCTTATCGCCAAGATTTCTAAAACGCGGAATATAAATACCATTGGCACGACGTCCTTTATAATATTGATCTTCAAATCCATCGAATTTGGCTGTAGCGCCTGCTTTAAAATGATGATCCATTAAATTGTGTCCTAATTCACCAGAATCATTACCTAATCCATTTGGAAATCTCTTAGACTTAGATTGCATTAAAATAGAAGCAGAATTAACGGTAGAAGCACAGCAGAAAATAATTTTAGCCTTAAAAATGTGTACTTCTTTAGTATCAGCATCAATAACTTTAACCCCTGTTGCTTTCTTTAAATTGTCGTCATAAATAATTTCTGCCGCTATAGAATTCGGTCTTAAAATCATATTATTAGATTTATGGGCAGCTGGTAATGTACAAGAATTACTGCTAAAATAACCACCAAAAGGGCAGCCACGCATACAACGATTACGGTATTGACATTTGGTACGGCCTTCGTAAGATTTATCACTTGTTATATGAGCTGTACGCCCAATAGTCAGTACCCTATCTTTATAATTTTCTGAAATATTATCTTTAAGATGTTCTTCTACACAAGTAAAAGCCATAGGTGGTTCAAATTTACCATCAGGCAATTGAGGTAAGCCCATTTTTTGGCCACTTACGCCAATATATTCTTCTACATAATCATACCAAGGGGAAATATCTTTATAACGAATAGGCCAATCAACAGCCACTTTATCTTTTTTATTGGCTTCAAAATCTAAATCGCTCCAACGGTAACTCTGGCGACCCCAAACCAAAGATCGGCCCCCAACTTGATAACCTCGCATCCAGTCAAAACGCTTTGTTTCGTTATAGGGATGTTTTATATCATCTACAAAAAAATGACTGTGTGCTCTATTGGTTGTATAACCTGTTCGGTTTTGTTTGGGTTGTCTTTTTATCTCTTCTTGAGTTGGTCGACCATTAAATTTCAAATCCCAAGGATCCATATACATTGTAGGGTAGTCTTTTATGTGTTCTACCATACGACCTCGTTCAAGAACAAGCGTTTTAAGACCTCGTTCACAAAGTTCTTTGGCAGCCCAGCCTCCGCTAATACCTGTCCCAATAACAATAGCATCATAGACTTTAGATTCTTTCATAATTTATTAGTTAGTTATTTAAAATGTCATAAATTTATGAAAAATATAACATATGTTTATTTACGATGTTAAGTTAAAGAACATTTGATAACTATAAAAATACCATATGGTAAAATATCACGAAACCGTTTTCGTACAAATAAAGGATTGTGATATGTGCTAATTAAAATTTATTCACTTATTTTATACAAACTAATCAATTACCAATGAAAAATAATCTTATAAAATTTATAAAAAGTACAATTCTATTGTTAGGAATTATCTCATTTTTTGTGGCCTGTCAAGACACTACTAAAACAAAAAAAGAAGCTAAAGTTACAACACCTTATTTTAAACTTTCTCTGGCACAATGGTCAGTTCATAAACAGATTATTAAAGGAAAATTAGATCCTGTTGATTTTGCCGAAAAAGCTAAAAGTTTAGGGTTTGAAGGTCTTGAATATGTGAGTCAATTGTACACCAATTACCTTAAAAAAGGAGATGACCCAAAGATAGCTATGCAAAGTTTGTTGGACACTCTTAAAATAAAAAGTGAAAAATTTGGTATGCAAAATATAGGTATTATGATTGATAATGAAGGTGATTTAGCATCACCTAATGAAAAAGAGAGACTACAAGGAGTAGAAAATCATAAAAAATGGATTGATGCCTGTGCTTTTCTAGGAGGGCAATACGTACGTGTCAATTTATTTGGCAGTGATGATTCTGCTGTATGGGTGGCACAATCTGTAAAAAGTCTCAAAGCACTAGCAGAATATGCTAAAGATAAAAACATAAATGTTATTGTAGAAAATCACGGCTATTTATCTTCAAATACACCTGAGCTAATAAAAGTGATGAAAGATGTTGCTATGTCTAATTGTGGTGTATTACCCGATTTTGGCAATTGGTGTTTAAAAAGAGAAGGAGGGAAACGTTGGGATACAAAATGTATTGAAGAATATGATCGTTATTTAGGTGTTAAAGGTATGATACCTTATGCCAAAGCAGTAAGTGCTAAATCTTATGATTTTAATGAAGCTGGAGACGAAACACTAATAGATTATTACAAAATGTTACAAATTGTAAAAGATGGGGGTTATAAAGGCTATGTAGGTATTGAATATGAAGGGAATCGTCTAAGCGAAGAAGAAGGAATTATAGCTACTAAAAAATTGGTTTTAAAAGCCGCAAAACAATTAAAATAAATAGATAATTATGAATAAAGCCACACAATTTAAGCTTTCGCTGATGATGTTTCTCGAATTTTTTATTTGGGGGGGCTGGTTTGTAACTCTGGGGACTTTTTTAGGAAGTAATTTACAAGCTAATGGTGCCGAAACAGGTATGGCCTTTGCAACCCAAAGTTGGGGGGCAATTATTGCACCTTTTATCATTGGATTGATAGCCGATCGCTATTTTAACGCCGAAAAAATATTGGGTGTTTTACATTTAGTCGGCGCTATCTTGATGTATCAAATGGCGCATACTACTTCTTTTCAAGTATTTTATCCTTATGTTTTAGGTTACATGATTTCCTATATGCCCACATTGGCTTTGGTAAATTCGGTATCTTTTAATCAAATGAAAGATCCTACCAAAGAATTTTCATTTATTCGTGTATGGGGTACCATTGGCTGGATTGTAGCCGGATTGGCCATAAGTTATTTATTTCACTGGGATACTGCTGAGAATATTAAAAGTGGTTTGTTACAAAATACTTTTTTAATGACAGCTTTGGCTTCAGTTATTTTAGGTGTATATAGTTTTACCTTACCAAAAACACCACCAACTGCTAATAAAGATTCTAAAGTTACAATGTCTGATATTTTAGGGCTAGATGCATTAAAACTTTTAAAGGATCGCAATTTCTTGATGTTTTTTATAACGTCAATACTAATTTGTATTCCATTAGCTTTTTATTATCAAAATGCCAATCCGTTTTTAACAGAAATTGGCATGACTAATCCTACGGGTAAAATGACAATTGGGCAAGCTTCTGAAGTTTTGTTTATGTTGTTATTGCCTGTGTTTTTCAAACGTTTTGGCTTTAAGAAAACACTATTATTTGGTATGTTATCTTGGGCTTTACGCTATGTTTTATTCGCTTATGGTGATGCTGGAGAAATGAGTTTTATGCTCCTTTTAGGAATTGCTCTTCACGGATTGTGTTACGATTTCTTTTTCGTTTCAGGTCAGATTTATACCGATTCAAAAGCTGGTGAAAAAGTAAAAAGTGCGGCTCAGGGATTAATTACTTTAGCTACTTATGGTGTAGGAATGCTTGTAGGGTTTTGGGTAGCTGGTCAAATTACAGATACATACTTGCTGACAGATGGCACACATAATTGGCAAAATATATGGTTATTCCCAGCAGGGTTTGCACTTGTCGTAATGGTAATTTTTGCCCTTTTGTTTAAAGATGAAAAAATAGAATATAAAGCATAGGCTATATAATAATGAGTACAAAAAAAATTAGATTAGGTGTTTTAGGCGGAGGAGGAGACTCTTTAATTGGTGTTTTACATAGAATTGCGTCATCTATGTTTGATCAATTTCAAATTGTAGGCGGTGTTTTTAATCCTATTTGGGAGGAAAACATTGGTTTTGCCGAAAAAATTGGTTTACCCACAGATAGAATTTACAAAGATTTTGACACTTTAATAAACGAAGAGTTAAAGTTGCCCGAAAGTCAAAGGATGCAGGTCGTATCCATTTTAACACCCAATTTTTTACACTTCCCGATGGCAAAAAAACTGTTGGAAAATAGATTTAATGTCATTTGTGAAAAACCAATGACCACTTCTTACGAAGAAGCCAAAATTTTAAAAGAAACCCTTAAAAAAGCCAAAACCATTTTTGCGGTAACCTATACTTATACAGGTTATCCTATGATTCGCCAAATGCGCGAGATGATAAAAAAGGGGGTGATTGGCAAAGTTCAAAAAATAGATGCCCAATATTATCAAGGATGGATAAATCCTGTTATTCACGATGAGAAACAACGGGCTGCAACTTGGCGTCTAAATCCAAAAAAATCAGGTGTTAGCTGTTGTATAGGTGATATTGGCACACATGCTTTTGATATGATTGAATATCTTTCTGGATTAAAAGTAGATTCAGTTTTAGCAGATCTAAACTATCTTTACAAAGATAATAAAATGGATGTTGATGGTACAGTTTTAATCCGCATAAGCGAAAATGTAAAAGGTGTTATTAGAGCAAGTCAGATTGCTACGGGTGAAGAAAATAACTTTACAGTTCAGATTTACGGCGAAAAAGCAGGTTTAAAATGGGAGCAAGAAAATCCGAATTATCTCTATTTGTTAGAAGATGACAAGCCTATAAATATTTTAAAACCGGGACACGTTTATAATAGTGAAATCTCTTTAGGAGGCACAAAATTACCGCCTGGTCATCCCGAAGGTATTTTTGATTCTATGGGAAATATATATAAAGGAATTGCTAAAGCAATAAGAAATGAACCCTATGATAAAGGCGAATTTCCTACAATTATTGATGGTGCGAGAGGTATGAATTTTATTGAATGTGCTATAGCTTCCCATCAAAATGGAAATGTTTGGATTAAACTCGATAACTAATTAAAATACAAATTTTGTGAAAACAATAAAAGGACCAGCTGTTTTTTTAGCCCAATTTATGGATGATAAAGCGCCGTTTAATTCCCTTGACGGATTGTGTCAATGGGCAAGTAATTTGGGTTATAAAGGGATTCAGATTCCAACAAATGAAACACGTCTAATTGATTTAGATAAAGCCGCTTCAAGCAAAATGTATTGCGACGAACTCAAAGGAAAAATAAATTCTTATGGTCTGGAAATTACAGAATTGTCAACACATTTACAGGGTCAATTGGTGGCAGTTCATCCCGCTTATGATGTAATGTTTGATAATTTTGCACCAGATAATTTAAAAAATAAGCCCAAAGCAAGAACAGAATGGGCTGTTCAGCAAGTCAAAAACGCAGCGATAGCCAGTAAACATTTGGGTTTAAAAGCGCACGCTACTTTTTCGGGTGCTTTACTATGGCCTACTTGGCATCCTTGGCCTCAAAGACCAAAAGGCTTGGTTGAAATGGGTTTTAAAGAACTCTCCAAGCGTTGGCTGCCTATTTTAAATGTATTTGATGAAAATGGTGTAGATGTGTGTTACGAAATTCATCCAGGAGAAGATTTACATGATGGCGATACTTTTGAGCGCTTTTTAAAAGCTACAAATAATCATAAACGCGTGAATCTTTTATACGATCCTTCTCATTTTGTGTTGCAACAATTAGATTATTTAGAATATATCGATTTTTACCACGAGTTTATAAAAGCTTTTCACGTAAAAGATTCCGAATTTAATCCAACAGGAAAAAAGGGCGCTTTTGGCGGTTATAACGATTGGATTGATCGTGCTGGACGTTACCGCTCTTTAGGCGATGGTCAAATAGATTTTAAATCTATTTTTTCAAAATTAACCCAATATGGTTGCGATGTTTGGGCAGTAATGGAATGGGAATGTTGTATAAAATCACCCGAGCAAGGTGCTAGAGAAGGGGCTATTTTTATTAAAAATCATATAATAGAATCCACACAAAAAGCCTTTGACGATTTTGCTGGTTCTGATATCGATAAAGCACATCTCAAAAAAATATTAGGCTTATAAAACTATAATAAACTAAGCTAATTATGAATATAAAAAAGTCTCCCGAAAAATTTGATGCTATTATTGTGGGTTCAGGTGCTGGAGGTGGTATGGCTACAAAAATACTTTCAGAAGCTGGTTTAAATATTGCTGTGATAGAAGCCGGTTCTTTTTATGACCCAGCAAGTCCTGAACAAAGTACACAATTAAAATGGCCTTATGAATCGCCTCGTAGAGGTGCTGAATCTAAAAATAGACCTTTTGGAGAATTTGATGCCGCTTATGGCGGTTGGGATATTAAAGGTGAGCCTTATACAAGGAAAAACAGCACAAAATTCGACTGGTTTCGCTCACGCATGCTTGGAGGAAGAACCAATCATTGGGGCAGGATTTCTTTGAGATTTGGACCTTTAGATTTCAAACGTAAAAGTTTAGACGGATTGGGAGAAGATTGGCCTATAACGTATGACGATGTTAAACCTTATTATGACAAGGTTGATAAACTCATCGGTGTTTTTGGAAGTAACGAAAATTTACCCAACGATCCAGATGGATTTTTCTTGCCAGCGCCAAAACCAAGATTGCATGAACTATACTATATAAAAGGCGCTAAAAAGGCAAATGTTCCTGTTTATCCATCACGGTTATCAATTCTAACAAAACGTATTAATAAAGAACGAGGTGTTTGTTTTTATTGTTCTCAATGTAATAGATCTTGTAGTATTTATGCTGATTTTTCATCGGGTTCTTGTCTTATTTTTCCAGCTCAAAAAAATGGTGGAAAAATTAAATTGTTTACAGATTCTATGGTGAGAGAAGTTGTGACAGGTAATTCAGGAAAAGCAACTGGTGTTGTTTTTATCAACAAAAAAGATAGAAAAGAGTATGAATTAAAAGCTAAAGTTGTTGTTTTGGCAGCTTCGGCTTGTAGTAGTGCCCGCATCTTATTAAATTCAAAAAGTAAAGTGCATCCTGATGGTTTAGGCAATAGCAGTGGCGTGGTTGGTAAATATTTACACGATTCAACAGGAGCCAGTCGCATGGCTTTTATACCCGATTTAATGAATCGTAAAACATATAACGAAGATGGTGTTGGTGGCTTGCACGTTTATACACCTTGGTGGGGTGATAATAAAAAATTGAATTTCCCACGTGGATATCATATCGAAATTTGGGGCGGAATGGGAATGCCATCTTATGGTTTCGGATTTAACCCCAACGATTTAAATAAATATATTGGAAAAGAAGTTGGAGGCTATGGTAATCAGTTAAGAGATGATGTTAAAAGATTTTATGGTTCCATAATTGGATTATCTGGTAGAGGTGAAAGTATCTCAATGGAAAATAATTATTGCGAATTAGATCCTGGTATGGTTGATGAATGGGGAATTCCTGTTTTAAGATTCAATTACGAATGGAGTAAGCACGAAAAAAATCAAGCAAAACATATGATCAATACTTTCGATGAAATATTAGAAGGTATTGGAGGTAAAATGTTGGGTGATAAACCTGGAGCTGATCAAGAATACGGGTTGGCAGCGCCTGGTAGAATTATTCACGAAGTAGGTACAACAAGAATGGGTAATAATCCTAAAAAATCGGTTACCAATAAGTACCAACAATTACACGATGCTAAAAATGTGTTTATTGTAGATGGAGGCCCTTTTGTTTCTCAGGCAGATAAAAACCCTACATGGACAATCTTGGCCTTATCTTGGCGAACTTGCGATTATATTATAAAGGAATTAAAAAGTCGAAATTTGTAAATTATGAACAGAAGAGACACACTTAAATCGTTAATATTGGGTTCTGTAGCTACAGGACTTCTTTTAAATGGCTGTTCACCAAACGCTTCAGAGTCTTTGACAAAATTAGCAAAACGTCCTTTGTACGGTAGAACACCTTCAGAAAAGTTACGAGATGAACAGATTTATAATGAAACTTTTTTAAATGAAGGTGAGCTTTCTACAATAGCTGTTTTGTGTGATATTATTTTACCAAAGAATGTTGCATACAGTTCCGCTTCAGAGGCTGGCGTAAAAGAATTCATAGATTTTATCGTTAAAGATATGAGTTATCAACAAACACCGATTAGAGGTGGATTGATGTGGTTAAACAATTATAGCAATAAATTATATCAACAATATTTTAAAGAATGTACTAAGAAACAACAACTTACTATTTGTGACCAAATAGCTTATCCTGATAAAACAAACCCCGAATTAAAACAAGGGGAAAAGTTTTTTACCAGAATGCGTAATTTAACTTTAACAGGTTATTTTACTTCAAAAATGGGGATAAAAGATTTAGGTTATAAAGGGAATAGTCCAAATGTTTGGGATGGCGTACCTCAAGAAGTACTCGATAAACACGGTCTCAAATACGACAATAAATGGTTAGCCAAATGTGTTGATCAAGATAAAAGAGATGATGTAGCAGAGTGGGATGAAAAAGGAAATTTAATTAGTTAATAAAAAACATAGAAAAACATTATGAAAAAATCAGCAATTGTTCTTTTGGCTTTAATAACACTTATGGCTTGTAAAGATAAAACGACAGTAACCGAGCAAAAAACAGAAAATATCGTTCAAAAAGATACCATCTGGCAAGTACTTTTTGATGGTGAAAATTTTAATAATTGGCGTGGTTATAATTCTAATAGTATGTATTCTGAATGGACTATTGAAGATGGAGCTATGGCTTTTACACCAGGGAAATACGGAAGTAAAAATATCATCACAAAGAAAGAATACACAAATTTTATCCTTTCTTTAGAGTGGAAAATTTCTGAAGCAGGAAATAGTGGTATATTTTGGGGTGTTTTTGAAGATGCAAAATACAAAGAAGCATATCAAACTGGTCCAGAAATTCAGGTTTTAGATAATGAAAGACATCCCGATGCCAAAATTGGTGGTAAATTACATCAGGCGGGCGCTTTATATGATATGGTGGCTCCAAAACACGATGTTACAAAACCGGCAGGTGAGTGGAATACTTGTGTTATAAAAATTGACCATAAAAATAATGTTGGTGTTGTCACTCTAAATGGTATTGAAATTGTAAATTTTGAAGTAGATGGCTCAAAATGGGATGCTATGGTTGCTAGCTCAAAATTTGCTACTTGGGGCGGTTTCGGGAAACATAAAACAGGGCATATTGGTTTACAAGATCACGGCAATAAAGTATGGTATCGTAATATTAAGATTAAAAATTTAGATTAAATTTTATAAATAAAAATTAATCAAAAAATTGAAATATAAATTTGAAGTGTGAAACGCAATGAATATTTCGATATAATTAACAGGATTTTCTCATGAGTCTAAGGTTAATTATAAAAAGGTTCAGCTTTTCAGCTGAACCTTTTGCATTTTAAGACTTATTTTTAAATTGTAGATAAGCATGTTCTGCTGCCCTTGCAGTTAAAGCCATATAGGTTAACGATGGATTTTGACAAGGCGATGAAGTCATACAAGCACCATCTGTAACATAAACATTAAGTACAGTGTGAATTTGATTGTGTTTGTTTAAAACAGACGTTTTTGGGTCACGACCCATACGCGCTACACCCATTTCATGAATACCTAAGCCAGGTGCTCCAGGATCATCCATTGGTCTTACATCTGTAAAGCCTGCTTTGCTGAGCATTTCCATAGCTTGTTGTACCATATCTTTTCGCATTTTCCATTCGTTTTCACCCCATTGTGCATCAAATGTGATGGTAGGAAGACCCCAATCATCCAATTTGTTGTAATTGAGTGTCATTTTGTTATTATGATTTGGCAAACATTCGCCAAAGCCCATTAAATCTATATGCCATTCCCCTGGTTTTAGAACAGACTGTTTTAGTTTAGGACCATAGGCTGCTTCGGCTACATACTCTCCAATACCTCTACGACCAGCACCTCCTTCATAACCATAACCGCGTAAAAAATCTTGTTTGGTTTTCTTATCACCAAGATTTCTAAAACGTGGAATATAAACCCCATTGGCACGCCTTCCTTTATAGTAATTATCTTGAAAACCTTTTGATTTTGCAAAAGCCCCAGCTTTAAAATGATGATCCATAATATTATGACCAAGCTCGCCAGAATCATTTCCTAAACCGTTAGGAAATCGTTTTGATTTTGACTGCATTAAAATGGAAGCACTGGCCATTGCCGAAGCACAACAGAAAATAATTTTAGCTTTAAATTCTAGTTTTTGGTGCGTTTGAGCATCAATAATTTTAACTCCCGTTGCACGCTTCAGTTTGTCATCATACACAATTTCGTAAGCAATAGAATGAGGTCTTAAAGTCAAATTACCTGTACGTTCTGCAGCGGGTATTGTACTAGCGTTGCTGCTAAAATATGCTCCATAAGGACAACCTCTCATACAACGATCACGGTATTGGCATTTACTACGTCCTTTATAAGGTTTGTCGCTTGTAATATGTGCTGATCGCCCAATAGTTAAAAGGCGGTCGTTGTATGCTCTCTCAAGGGTTTCTTTTAATTGAGTTTCTACACAAAACATTTCCATAGGAGGTTCAAAAATACCATCAGGTAGATTGGCTAAACCTAATTTCTCTCCACTTACACCTATATAACTTTCTACATAATCGTACCAAGATTTCACATCTTTATAACGGATTGGCCAATCTACACCAATACCTTCTTTTTTATTAGCATCAAAATCAAGATCACTTATGCGATAACACTGACGTCCCCACATTAAAGAGCGCCCACCTACTTGATAGCCTCTAATCCAATCAAAGCGCTTGTCTTCGTTATAAGGATGTTCTAAGTCATCTACAAAAAAATGATTATGGGCTTTATCAGTAACAAAACCAGTACGAGCTTGTTTGTATTGATGTTTTTCTTCATCGCGGGTTTGTTGTCCTTTAAATTTAAAATCCCAGGGATCCATATTCATTGTGGGATAATCTTTAATGTGTTCTACCATTCGGCCACGTTCTAGAACTAAAGTTTTAAGTCCTTTTTCACAAAGTTCTTTGGCAGCCCAACCACCACTAATACCAGTACCAATTACGATAGCATCGAAAGTATTTTTGTCATCCATTTTAAAATTTTTAGTAGAAATACTACATAAATTTAAGTAAAATTATTAACACTTTGATTATTAAATAATGAAAAAAAAAAACTAGTAGATTAACTTAAAACAATTAATTATTTATAACAGCATATAAAGTTAATTTATTGTTATTTTTGTCAAACTTTCTCTAACAAAGAGTTCAAAATTATGTATACAACTCATTTACATTTAATGTTAACCCATTTTCCAATTATGGGAATACTTATTGGAATAGGAATCCTGATTTATGGAATGTCCATAAAAAATGATAGCATAAAAAAAGTAGCATTAACCCTTTTTATAATCTCAGGCATCTTTACCATTCCTATCTATTTTACAGGAGAATGGTCAAAATTAATAATTGAAAAAGTTCCTGGAATTTCTAATGACTTTATTAAAAGTCATGAAACTATGGCAATAAAAACTACTTTTTTAACAAACATATTGTTAATATTATCCATTATTAATTTAATTGCTATTAAAAAACAATATGTTTATACAAAACAACTTTTATTAGTTACGTTACTTTTTTCGATGTTGACTTTTGGTTATTTTACTAAAGCAGCAAATTTTGGAGGAGAAATCAGACATTCTGAAATTATAGAACACCATTCAAGTTAATTATCACACGAGCATATAACTTTTTCAATTATTATTTGATTTAAATTGATATAGATAATACGATTTATTCTCTGTTTTAGACATTTATCACAACTTGAAAATAATTGTAAATCCCAAATATCTGCAAAAACATTTCCTTTATTTTGATTGATTCCGTATTCTAAAATATTTTCTAAAGATTGAATGGTAGGCATACTGAAATCATTTTTTTCAAGTAAATAATCCATAGCGCCGTTTCCTGCCCTTACAGGAATTACCGTACAACATGACACTCCAGATTGAAAGGCAAAATCAATAGATTTTTTAGCCCAATAAACTCCTTCTTCTTCTGTCAAAAAAGGAGGTTTTACTAAAATAAACGCTCTTGATTTAATATTGTTTTTTGAGAGAAACTCAACAGAATTATAGAAATCATTCAATGTCATTTGTTTATTTAACTTTTTAATGAGTTCTGGATGAACTGTTTCAAGACCTATGGCAATTTCCAATTTAGCATTCAATAAATCATTAAATTGAAGACATTTTTTATTTATAAATCTTGGATGACTCTCTACAATAATGGTTTCAAAATAGCTTAATAATGAGGCAATTTCTTCGTAATCTTCTTCGGGAATAGCTTTTTTATCAAAAAAACTACCACTGTTATATAATTTTAAATGTTTAACCTTTGGCATTTGATTTAAAGCCCATTTAATTTGATTAGGAATGGCGCCAATAGGAACGGATTTATTGGTAGTATTTTTCCATAAATCACACATTAAACAGTGAAAAGGGCACTCCTTATTGGTCAAAAAGATAATTCCTATATCTTCTATACCTCCAGAAGAAGTGCGCTCTTTTTCTACAAGCCAAGCATAAGGTTTTTGAGGATTAACAAGATTTTTTTTACCTCGTTTTGAAACAATCCATTTAGAATTTATTTTGGCATTATCTTTTTTATTCATATTTAGACAGAAACGCTTTTCTGTAATCTATTTCTTTTTCAGGAAATTGTCTATTAAAGTCCGATAAAGAAACCGTTCCGTGTTGAAAACGTCTTTTTGGGAACACTGGCATATCCATACCTGTAATTGCTTTTACTCCCATAGCTACAATTTTACCTTTTAGCTCATATAATTTTTCATGATCCCAATTAGTCATTTCAATATAAGGGATTCCCTCAGAAATATCAATAACATTTGGTAAAGTATAAGGGCTAAATCCTTCAAAACGTAATGAATCGGAAGGTGAAAATGTACGCATATAACCACGGCTCAACCCACCTGAATATGTCAAAGAATGTTTAATAGATTCTACACCCCAACCTTCGTGATATAACATTAAGTTATTAAGTACACTACGAATAGTTAATTCAGGATTTTCTTCAATTGGGTAATCTTTAAGATTTTCATCACCTCCATCACCATCAATCATATATTTCCAATCAGGATAACGAGATCTAATTCCCTGTAAAAGAGATAAATTCATGGTAGCCGATTGTATATCTAACGGTTTATAATCTTCAACCACATTTATAGCTTCTTTCCAATTTAATGCTTCATATTTTAATTCAATAGGTTCTAGAAATAATTCTAAATTTAAATCCGATAAAAATTTTCGAGCTTGAATTAAATCTGCTCCATCGCCATCAATAGAAAGTGTAAAAGCTTTTAATCTTGATGGGCTTTCTCCCAATTCCTTTAAAGCATGATACGTTAATAAAAAAATGGAACCGCTGTCAATTCCAGCAGAAAAAGCAACGCCAATTGGTCCTGTTTTAGCTCTAAATTGCAACCATTTTTTTATTTCATTATATAAGGAACCGATATAGTCAGCTGCAATTTGTTCAATATTTTCAGGTTTAAATTTGTTGCGCTGTGGTGTGAAAAATCGATTGTAAACAGGATTAGGATCTGGACATCCTAATAATTCAATTTTTGTAATATAATGGGCTGGTACCAAACGAGTGTATGAGGGATGAAACTGGTCATGCATGCCTTCTTTTTTAAGGTATTCAAAAATGGTATCAATACGCTCAGCCAAAACTAATTGTGGTCCTGCTGCTCTTTTTGCAATAAAATAACGTAATGGTCTACCAATAGATCTTGCCATTCTAATAGTTTTACCTTTCACAGAAACTAGAGCAAATTGTCCATCTATTTTACGAATAGCTTCAACATCTCCTGATTTAACAACATTAACAGCTTCTTCATGAGTCATATTATATATGACATTTTTTTCGGGATTGGTTAAATCCACAACTTTACTAACATACATACTATTCATATTCCTTAATTTATTTTATAATTTTTTAGTTTTTTATAATTCCTTTACCTTGAAGTATAGTTATGTAACGATTGGCTACAATATTTTTATAAACTTCTTTTTCACCATCAGACCAATTAATTTCAAGTTTATCAATTTGTTTCTGTTTGCCTAATCCGATATGCATTCGTGAATCGCTATTAGAAAGATAGCCCGTTGTCCATTGATTAATAAAGACTTGTTTTTTGCCACCTGAAGTAACAGTAACTTTTGCTGCTATTGTTGGAGCCTGGCTATATTTGGCCTTTAATATTAATCCGAGCCAATGGTTTTTGTTACCTCCATCATTTCTTAAAAGCGTTGCTGACCCTAGTCTATCAAGATGAGAAATGATGATGTCCATATCACCATCATTATCATAATCCCAAACAGCTAATCCTCTGCCAGACCGTTTGGTTGAAAAGTAGGAACTATATTTTGAACCAACATTTTTAAAATGTCCTTTTCCATCATTTTCGAGTAATAGAGGATATTGTAATTTAAGAACTTCAGCAGTCCCATTGGTGGCAACTATATCCAAATCTCCATCATTATCAAAATCAATAAAGGCTGTTCCCCAACTTCCTTTACCTGACATTTCCTTTTCTATGCCGCTTGATTCCGTAATATCTTCAAACAACCCATTCCCAAGATTATGATAAAGTGCTCCATATCTCAAATCTGCAACCAATATATCTATCAGCCCATCACCATCCACATCTCCAATAGTTGCATGCATAGAGCCAGTATAGTCTCCCTGACTATTTGTAGCTACCCCACTTGCTACCCCCACATCTTTAAATATTCCGTTTTCATTTTTAAACAAAAAATTAAGTTGATGGTCGTTAGCTTGAAAAATATCTAAATCACCATCATTATCATAATCATATACTGTTAATCCCATACATTTTGAGTTGGGATAATACAAGCCTACTTTTTTGGTGACATCTACAAATTTACCGTCTTTTTGCTGTTCATATAGCATTGATGCCTGACCTTTATATTCAGAAGGATGTGGCATCATTCCAGGTGTTTGAGTCGAAATATATTTTGGATCAAAGGCTAGAAAATTACCAACCATGGCATCTAATTTACCATCTAAATTATAATCAAAAAATGAAACTCCAATACTCCACTTTGTAAATCCATTAAGTTTCTTTGGGCCTTGTAAACCCAACTTTGAAGTAATATCAGTAAAAGAGCCATTTCCATTATTATGATAAAAAACATTTGGTCCGTAATTCAACACATACAAATCTTGAAAACCATCATTATCTAAATCAATAGCTCCTGCAGCTTCGCCCCAACTATTTCCCGCTAAACCTGATTTTTGAGTAACTTTAGTGAAAGTTCCATTGCCATTGTTTTTATACAATTCATTACGATAGTTCTTATACTTTTCCCCTTCCAAATCTGAAATTCCTTCAATATATTTTCCGTTTAGTAAGTACAAATCCATAAAACCATCATTATTATAATCAAAAACGGTTACTCCAGACCCGCTACTTTCTAAAATATTTACATAAGAATCATCACCAAACGTATATTTGAAATCTAAACCTGATTTTTGAGTTATATCTGTAAATTTTATTTGTTTATTTTGAGCAATCAAAAAAGTAGGAATATAAAATAATAAAATAAAATAGTATAAATTTTTAAAATTAGTTTCTGTCATTAGTTTACTTTTTTTATTGAATTTTTAAAATTATTAGCGTCTACAACTCTTGTATTATATTTGCTTTGATACTTAATTAATTCTGAATTATTTGGATATACATCTTTTTTAGAAGGTGGGTAACTTGACATGCCATGAAAAGGAAGTGGCAAAACTTTATTTCCAAGAGCTGTATTTATATCTCCATCCTTTACCCAACCTACACTACGAATTAAAAAATCTCTTTTCCATTTGTTTTTTAATTTTGGTAAGCCTTTAGTATCAAAGGTAATAGAAATTTCATCACCCGCATTAGAAATTATATACTGATTATCTGATTCTGCTAATAGCTGTTTTACATCACCATAACGTGTGTAATTTCCTGATAAATCACGCCATTTTGTTTTTTTATTTACGGAATAATAATCAAACCAGTGAGGTCCATATCTTCCTCCTTTTCTATAACTTTTTGAAAAGCCTCTATAATGAATGTCTGCCGAATCAAGAATTAAAGTTGTTGTTTTTAAGAGACTTTTTACTTTTTCATTGGAGAAGAAAATTTGATCCCAATATATTTCCATATTGGTTAAAATACGAACTCTATGATCAGTTGTAAGGAATTTCCCTGTTAAATCTGCTATAACCGTTTTATTTTTTCCCATAGGAAAACCTAAATTATTTATAACAGTTTGCCATTCCTTTTTTTTGTTAATTACTTGTAATATAGGTGGTGTAATTTTTAGTTTATCTGACTGTGAAAGTGCAACATTTATACTTGCATCAGTTGGGAAAATCCAACCATTTAGAAAAATAAATAATTTTTCCTTAGAACCTACTTTACCAGGGTCTAGAATTAAGTCATGCATTTTTGTTACTCCTTGATATTTTTCTGGCTCAAAATTGTGTAGATACTTATTATCCTTTTTTACAATAAAAGGCAAAACATCGTTTCCTTTTGAATCTGTAGCTGAAACAGGAAAATATTTTTTTTGAACCTGATAAATTTTTAATCCTGGAAAAGGTGGTGGAGAAAATTGTTCAGGAACATAAATATCCACAGAATCTGGATGATCAACTGCTATCAACTGTATTTTATCTATATAAATAGTTTCCCAAAGTTCTGAAGTCACTTTAATAGAAAATTTTCCCTCTTTAGGTTTTAACATATTGCCATTTATTTTAATATAATCATCCGATGCATTAGGGAATGCCCGTCTCATATTTCCTCCCATTATACCAAGTGGCATACCCAATGCGCTTCTCCAAATTATATCTTTTGCAAAAACATATTTTTCACCATTCCAAGTATATAAAAAAGGACAAGAACCTTTAAGGGTTTGTGCTTCAATAAGTGCTTGATCAGCACCTGGCAGAAATATATTTTGAGGGACTCCGTTAGTCCAAGTAATTCTAATAATATCTGCTTTTGAACGATTTCCTAAACCAAAATGAACATTTTGATTGGTAACTACCGAAGTTTGATATAGGTTTCCTGAACGCATTTCAACTTTTGCTCCAATTCCAAAATAATTGTTTTTAGCACTTCCAGCGCGTAAACCAACCAATTTCATATTTACATAGTGATTAATATTACCTCCATCATTTCTTAATAAAGAAACCCCTCCATTTATTCTGGCAATAATTACATCAATATCTCCGTCATTATTATAATCAAAAAGTGCAATTTGATTTCCATCTTTTAAAGATTCTGGCAATAAATTAGAAACATCTTTAAATAATTTTCCATTTCCTTCATTATGATAAAGCAATATTCCACGACCATCATTTTGTTTTGATTTTCCAGCAATTATAATATCTAAAAAACCATCATTGTCAAAATCAAAAAATTTAACATCAAATGCATGGATATTCTTAAGTGCTGAAAACATATTTTCTATTTTTTTTACAGCTTTAAAACTTCCATCCCCTAAATTGCGATACAAGGTGCTATTTTCTCCATTAAATGAAGTTATAAACAAATCCAGAAAACCATCGTTATTATAGTCACCAACTGCTACAGAACTAGAATTATCATTATTTTTAAGTCCACTTATTTTAGTTATATCCTTAAAAACTCCTTGCCTTTGGTTACTGTATAAATTATTATTAGCATTTTTATTAACCACAAATAGGTCTATATCTCCATCATCATCAAAATCACCAAATGCCGCATCGGAAGTATTTTCATTAATACCACCAGCAACACCCATTTTTTTGGCTTGCTCAAAAAATGTACCATCTCCATTATTCCTATATACCAAGTTAGCATTTTTAGTGGCTTCAAATAAATCAAGATCTCCATCATGGTCAATATCAAAAAATAAACCTTTTTTACCGCCAGTATGACTTCCAATTTTAGATTGATCAGTTACATCTTTAAAAATTCCTTTTCCAAAATTCCGATATAATTTGTCTCCATCATTTTTAACGATGTATAAATCTAAAAATCCATCATTATCATAATCTACGAAGGTTGCTGATGACTCTTTACCACATTTTTTGATACCTACATTTTCAGCAACATCTTTAAAGTTAACCCCATCATTATTAAATAAATAATGCTTGTAGGTTGATGAAGTAAAATCATAAGTACTTACATAAAGATCAGTATTCCCATCTCCGTCATAATCAGCTGCTATAACATGTGTAGAATTTTGAAACTCATTACCCTTTAATGTTGGGACAATATCTAATCCCACAGATGAAGATATTTCTGTAAACTTAATTACATCAAGGATATTACTATTTTTTGAAGTATGAGATTCAGATTGTTGGTCAAAAGTAATTAGAGGAAAACCTACCAATGCACCTCCAGGACCTTTTAATTTTTTCATTCCTTCTTGATATGGAAAACTTAGTTTTAGATAATTGTTAAAAATTGTAAATTGTATAATCGCTGTTTCTGAATCCTTTTTTTCTAGTAAAGAAAGTGTTTTATTATAGTAAGGAATAGCTTCTTTTGGAAACTCTGGAAATTGTTTTCGTATAATTTCTAATTTTTCTATTGCTTTATCATTATTCCCTTCACGGATAAATATTTCAACCAAATTAAGCTGAGGGATTAAATTTCCTGGTGCTTTTTCAACAAGATGAAGAAGGTATTTTTTTCTTTGTTTTTCAGAGTTAACATTAGTATCTACATCATACAATTCAGAAAGTTTATATAGTATTTTTACATGATTTGGATCAGATTTTAAGGCATCAACAAGTGCTGAAATGGCTTTTTTACGCTTATCATCCATCTGATAAACTGTTGCTAATAATAATTTCACATTGGCATCTTTTGGATCGATTTTAATGGCTTTAAAAAGTTGTTTTTCAGCATCAATATACTTCCCCATTCTTAAATAAGTTAGTCCTAAATTAGCATACCCCAGTTTTTCATTTGGTGCCAGCTTTATAAACTTACGGAATTCTTTTTCTGCTTTTTTAAGTTTAAACTCTTCGAGATATCCCAAACCCAAAGTTCTTGAACTCATCAAATCAATAGATTTTTGTTTTCTCTCTTTTTCAGACTCCTTACAGCTAAATAGTGTAATTGAAAAAATTGTTACTAATACATAAATTAAAATATTTTTCATACACTCAAAATTAAGAAATAAAAAGAATAATTATTTAAATTCATTTTTCAACCATAATAGGATTCCCATTTTCAATTTTAATTAACCCAGCAGCCTTTTTTCTATTTCCTTTATCATCAAATTGAATTAATCCTGTAATTCCGTTGTATTTAATATTAGAGAGTTCCTCTTTAACTTTTTCACGATTAGGCCAAGAACATCTAATAGCATTGATAAGCAAATTCATCCCATCATATGCGTAAGCAGCAACCGCACTTGGATTTTTACCAAATTTATGATAGAACTTAATGTTAAATATAGACTTTTTTGAATCAAGCCAATTTCCTGAAGTTACTACTATAACATTATTGTACTGTGAGAGTTTTAAAGTATTAAAAGCATTTTCTCCAAAAAAGCTCAATGTTCCAAAAATAGGAATATCCTTTTTAAAATTTAGAGAAGTTAAAGGGGTATCTAAAAATACAACAGCTTGAATATTAGCTTTATTAATTTTTGTTAATAAACTATTAAAATTCAAACTTGTTCCATCGTAAATAAACTGCATAGGTTCAGTTTTACCAATTGCTTTAGCTTCTTTCAAAAATATTTTCAAAGTATAATTAGCATCAAAACTTTCACTAGAAACTACTGCTATTTTAGTTAGCTTTCTTTTTTTATAAATTTCTTCAACTAAGGATTTTACTTGTTGATTGTCGTTTGGCACACAACTAAAATACCAAGGGATAAAAGCTTGTGAAAGTGTAGGGTCAGTTGCCCATGAAGATAAATAAACTACATGAGTTTTGGAAATTACTTGTTCTACTAAATGAGCATTTCTTCCACCATGAGCTCCCATAATTGCCCAAACATGATCCTTAAAAATTAAGTCAACCGCTTTACTGGATCCTGTTCCCCAAGAGCCTTTTAATGAACGAGTAATTAATTGAAAGTATAATCCTTTTTTATTATGTCTTTTATTAGCTTCATTAATGGCCATTTCTGCGCCAAACTTAGCTTCAGTATTTTTGTTATTAGGAATTAGAAGTCCTATTTTTATTAGTTTATTTGATGATAATTTTTCTTTCTGAGAAAACGCTCCTTGAACAAATAATAAAAATAAACTTACTATGAAAAAGTTTTTTTTCATAAAATAGTTCTATTAACAGCTTTAGCAATTTTTCCCAATTCAACCATAAGCTTAGAAAATTCATTTAACCCAAGAGATTGATGACCATCACATAAAGCTATTTCTGGGTTATAATGTACTTCCATAATAACACCATCCGCTTCAGCTGCAATAGCTGCTTTTGCCATAAAAGGAACCATCCACCTTAAACCTGTTCCATGACTTGGATCTACTATAACGGGAAGATGGCTGAGATGTTTTAACATAGGTACAGCGCTTAAATCAAGCGTATTTCTTGTAGATGTTTCAAAAGTACGTATACCTCTTTCACAAAGTATTACTTGATCATTACCCTGATTTATTATATACTCTGCTGCATTTAAAAACTCTTCAATAGTTGCCATCATACCTCTTTTAAGCAAAACAGGTTTTTTACTTTTACCTACTTCTTTTAAAAGTGAAAAATTTTGCATATTTCGAGAACCTACTTGAATTAAATCAGCATATGCTGATACTAGTTCAACTTGCCTAGTATCCATAACCTCAGTTACTATTGGTATATTTAATTCTTTATTAACGTGGCTTAATAATTCTAAACCTTCTTTTCCAAGTCCTTGAAAACTATAAGGAGATGAACGTGGCTTAAATGCACCTCCTCTTAATATTTTAGCACCACTAGCTTTTACAGATTTAGCAGTTTCAAAGAGCTGCTCTCTGTTCTCTACTGCGCAAGGGCCTGCAAAAATAACAACTTCCTTTCCTCCAACTTCAATGCCATTAACATTAACAATGGTTGTTTTTTGATTTTCTTTTTTACTTACCTGTTTAGGGATAGTAATTTTAACATCATCTAATTTATTACATGAAATAGTTCCCATTTTGCCTTTACATTATTATTAAGCTTTCTTTTTATTTTTTTCTATCAAAATTTCGGAACTGGGAAAAACTTAAATTTTCCATTTTGTACTTTAGACATAAAAATCTCTCCTATGTCATTTCCACTTTGATCTAGAATAATTTTACCCGTAACTCCTTGATATCCTTGAAACGTTTTTAAATCCATAAGAATATCTCGTATTAAAACTCTATTGAGGCCTACTTTTTGAATTGCTTTAATGATTAAATTCATTCCATCATAAGCATGAGCAGCAAACACATCTGGTGCTTCTCCAAAATTTTTGAAATATTTTTTTTGAAATAATTTTAATTTTGAATTATCCGCATTTGGATTATATGGACTTGTGCTCACTATACCTTCAGCATTTTTATTAGCAATTTTAATAAATTTGGAAGAAACCGCCCTGTCAGAAGCATAAACTGGTTGTTTCATTCCTAATTTTCTAATTTGATTCAAAATAAGGGCAGATTCCTTTGCATTTCCCCATATAAGAATACCATCAGGAGCTATTCTTTTTATATTTTCTAATTGCATTTTAAAATCTGAATCTCCATCGTCAAATCGTTCTTCTATCATTACAGGATGACCTAATCTTACTGCAACACTCATAAATTCTTTAGTACCGACTCTACCATATCTACTATTAGTTCTAATAACTGCAATACGCTTATGATTCATCTTTTCATAAATGTAAGATGCTAATGCATAACTACTTTGACGATCATCACTTATAACTCTAATTACCCAAGGGATGTTAGTTTCTGTAAAAGTTGGATCAGGGTCACCTGTATTTACCATCATCATCTCCATTTTTAAAGTTGCCCTTAAAGCTACATGAGAAACAATGTCGTTGATAGAACCTAACCAAACCCAATTTTTTTCATCATTCATTTTTACTACTTCATTAGCAGCTGCTCCCCATAAACCAACATCATTATGTACCATTAATTTAAACGGAATTCCCTTATAACCTCCTTTATCATTGGCTTCTTTTATTGCCAAATTAGCTCCATTTAACATTTGTTTTCCAAGAGATACCAAATCAGATCCTTCTAAAGGACCAAGAAATCCTATTCTTACTTCTTTAAGACCTTTGGGAGGTAATTTTTCTCTCCCAGTACCTAAAAATGGTATCGATTCAAGAAAAAAGTATTTATAGGCCTTTTGAAAATTATTATAAGGAAAAATTTTATTTGGAGTTTTACCATACATCAAATCTTTTTCTTGTCCTTGAACATTGGTGTGCTGAAATAGTAGTAACAGCAATAACATTAACAATAACCTATAATTACGTATCATACTTTTTTAATTTTTTTTACAAATAGCCCAAACCTCTATTTCAACGAGAAGGGTTTCCCAACAAAGTCTAGCTTGTATTCCTGTACTTGCAGGTAATGGGTCAAGTTTTAACCACTTATAAAAACTTGTACGAATTTTATTAAATTCACTATAATCTCGTTCAATATCTCTAAGATAATTAGTTGTTCTTACCACATCATGCCAAGACATTCCTTCCGCTTCTAGAAGATTAGTAATATTTACATAAGTCCTCCAAAGTTGCGCTTTAAAATCACCTATATGTTCAGGCTTCCCTTCTTCATTTACACTAGCAGTACCTGAAATTAATAATACATTATAATCTCCTAAATCAAGACGCAAAGCTCTTGAAAATGAAGAAGGTTTCTCATAATTATATGCCTCGTTTATTGTATGAGGGGCATGAGTTACAAACTTTTCTATTGGTGGTCTTTCATTATGAATTGAAGGATAAATTGATTCTGAAATTTTATTATCCTCAGATAATATTCCCAGTTTTTTCATTTCAACTTGTTCGCCTTCAGTAAGCTTTGACAAGTCTATTAATAATTGATCATTCTCTATGGTTTCCATAATTTCTATTATTTATATTATTAGTTCAATTTTATTTCAATAATTTCCCTCTACTAACTCCATTTGATGTGGCAATCCAAATAATTTGATTATCAACATCTACTCCTAGAACAAAATTATGTGAGATGGATGGAGTCATTGCTAATTCTGTTTTTTTAGTTCCTTCAATTATAATAGCTTTCCCACTTCTAAAACTAGAATTGGTAGTATAATTCACCCAGTTTTTGCCATCAGTAGTACTAAGTCCTTTATCTGTACATAGGTACGCAATTGGACCTACGGCTCTGACATAATTTATAAAATTACTTGTTAAACCACTATCGTGGTCAAAATATCCTTTCCAATGCACACCATCATATCTGCTTAATCCAAAGTAGGTTGCAACCCATAAATATCCATTTGCCCATGAGGTACCTGTAGTTATATCATGGACTACTCCATCATCTGGGAATAAATCAATTTCCATTTTACCATCAGGATCTGTATAATCTCTAAATTTTTTGGTTTTTTTGGTATATTCAACTACACCTCCACCCCAAGCTGCAATAAATATTTTACCATCTCCTTCACAAACACCATAGGTCCAAGGCTCATGCATTGGGGCATTTTGTTCGGTAAATATTTCCCATTGTTTCATATAAGTGTCGTATTTTCCTCCTCCTCCTCCTGTGGCTACCCAAACATCTTTACCATCACAAATAACAGCATAAATAAGATCATTAGGCATGCCACTATTCAATTGCGTAAAGTTCTTAAATTTACCAGCAGACCAACGTGTCAATCCACCCATAGTACCTAACCAAACATCTCCTGTTAATTTACTTACATCAATAGCTAAAATTCCATTATGAGCAATCCCATCTTTTGTAGTATAGGTCTTCCACAATCCATTTTCATAAACTGCAAGTCCTTTATTTGTTCCAACTAGAATTCGTTGTCCATCTATACGAACACAATAAGTTTTATTACTTGGTAAACCATCTTTTGTAGTAAAATTTTTCCAATGCCCGTAAATAGGCATTTTATTTGGAATGACCTTTTTAATTTGGGCATTTAAATTTAAGCTTGATGAACCAATTATAAAAACAACAATTACCATTGCAGTTAATTTTGTGTATTTTATTAAGTCTATTTTTTTCATACTTAAATTTTAAAATGAAACGTGTTGTGTTTGTAAACTAGATTTCTCATATTTAGGACCTCTAAGCGATTTTAAATAATTAACCAAATCATTTAATTCAATTTTAGATAAATCATTTACCCTTCCATGCTTATCATCCCCACCATAAACAGTCCATATTTCTTCTAAGGTTTTTGCACGACCGTCATGCAAATATGGTGCTGAAGCATAAATATTATTTAGGTTTGGTGTATCAAATAAAATGGAATCATCTGTTTTTGATAAAGTACCTACATCTTCTAACTTTAAATTGGTGTAATAAGGACTTGGATGACACGTAACACAACGGCTTTTTTCTGGAATAGCTTTTCCTAAATTATCTACAGAACGATTGAAAATTTCTTTGCCTCGGAGTTGAGATTTCGTTAATTTCCCATTTTTGTTATACATTAAATTTGGAGGTAATTTTATACCTGTTTTAATATAGGCAACTAACGCATCAAGATCATCATAATTAAAAGATTCCGTTCGGGTAAGAAATTTGGAAAAACGTATACCATCTTGTTTATAAATAGACTGATTTGTTCCACTCCACTTATAAGGAGGTGTATCTGCAATTTCTCTAAGGGAAATCACATTTACTATATTTCGTCCCATCTCTGCAAAATTATATTCAAGACCGTCTTCATGATTATCAGGGTGACATGTATAACATGCATATTGATTTTGGAAAGTATGACCTGCATTGTTAAAAAGTTTTCTCCCTTTTCTGGCTATGGTAATTCTTTTTGGTCCCCCTAAGTCAATTGTATTTATTTTTTTAAGAGTTTTTGTATTTATGACACCAATTTTATCATCTAGCATCTCTGCAACATAAAGAAGTTTACCATTTGGCGAAAGCGCGAGACCTTTGGGAGAGGCTCCCGTTTTAATTCTTTTCGTTACAAAGCGGCTACTAGTGCCTATATTGTTAGCTAATCTTTTAAGCATTTGAGGTGAGGTATTTGCTAATATATTTCTTATTGAATCAATATTAACAACAGAAATATAATCTACAGCAGAACTTGAAAGAAATGCCTTTTTGCCATTTGGAGAAATAACAATATCAAATAAAGAAGAATAATATGAATTAGGTTCATCAATTAATAATTGAACCACTTTACCTTTTGCTTTTTGCTCTATAATACCAATGCCATCATTCATCATCCACCCTCTTTCAACTTGTATGGCTGGGACTAAATTTTTAGGCCTAGTTAATGTTGTTAAGGCAAGATCTCCTGAAGGTGTGAATGCTACGTTTTCCATTAAGTACGCATTATTTATGTGTATATACTTCTTTAGTTTTTGAGTACTATCATTAACTACCGTAAAATCACTAACCAAAGGTTCTCCATATTCAGCTGGATTTTGTCTTCTACTTGTAACATATAATTCTTTACTAACCTTAGAAAGGGCTATTTCTGTTGGATTATTTCCTGTAGTTAATCTATTTATTTCTTCTTTGTTGATAAGATTGATAACAGACAAATTTGAACCAAAGGAATTTACAACGTACAAAAAATTACCATCAGCACTGAGTGCAAGACCGGCAGGGCCATTTCCTGTTTTTAAATGGTCAATAACTTTAGAACTGACTAAATCTATTACTGATACATTATCTGACCATTGATTACTTACGTAGGCTATTTTTCCATTTTCACTAAGAATAACACTATGTGGATGAATACCCACTTTTATCTTATTTAATACCTTTTTTTTGTCAGTATCAACAACAAGTAACTCATTTACATCTTGAGCAATTACAAATAAGCGATGTCCATCTTTGGAAACGGTTAAATTAAATGGAGATAAATAATCTTCATTTATCAATTTTGAAATAAATCCTGTTTGTTGTGTATAAAGATGACACGAAATACAAGATAGGGGATGGTCTTCAACTGCTGTTTCATAATTAACATGTTCTCTGGCTAATTTACGTCCAGGGAAATAGATAATTAATCCTAAAAAAATTAATGCTCCTATAATAACAAAAAAATTAGACGCCTTCATATCTTTATTTAATGAATCCTTTTTTTATAACTTCTTTTATTTTTACTGGCAATACTATTGGTGCTTTTCTAACAGATAAAGGTTGTCTGTTTTCAGGAACCTGTTCTCTATTTTCATGACATCCAATACAACCTCTTCTTTCGCTTGGGCGTACATACAACCAACTACTAGGGCCACCAACTACCTGACCTTTTTTATCAATGGTTTGAATTTTGAAAGGTGTATTTGCTGGAACTTTCAAATAAAATGAACCATCTTTTTCAACAGCTACTTCCCCTAAGGAAACATCTATCCCTAAAACTTCTATTTTAACCGCATTTGAATTTTTTTCTGGTGAATCCAAAAAATTGATGTTCTGACAAACAATCAATCCAGTTGTTGATTTTAGATTAACTTCACTAGGTAAGTTTCTTGGTCTTTTGTGTTTTTTAATTACAGTAGCATCTAGTAAATTAAACTTGTCGCTTTTATATATAAGTTTTTCAAGCGTCTTATTTTTCGAATTAAATTCATAGAGCGCATAAGGTTCGTTTTTTGAATCTCGATATGAAGTAAGTAAAGTGTCTCCTTTTAATTGAGAGGCTGCATAAAAATCGCCTGTAATTTCGTGTGTTAAATTAACTTTACTGTGAAAAGGATTGTTATAGCTAATTGATATAATATTTCCGAAATTTTTGGTTAAGCTAGATTCTATAAAAACAATTTTTTCTTGTGTTGTTTCATAACCTCGACTTTTAATAATACTTCCTTTTGAGCCTTTATAAAAAAGTAATTCTTTAGTTCCATCTGGACGTAAAGCCATAAACATTTCATCTTTTTTATTTGGATATATTTCTCGACTAATAGTTAAAATTCTACCATCTTTTAAAACTGTAGATGCAAAATTTGTTGTTGGGTTATAGGTGATTTGATTAATATTAGTGCCATCAAGATTACCTGTAAATAGCGGAATCCCTTTTTTTGAAATACTTTTGGAATCAAATTCACTAAATACAAATCTGTTTCCTGGTAAATAAACAGGGTCTATACAATTATTTGAGGATGTAGTTATTTGATAAAATTTAAAATTTTTTAAATTCATTTCCCATATTTGCCATCGGTCTTTTTTTGATTTTTGTGCGGTGAAAAGCATAGATTTACCATCAAATGAAATCTGTGGCGAACAAGCAGCATAAAAATTATTAGTAAGTACTTTTAAAGATTTATTATCCTCATTTGGATTTATAAGTACAATTTTAGATTTGGTGAAATACCTCCAAGAATTTCCATTTAAATAATTAGCATCTTGTAATGCTTTAGGAACTTGAGTAGCTACTATCATCCCTTCCATGGTACTTTCTTTACAGGAAGTAAAAATGAAGCTAGAAAAAATAAGGGCTAGTATAGCTAAGAAAACTTTATTTATGATTTTTCTTTTCATTAAAAACTTATTTGGGTTCTTTTACTTGAATTATTTGATTTGCTTTAAGATTCTTTAATACTTGAAATTTTCCTGAAGGCCATTTTATTTCAATACTATCTACAATTTTATTTTTTAAAAGACCAAAATGTAACCTAGGATCATTTTGAGATAAATAACCCGTTGTGCTTTTTTTCTGGGCTGTTTGAACAATTCCTCCAGTAAAAAGTTTTACTCTTGCTCCAATACCATCTCTATTGCTTTTTTGCCCTATCAAACTCAGTTCAATCCAATTATTTTTATTGCCTTTATTATTTCTTAAAAACACCCCAATACTATCTAAATTTACAATATAAATATCCATATCTCCATCGTTATCATAATCTCCAGCACAAGCACCACGCCCAACATATTCTTTCTTAAAATATTCACCTCTATCTACTGAAACATCCTTAAATTTTCCATCACCATCATTTTCATATAATTGATCTTCTTGTCCATAGGCATGCTTTAATTCCCCATTAGTTTTAAATATATCTGGGTCTCCATCATTGTCATAATCAATAAAAGAAGAAGACCACCCAACAAATTGACCAGAGGCTACAGAAATTCCTGAAGAATAGGATTTATCACTAAAAATACCATTTCCTAAATTCTCATAAAGAGAACAATAATTATCATCTGACACAAACATATCTAGCAACCCGTCTGCATTGTAATCTGCAAAATCAACAGACATACTAATAGTGGCTTCACCTGCCTGACTGAATCCAGTGCCAGACATTATACCTCTATTGGTAAATTTCTTTCCACCATCGTTATGCCATAAATAATTTACGGTATGATCATTAGCTACATAAATATCTACAAAACCATCATCATCATAATCTGCTGCTCCAACACCCATGGCTCTTCCATCAATATCAACAATTCCCATTTTTTTAGTAACATTTTCAAAAGTTCCATTGCCAATATTATGATATAAAACATCAGCTTGACTATCATAAGCTAAAGGACCTGGAAAACCATCAGGAGCATAATAATATTTGTAATTTGGATCGAAATTTAAATAATTTCCAACGTAAAGATCTAATAAACCATCATTGTCATAATCTAACCATACAGCACCAACACTGCAATCTTTACCTCCCCCAACATTGGCTTTTTTAGTGAAATTTTTAAAAGTTCCATCTCCATTATTTTTAAAAAGCACATTTGGCCCGTAATTACTTAGGTAAATATCTGGATAACCATCATTATTGAAGTCTCCAACTGTAATACCCATGCTATAAAAAGGAAAATCAAGTCCTGCTTTTTCTGTAACCTCTTCAAAAGTTCCATTTTTCAGGTTGTGATATAAATGATTATGAGATAATTTTGATGGTTTTTTACTTTTGCTAAAACCTTCAATCCAAGTGCCACTACAAGTAAATAAATCCATATATCCATCTTGATCATAATCGAAGAATGCAGCACCACCTCCAACAGATTCAACAATGTTATTTATATGATCATCACCAATGGAATGCGCTGCATTTAATCCAATTTCTTGACCAATTTCTTGAAAAAAGTCTTTGTTGGGTGCAGGTGTTTTTACAACAGTTTTTTGCTTTGATTTAGAGGCAGATTTGTTTGACAAATCACATCCTGAAATTAACCCCAATACAACAAAAAGAAAGGCAAAATATTTGAGTTTTTTTAAATTGTTTGAAGCATTCTTGTAAATGAGAACTAAGTACTTCACTTTTATTGAATTTATATTTTAATATGAAATATTTTAAATTATTTAAAAACTAATTACAACTATTAATAATTGTTAATTTTTTGCTTTTTTTGATAACACTTTAATTACGTTTAAATCACCTCTGTTAGAAGCTGTTAAAATATAAGTCGTATTATCATCTTCAGTGGTAATAGAAAGCATATCTTTAATATCTCCTGGCGCATAAAAGCCACTTTCTAATCTTGGTATAGCTTTAAAATTACCTTTACCATCTCCCTTTAAAAACAAACCAATACTAGAATCATTTCTAGGAGTTTCTATTTCTGATTCGTAAAGATTTCCTGCTATAATACAATCTAGATTTCCATCACCATCAAAATCATTTACAATTGTTTTATTGATAGAAGATAATTGTGCCAGATTAGGTAAAGCAGTAACTTTAAATTTACCATTTCCTAAATTTTCAACATAACTACTCGCAAAAATTTTTGCTTGGTAATGCAAAGCATCTTTTAATTCACTTTTCCCATAAACTTCAACAACATCTGCAACCGAAAATTGATTATAACTAGGAAATTTTTTAGCAATTTCTGAATTTTGTTGTGATGAGCAAGAGCGACCTCTTACAGGATACAATTTACCTTCATTGTAATAACTTAAAACAATATCAAGTGATCCGTTGTTGTCAAAATCTTTTGCATACACTTCAAAAGGTTGTTTTTCTGTAGCTTTAGACTTATAGTTTAATCCCAAATTACCGACAATATAATCCATATCGCCATCTTCATCAAAATCTCCTTGTGCAATACTTGACCACCATCCAGTTGAATTTTTTAAATTGGATTCTATGGTTTTATTTACAAAGTGTTTATTTTCGTTTTTAAAGATAGAAATAGGCATCCATTCTCCAGTTACTATTAAATCCTGTTTTTTATCATGGTTATAATCAGTCCAAATGGCATCTGTTACCATTCCTAATTTTGTGAATTGAGGAGCAACCTTTTCTGTTACATCTGTAAAAATACCTTTTCCATCATTTTGTAAAATATAGCTTTTAGCTGGTAAAGGATATTTTCCAGGAACAACTCTACCTCCAATAAATAAATCAATATCACCATCATTGTCATAATCGGCTGGTCTTACAACCGAGCCACTTGCATTTACTATCGGTAAGTTATTGCTATTTATAAAGGAGCCTTTACCGTTATTTAAATACAACCTATCTTGAAGATATGGCGAACCTATTTTAAGCTCATAACTACCACTCACTACATACAAATCTTGATCTCCATCACCATCTGCATCAAAAAATGCAGCACCCATATCTTCGAATTTTTTATCTTCATCAAAGACCTTATTTACAGCTAATTTAAAAGTTCTATTAGGTTGTTGTAAAAATAAAGCTCCTGCAAAACCAGAACCATTTCCAATAAAAACATCATCTAATCCATCATTATTTACATCGGCTTTTGCCATTTTTGGTCCTAAATTTGAAAAACTATAAGGTAATAATGGTTGGATTGCATAATCATCTGATTTAACTTCTTGATGGGTAAAAGAAATTAGATTTTCTGCAGTGATGTTTCTAAATAATTTTGTTATTTTTTTAGTGGCTTTTGACTGATTTTCAACAGCATCTTTATAATTTAAAATATAAACTTTATCGGCTTTAAGATTCGTCAATAATTGTGATTTTCCATCAGGCCAAACAACATTCACACTATCTACTGTTTCAATATTTCCTAATCCAAAATGAACGAAAGGTTCAACAGAAGATTGAAATCCACGAGTTAAATACAACTCTTGAAACTGTATTTTACCTTTGTTTTGAATTTTAATTTTAGTACCTAATCCATTTAGATTAAATTTTGGTCCATTTAACTTAAATCTTAAATAATGATTTATGTTATTATCGCTGGCGGTATTTTTATAAATTGAGGCAATTGAATCTATATTGTTAATTACAAGATCTAAATCGCCATCATTATCCAAATCACCATAAGCCATTCCATTTGAAAAGCCTTTTAAATTAAGTCCCCATTTTTTGGAAGTATCTGTAAACGTCAGGTCTCCATCATTTTTAAAGACATAATTTTCAATTTTTTCTGAAGGAATATTATTGATATCATCCAAGGTTAATTTTAAGAAGCGAGTCTTTTTTTGAAGTTGCTTAAAATAATCGGTGTTATTAACGTCTCTACGCGATCCATTAGTTATATATATATCCTTCCAACCATCATTATCCAAATCGGCAAATAAGGCTGACCAACTCCAATCTGTTGAAGAAATACCAGCAATTCTAGAGGTTTCACTAAACATCAAATTTCCTTTATCATCTAACCCTCTATTTAATTGAAGGCTATTTTGCATATATTGATAGTGCATACCATCATTTACAATTTCCCAAAAGGAATCTAAATTCATTCCAGACATGTTTGCTTTTAATCTTCTATTATCTGCAGCAGTCATGTCTAACTGAATCATGTCTAACCATCCGTCGTTATTATAATCTCCTACATCAGAGCCCATACCGTATAAGGTAATGTGTTTAAAGCTCGTTTTAGACATTTCCTTAAAATGACCATCTTTTGTGTTAATATAAAAGAAATCAGGTGAGGCAAAATCATTTGAAACATAAATATCAGGCCAATCATCTTGATTAAAATCACCAATACTAACGCTTAATGTTAATCCAAAATTTAAAATCCCTGCTTCTTTGGTAACATCTGTAAAAGTATTATTGCCATTATTGCGATATAAATGATCGGATTCTTCTAACGTAGGGTTATCCATTTTCTTTTTATAAAAAATAATAGGTGCGCTAGTTCTATTTGGTGGATAATTAGCCACATAAAGATCTAAATCACCATCGTGGTCATAATCTATAAAACTTGCCTGTGTAGAATTTCCATTGTCAGCAATTCCATATTTTTCAGCTTCTTCGGTGAAAGTTAAATCACCATTGTTGATGTATAACTGATTTGTTCTATTTTGGGTTAGTCCAGAAACACTTATATAAATATCCAAAAAACCATCATTGTTAATATCTACCATGGTAACACCCGTATTCCATAATTTATTACCTGATACTTTTGCTTTAGCAGTGATATCTTCAAATTTTAAATGCCCCTTATTAAGATATAATTTGTTTGTATTTTGATTTGAGGTGAAAAAAATATCTTCGAGCCCATCATTATTTATATCGCCAATAGCTACACCGCCTCCCATATAAATATATGGAAAATTAAAGTAATTTAAACTATCTGATTCAGTAACGATATTGGTGAAATTGACACCAGTTGTTTTAGCAGATTGAGAAGAAAATAATGTTTTATTGTCTTGAGTATTTATAGTGCAAGCACCTACTATTAAGAGTCCTATAAATAAAATAACCGTTATTTTAATAGTATGCATATTTTGATTTTTACAGGCGAATTTAGTTAAAATTCTTCGGTAAAATGAATCTAAACAGCAATAATATAACACATTAACCTTTCATTTTCGATTTGTTAATCTTTCATTAACTTTTGAAAATAAAAAGGTAGAATATAATATTAATAACCAGTATTTTGTTTCATTAAAGTATTTGTGCGTAATTGTTCTGCTGGAATTGGCAATATATCATGCCCTTTTGGGATGTCTATATTAAATTCAGATTTGATATATTTTATATGTTCTCCAGTTCGCCTTAAAACGTACCAAAGTGAATACTCCCCTGCTAGTTCATGCCGATACTCATTTAATAATACTGACATTATATCAGTTTTAAATACAGATTTTAACCCTGCTCTTTTACGTATTTTATTAATTAAACTTTGAGCACCCTTTGCATCTCCCGTTTTCAATTTACATTCGGCTAAGTCTAGTAAAACTTGACCATAACGCATTAAAATAACATTGGCTTTGCTAAAAACAGCAGAAGCCGTAGCATTAGGGTCTGGTGCCCGCCAAGATTTTACACTGTAATAACCAGAGCGTTTATTATCATCACCTAGCCAAGGATTTTTTCTTGTTCCTAATGTGTTAATGCTTTTAAATTTTTCTTGTACACTATTATAACTAGAAATATTAATACTAGTATCTGGATGTTTTTGGTTTGGCCCGATAACAGTTGCTTTAGCTCTTTTGTCATTTCGTTCAAAACTTTTTGCATATTTTGGATTTACAAAAGCTAAACCAGCTCCACCAACTTCTGTTGGTAAAGTGAAAGACTGGATAAAAGTTGAATAATTATCGCGTCCCCACCCTAAATTGTCATTACCATTAAATTGAATTTCTAAAATAGATTCAGAATTATTTTGATGCTTAAAAGCATTGATATCTAAAAATTTCGGCATTAAATTGTAATGTCCTTTCAATTCATTAAATGACGTAATGGCATTTTCATATTGATGTAGCCACATATAAGTTTCTCCCAGATATGCTAAAGCAGCTCCTTTTGTAAAACGTCCCAAATTTTCTTTTTCTGAATAGGTAAAAGGTAAACTATTTTTTGCTTTAGTGAAATCTTCAACAACATAATTAAAAACGGCATCCTGACTTGCGTTAGGTTCTTTATTTTCAGCTTTAGTTTCATTTTTTACAATGGGTACATTTCCAAAATTACAAGCTAAATAATAATATAATAGTCCTCTATTAAAATAACACTCAGCTTTTAATCTAGTAGCAAGTTCTTGAGTGATAATTTTATCTTTTGCCATTTTATCTAATGAAATTAAAGCTTTATTCACTTTATAAATTCCATCATAAGATAAATCCCAATAATTATTAATGTTATTGTACGTAAAAGGTATGTTAAAAGATTTGAAATATTGCCCTTCTTTTCCCAAAAGATTAAAATCTTGGCTTAAAAAATTAGCTGGATAATAAATACCTTTTATCAAAAATTCTTCAGAATTTTGATACGTATCATAAATTTCTGAAACCATGGTTAAAGCATCTATTTCAGTAAGTTTTTTAATTGGGTCAGAAGTTTTTTGATTTTCTTTTTGTTTAGGCTGACAACTAACAAGTATACTTAAACCTAGAATAAAGTATAGATTTTTAAATTTCATAAATATGTCAATAATTTAATAATATATGAATTCCTCAATAAGCGTTTAACCACAAAGATATAAAAATGTAACTGTTTTTTATACAACCTAAATAATTATATTTCTATAAAAACATTATTTAAGTTCTATTTATAAATAACACGATTGAATAAAAAGATTAATAATAATTAACTATTTTTGAAAATAATTATTAAATAACTAAACATAAACAAATCTATTTAGTTAATTTTTAGATTTTCAGAGGTATGATTAAAAAAATTCTGTTCTTAAGTGTTCTATCGCTATTTTTTGCTTGCGCTAACAATCAACAAGCTCATAAAGATTTCCTTTTTAAAAGCCTTAATGAAAGTGAAACTGGAATCGATTTTGAAAATAAAATTGTGGATACTAAAATGATGAATATCTTTTCTTATCGTAATTTTTATAATGGTGCTGGCGTTGGCATTGGAGATATTAATAATGATGGTTTACCCGATGTTTATCTCACTTCAAATTTAGGAAAGAACAAATTATATCTAAATACAGGAAATTTTAAATTTAAAGATATTACAAACTCATCTGGGATTCAAGGAAATCATGCTTGGTCCACTGGTGTAGTTATAGTCGATATTAATAATGATGGTTTTTTAGATATTTATGTAAGTAACGCAGGAAATAAAAAAGGTGATAACAGACGCAATGAATTATTTATAAATAACAAAGATTTAACCTTTACCGAAAGTGCCGCTAAATATGGTTTAGACGAAGATGGTTTTACAACTCAAACTGCATTTTTTGATTACGATGGCGATGGTGATTTAGATGCATATATTTTAAATAACAGTTTTATACCCGTGAATAGTTTAAACTATGTCAATAAAAGAAATTTAAGGGACAAAGACTGGCCTTTACCAAAATTATTTAAAGGTGGCGGAGATAAACTTTTAAGAAATGATGATGGAATGTTTGTTGATGTTAGTAAAGAAGCTGGAATTTACGGAAGCTTAATTGGTTTTGGTCTCGGTATTAATATTGGTGATTTCAATAATGATTTATTACCTGATATTTATGTTTGTAATGATTTTTATGAACATGATTATATGTATATCAACCAAGGAGATGGAACCTTTAAAGATGAGATTAAAAACGAGGTACAACATCTTACAATGTCATCAATGGGAGCAGATATTGCTGATATCAATAATGATGGCTATCAAGATATTTATGTAAATGATATGCTACAAGAAGGTGACAATCGTTTAAAAAATCTATCTGATTTTGAAAGTTATAGTGTGCATCAACTCAAATTAAAAAGAGATTTTCATTATCAATATATGCAAAACACCTTGCAGATAAATAATGGCAATGACACCTTTTCTGAAACCGCTTTTTTAAGCGGCGTAGCTCAAACAGATTGGAGTTGGTCTGCACTTATCTTTGATATGGATAACGATGGGTATAAAGATATTTTAGTGACAAATGGTCTTTATCATGATTTAACTAATCAAGACTTTTTAAATTATTTTGCCAATAGCATTATTCAAAAAATGGCACTTACTGGCAAAAAAGAAGAAATTAATTTCATTATTAATAAAATGCCTAGTACACCTATTGTTAACTACGTATTTAAAAACAATCATGATTTAACCTTTACCAATATGGCAAGCAAGTGGGGGTTTGATAAAAAAACCTATTCAAATGGAGCTGCTTATGCTGATTTGGATAATGACGGTGATTTAGACATTATCATCAATAATGTGAATCAAAAAACATTAGTTTATGAAAATACATCAGACAAAAAATTAAAAAACAATTTTTTAAAAATAAAACTGATTGGAACAGCTAAAAATCGTTTTGCAATAGGGACTAGAGTTAAACTTTTTTATAAAAATCAAATTTTTGACCAAGAATGCATACCTACACGAGGATTTCAATCATCTGTAGATTATGTGCTTAATTTTGGACTTGGTAAAATTACCCAACTAGATTCATTAACAGTAATATGGCCAAATAAAAAAACACAAACTATAAAAAATGTTGCAGTTAATCAAAGTTTTACATTAAATGCCTCTGATGCCATTTCTAATTACATTCCTAAAACTAATTCTATTCAAAAAACTTTATTTAAAAAAGTAAGTAAACATCCATTTTTAGCACATAAAGAAGATGATTATAACGATTTTGAATTTGAAGGAATGATTCCAAAACAACTTTCAAAACAAGGTCCTGCTATTGCAGTTGGAGATGTTAATAACGATGGTTTGGAAGATGTTTATATAGGCGGTGCTTATAACCAATTAGGACATTTGTATTTGCAAAATAAAACAGGCAGTTTTAACTTGTCAGATTTTTCTACCGAAACTTTCTTTGAAGATACTTATGCTGTTTTTGTAGATATTGATAATGATAAAGATTTGGACTTGTTAGTAGGTTCTGGAGGGAATTTTAAAAATGCAAGAACTGGCGTAAGAGTTTATATTAACGATGGTAAAGGACATTTTGGAGATTATAAAATTATAGCTCATGTTCATGCAAATATCTCAACTATTAAACCTTATGATTTTGATTCAGATGGTGATGTTGACTTATTTGTTGGAAGTTTAAGTGTCCCTCAAATTTATGGGATGAACCCCGAAAACTTGTTACTTGAAAATGATGGACTTGGTAATTATAAAAATGTTACGGTTACAAAAGCAAAAAAAATTAAAAATCTAGGAATGATTACCGATGCTCTTTGGCAAGATATGGATAGTGATGGTATTAAAGACTTGGTAGTTGTTGGTGAATGGATGTCACCATTCATCTTCAAAAATGATGGTTCTAAATTAACAGAAATGAAAACCGATTTACATAAAATTTCAGGTGATTTTACGGCTGTAAACGTTGCAGATGTTGACAAAGATGGTGACTTAGATATCATTTTAGGTAATCGTGGTAACAATTCTTTTTATAAAGCTGACAGTACTCATGTAGCTAAAATGTTTGTTAATGATTTTGATAATAATGGCACAGTTGAACAAATATTTACGAGAACTATTAATAATAAAGATATCCCAGTTCATTTATTAAAAGAAATAAAAGCACAAATAACGTCTATAAAAAACAAACATTATACATTTACTAATTATGCTACCTTGTCTATTAATGATTTATTTCCAAAAGAAATTTTAAACAAATCGTTAATTAAAAAAATTAATACTTTTCAATCAGTAGTACTATTAAATAATAATAATAAATTTACTGTAAAGCCCTTGCCGTTTAGGGCGCAAATCTCAACAATAAACAATATTTTGGTTCTAGATATCAATAAAGACGGTAACTTAGATTTGATAACAACCGGGAATAATTATAATTACAAAACCCAATACACGCGTCAAGATGCCAGCTACGGCGATGTGTATTTTGGCGATGGTAAAGGTAATTTTACTTGGCAACCTCCTCAAAAAACAGGGTTTTTTGTAAAAGGACAAATAAATAGTATGATTATGTTTAATAAAAAGAAAAAAGAAAAATATATTATAGTAGGTCCCAATAATGATTTCCCTCAACTATTTAAATTTAATGAGTAAAAGTATCTATATCTTAATTATTTTAATGTTTTTTGCTTGTAAGTCAGATCCCGAAAAAGGTTTATTTACAAAAATCTCAAGCAAACACACAAAAATTAATTTTGAAAATACACTAAAAGATTCTAAGTCATTAAACGCATTAGATTATATGTATTTTTATGATGGTGGAGGCGTTTCTGTAGGCGATATTAATAACGATGGATTACCCGATATTTATTTTACCGCCAACAAAGCACCTAACAAATTATACCTCAACAAAGGACATTTTGAATTTGAAGATATTACCCATAAAGCAGGCGTTGCTGGTCAATCAGATTGGAATACGGGTACTGTTATGGCCGATGTAAATGGTGATGGATTATTAGATATTTATGTGTGTGCTGTGGTTGGCATTTATGGGTTTAAAGGTCATAATGAGCTGTTTATCAACCAAGGCAATAACACTTTTAAAGAACAATCTAAAGAATATAATTTAGACGCTAAAACCCAAGCCAATAATGTTGCTTTTTTTGATTATGATCAAGATGGAGATTTAGATATGTATCTTTTAAACGAAGGGAAACATAGTGCTTTATCTTTTGGTCCAGCTTCAAATCGATTAAAAATTAGCTCAGAAAATGGCGACAGATTGTATAGAAATGACAACGGTAAATTTGTAAATATAAGTCAACAAGCAGGTATTTATAGCGGTTCAAATAGTTATGGTTTAGGAATTGCTGTAGCCGATTTCAACAATGATGGCTGGGATGATTTATACATCAGTAATGATTTTCACGAAGACGATTATTATTACATCAACAATAAAAATGGAACATTTACAGAGCAACTTAAAAGCCATTTTGGTAAAACAAGTCGTTTTTCAATGGGAAATGATGCAGCAGATATAAATCATGATGGCTACCCAGATATTATAACCTTAGATATGATGCCTGAGGAAGAGAGGTATCTTAAATCTAGCCTTACTGATAATAAAGTTAAATATCATAAAATAAGAAAAAAACTAGGCTATAAACCACAGTTTTCAAGAAATATGCTTCAAATAAATCATCAAGGAAAATATTTTACAGATATAGCTTTATTTTCAGGTGTTGCTGCAACCGATTGGAGTTGGACACCCTTGTTGGCAGATTTCAACCTTGATGGAGAATTAGATTTATTTGTAAGTAATGGCATTTATAGACGGTTAAACGATTTAGATTATCTTAAAATATTTACAAATAAAGCCACTAAACGAAATATAAGTACTTCTAGATTATTTGATGAAAAAGCACTGGAGTTAATGCCAAAAGCAGCAGTACCTAATTATATTTTTAAAGGCACTAATCATTTAAAATTTGAAGATAAATCGGGTATATGGTTTCCAAAAATACCAACAGCTTCTAGCGGCAGTGTTTTTGCAGATTTAGATAATGACGGCGATCTAGACTTAGTCATTAACAATTATAATGCTGAACCAACCATTTTTAAAAATTGCTCAAAAAATAAATCTTATTTAAAAATCAGTTTTAAAACAAAAACTTTAAATAAATTTGGTTTAGGAACAAAAGTTTTAGCCTACAACAAAGGAAACCTACAAACCAGACAATTACATACTACTAGAGGCTTTCAATCTTCTGTAGAGCCCATTGTATATTTTGGTTTTGATACCATAAAAAAAGTAGATTCTTTGCGTATTATTTGGCCAAATAATACCACGCAATTATTAACAAATATCAAAACGAATCAAAATTTAGTTATAAGTCAAAATAGTACAAGAAAAATTGATTTTAATGTGCTTTTCAAGAAATCAAAGCCTTGGTTTAAAGTTGTTTCTGACTCAAATTTTACAATAATAAAACATATTGAAAATAGGTTTACAGAGTTTTCTGCAAATCCTTTGTTACCTTATAAATTATCAACGCAAGGCCCTGCTTTTGATATCATGGATGGTGTAAAACCGCAAAGCAAATTATTTTTTGTAGGAGGGACAACTCATTATAAGTCTCAATTTTTTATTCTGGATAGTTTAGGCATTCATCAAAAAGAAACCACTTTATTCGATAAAGATATTAATGCTGAAGATGTTGACGCCTTATTTTTTGATGCCGATAATGATGGTGATAAAGATTTGTTTGTGGTAACTGGAGGTAATGAATTCTCAAATAAGTCGTCTGTTTTAAAAGACCGATTATACTTAAATGACGGTCAAAACAATTTTGTGAAATCAGAAAATTCCATACCAAAATATTTTGAAAATGGCTCTTTTGTCAAAGCAAACGATGTTGATAAAGATGGTGATTTAGATTTATTTGTAGGCAATAGATCTGTGGCAAATGCCTTTGGAAAATCACCAAAATCGTATTTACTTTTAAATGATGGTCACGGAAAATTTAGTATTGCTAAAAGTTCCTTATCACAAAAATTAGGAATGCTAACCGATGCTGTTTTTACAGATTTTAATCATGATGGTTTTGACGACTTAATTGTTGTTGGTGAATGGATAACGCCAAAGTTTTTTGAAAATAAAAAAGGAAAATTTAAAGAAATTACTAAATCAATTTCTAGCAAAAATAATAGCGGCTTATGGCAAGCCATTCAACCTTTTGACATTGATAATGATGGTGATATAGATTATCTATTAGGAAATTGGGGTTTAAACACCAAATTTAGAGCTTCAAAAAAAAATCCTCTCAAAATATATATTGGCGATATTTTAAAAAATAACAATTGGGTAACTTTGATGAGTTTTGCAAAAAATGGCAACTATTACAGTATTAACAATAAAGATGAACTTGCACTCGTCTTAGGAGATAAAATTGATAAAAAATTTAGAACATATAAAGATTTTTCTGGTAAAACTTTTAACGAAATTATCGATAAAAAATGGAAAAATAACACAAAACTTCTAACAGTGACTAATTTAGCATCGGGTTATTTAGAAAATGATAATGGAAATTTTATATTTAAGCCTTTTGAAGAACAATTACAATTGGCACCAATCACCAATTTTTTAAAAAAAGATTTTAATAGAGATGATAAAGAGGAAGTGTTAATAGCTGGAAACATTTTTGGAGTACCACCTTACCTAGGCAAATTGGACGGTAATTTAGGTTATCTTTTACAAAAAGGAAATAAAATAACAAATGGTTTAGATTTGGGTTTAAGTTTTGGCAATGTTCAAATTAAAGAAATTAAAACAGCAACTATTGGAAATCAAATCTACTTAATTGTAGTTATTAATAATAGTAATGCTCAAATCTATAAAATTATTAATCAGATTAAAAAATGAAAAGAAAATTAATTTTAACCTTTTTAAGTTTAATTATCATAAGTCTCATTTGGTTTCTATTTATTAAAAAATATGATTATCAAATTAATTTTTTAACAAAAACTTCTCCAGGAACTGTATATAGTAGAATATTTGCAATTGAAAGTTGGAACACCACTAAACTTGAAAAAAACATCAAAGTAATACATTCTAAAGCTTTTAAAAATATTGATCAACAAGTCCTTCTGAAAGACACTATATATAATATTCACTGGGAATTAAATCCAGTAAATGATAGTCTAACAAAAATAAAAGTGTATGTAAAAGATATAAATCACAGTCTTAAACAACGGCTTCTATTTATCTTTGGAAAATCTCAATTCATTAAAAAGTCTATTTCATTTGTTAGTGATTTTAACAATGCTTTAAGTCAGCATCTTAAAAAATTTAAAGTTAACATTATTGGAAAATCGGAAATACCCGCTTATAAATCCATTATTTATGTTACCTTTAATTCTACCTTACCGCACAAAGCTGAAAAAATGACCCAAAATATTTATCACTTGATGGAATATCTGAGAATAAACCATATCAAGAAAATAGGTAATCCATTTATAAATATAACGCATTGGGATAAACAAAAAAACAGGATAAATGCCGAATTTTGTTTTCCTATTGAAAATTTAAGTCAGTATCCTACTGATTCCTTAGTAAAAATAAAAAGAAATTTGAAAGCGATTCCCGCTTTAAAAGCTGTTTATCATGGTAATTATCGTTACTCAGACCGTGCTTGGTTTGCATTAGATAATTATGCGAAAATTCATAATTTTAAAGTTAAAAACTCCATTTTAGAAATATATTATAATGATCCTCATAATGACGCAGAAGAATTGCATTGGAAAGCGGATGTGTTTATGCCATTAAGAAATTAAAATAAAACAATTTTAAAATGAAAAAAGTAAACTTATTTATTACATTTTTTACTTTATTTGGTTTGTTTTCTTGTCAAAAAGAGAATAAATCAATAAATGTAGATTCACCAGACAAAACCATTTCGGTTAACCTATTTCTTTCAAAAGATGGCCAATTTGGCTATGAAATCAATTATAAAAACTCAAAAGTTATTGATACTTCGTTTTTAGGATTTAATTTTATTGATGCCCCTTCTATAAAAAAGCATTTTAAAATTTTAAAAACAACTAGCTTAACCTCTAATACAACTTGGGAAATGCCTTGGGGGGAACAAGATTCCGTAAAAAATAATTACAATGAATTAAAAGTCAACTTACAAGAAATCGATACACCAAATAGAAAATTAAACATCGTTTTTCGTGTTTTTAATGATGGTATAGGCTTTAGATATGAATTCCCAAAACAAGATGGTTTTAAAGTGGCTAGTATTAAAGAAGAGAATACCGAATTCAATCTTACAGGAAATCATAAAGTTTGGTGGATTCCAGGAGATTGGGATATCTATGAGCACTTATTTAACACTACAAAAGTTTCAGAAATAAATGCTATCAGCAAACGTCATCATCCTAATCTAAACGCTACTTATATCCCATATAATGCTGTAAATACACCTGTAACAATGAAAACTGATAAAGGTGTTTATTTAAGTTTTCACGAAGCAGCTTTAATTGATTATGCTGGGATGACTTTAAAAGTTGATACCACAAATTTTAAATTAAGAAGTGTTTTAGTGGGTTCCGATTTAAAAAAATATAAAGTGAAAAGAACCTTGCCTTTTAATTCACCTTGGCGTACTATTCAAATTGCTGATAAACCTGGTGATTTAATTGCCTCCAAAATGATTTTAAACCTAAACGAACCCAATAAAATTGGAGATGTCTCTTGGTTTAAACCGATGAAATATGTAGGTATTTGGTGGGAAATGCACCTTGGAATATCAACATGGGATTACGAGTCAACCCAAGATATGAACACCTTTACAAAGGTTAAAAAGAAAAAAGGACACCATGGTGCAACAACACAAAATGCAAAACGCTATATTGATTTTGCAGCAAAAAACAATATTCACGGTTTGCTGGTTGAAGGGTGGAATACTGGTTGGGAACATTGGATTGGCTTTGACGACCGCGAAGGTGTTTTCGATTTCATAACGCCTTATCCAGATTACGATTTAAAAGAAGTGGTGCGTTATGGTAAATCAAAAGGTGTAGCACTAATTATGCACAACGAAACTTCAGCAGCACCAAGAACCTACGAAAAACAAATGGACACAGCCTATGCGCTTTATAGGTCTTTAGATATACATACTATAAAATCTGGTTATGTTGGTCCAATAATACCAAAAGGAGAACACCACCATGGCCAATGGATGGTAAATCATTATAATAACGCAGTCATAAAAGCTGCTAAATATCAACTTGCTATTGACACTCATGAACCTATTAAAGCTACAGGGCTAAGAAGAACTTATCCAAATTGGGTTTCTAGAGAAGGTTTACGCGGACAAGAATTTAATGCTTGGTCAGTTGAGGGTGGAAATGGACCAGAACACACCACTATTGTTCCTTTTACACGAATGTTAGCTGGCCCTATAGACTTTACATCAGGCATTTTTAATCTAAAACTCAATCCATACAAACCTAATAATCAAGTTCAAACAACATTGGCAAAACAGTTGGCTTTGTATGTGGTAATTTATAGTCCTATACAAATGGTAGCCGATTTACCACAAAATTATGAAGGTAATCCTGCATTTCAATTTATAAGAGATGTAGGGGTAGATTGGCAGCAAACCAAAATTTTAAATGGCGAAATTGGCGATTTTATTACCATAGTGCGCAAAGAGCGCAAAACAGGCAACTGGTTTTTGGGTAGTATAACCGATAAAAATAAAAGAGATATCAATATAAATTTTGACTTTTTAGAGCCTAAGACAACATATATTGCTACTATTTATGAAGATGGCAAAGATGCCGATTGGAAAAATAACCCAACGTCTATTAATATTCGCAAAATTACTCTTGATAATACTACTAAATTAATATTGCATTTAGCTCCTGGAGGTGGAACTGCAATAAGTATTATTAAAAAATAAAAAATTATAATAAAAACTATTAAAATAGATTTAAACTTATCTAAATTAGTATTAGTAAGTTTGGTAGTTTCTATAAAATAATAATTATATATATATGAAAAAACCAATTTTATCTTTTTGGCAGATATGGAATATGAATATTGGATTTCTTGGAATTCAATTTAGTTTTGGATTGCAACAAACAGCCATAAATCCAATTTTTTCATTTCTAGGAGCTACTAATGATCAACTACCATTATTAAACTTAGCAGGACCAATAACAGGCTTATTAATACAACCACTTATTGGAGCTATATCAGATAAAACATGGTCTCCTAGATGGGGAAGACGAAAACCTTTTTTTTTAATTGGTGCCTTAATAGGAAGTTTGTGTTTGTTTGCATTTCCATTTAGTCCAGGATTATGGTTTGCAGTAGGTTTACTTTGGATTTTGGATGTTGGTAATAATACAGCTATGGAGCCTTACAGAGCTTTTATAGGTGATAAATTGCCAGAAAGCCAGCTTACTTTTGGGTATCAGATGCAAAGTTTATTTGTGGGAGCCGGCATTGTACTGGCAAATTTTTCGATATTTATTTTTCAAGATTGGTTTGGTGGTGACGGTGGCGTAAATAAAACAACAACTTCAATACCAACTTGGTTATATTATTCTTTTTTTATAGGGGCTATTGCTTCAATTACCACCATTCTTTGGTCTGTTTTAAAAACATCGGAAATACCACCTTCCACCAAAGAGTTAGAAGCTATTGAATTAAGTAAAAAAGAACCTTTTTGGGATAGAATTTTAGAACCTATTAAAGAGATATTTGTTGCTATTGGTGGCATGCCAAAATTTATGTGGCGTTTAGCAGCAGTTTATCTTTTTCAATGGTATGCGCTATTTTGTTATTGGCAGTTTATTGCACCAATGTTAAGAGAAAGTCTTAACTTAGATGAAGGAGCGGCATTAGGTCAAGCTGCATTAATGAATGGTTCTTATAATTTTGCAACTATGCTTTTAGCACTAGCCCTTGTTCCTTTGGCAAAAAAATTCAGCAATAAAAAAATATATGTAATAAGTTTGTTTCTTTCTGCTATCGCAATGATTAGTTTGCCTTTTATAAAAAATCATGTCTTAATATTTTTACCGATGCTTTTTTTAGGTATTGGTTGGGCAGCAATGATGGGTATACCATACGCAATGGTGTCTAAAATTGTACCTCACGGTAAAAGAGGTATTTATATGGGGATAGTTAATATGATGATTGTAATACCAATGTTTATTCAAACAATTACTTTTGGATCAATTATTAAGCACTTACTCAGTAATAGTGCTACAAATGCTATTATTTTTGGAGGTGTTTTCTTTGCTATTTCTGCTGTTTTGGCCATGAGATTAAATGTTTCTTCTGATAAATCAAAAAAATCCGAATTAGTCTAATAAATTATAATTTATTTGAAAACCGAAGCTTACATAAATGCTAAACAGTTGCTGTTTTCTGTATGTACAGAAAAAGATTTTTTAGCTAGTAAATCTGATATTTCAAACTACAAACGCATTTGGGCACGCGATGGTGTTATTTGTGGTTTAGCTGCCCTGCTAGACGGCGATAAAAAACTGATAGGAACCTTTAAAAACACCTTAACAACTTTATCCAAAAATCAATATAAATTAGGAAATATCCCCTCTAATATTCAATTTAAACAAGATAAAACTCAAGTTAGTTTTGGGAGACTTTGTGGTAGGGTAAATACAATTTCTTGGTACATTATAGGTGTTTGTAATTATGTGTGGTTTACTGATGATATGAATTTCTTAAAATTACAAATCCCACATATAAAAAAAGGTATTTTACTTTTAGAGGTTTGGGAGTTTAACAATAAACATCTTATCTACACACCTACTTCGGGAAATTGGGCAGATGAATACCCTAAAGGTTATACGTTATATGACAATTGTTTACGACTGTGGACTTTGCAATGTTACCATAAGTTAAAATCTTCAGAAAGACTAAGTTATAAAATTGAAAATATAAGAAAAAGTATAGCGCTTAATTTTACACATACAGCCAAAAAAGATAATTTGTACCATACAAAAGCTTTAAACAATAGTAATAACTGGGGGTTTTACGAAAATTTTAAAGCTCAAACGGGTAAATTCATAGGTGTATTGGCTTGTGCTTGGAGTGCTGCTGCAACCATAATATTAGCCAAAAACTTAGAAGAGAAATCATTATTAATCAGCTAAAATGGAAACAAGAGAAATTGATATTATTTGCGTTGGTGAAATCTTGATTGATTTAATAGGAGATGATGTTGCAGAGAGTTTATTAGCACAAACCTCAATTTTACAAAAAGCTGAAGAAGCTTTTAACAAAGGGTGTCAATTGAGTATCGATTTAAATTATGCGCAAAAAATTTGGGGCGATACAGTGGTTTTGCCGGTGTTAAAAGCCTACTGACAATATCAACCCTTAGTTAAGATTGGTGGCAAAAAAATAAAATATAAAAATAAAGGAAATAAAAATTTAAAAACTAACAATTTAATCCTTCTGAATTATGAATACAAAATCTTCAAAAAGAATAAACATTTATTTTATAACCATAGTCATCACCCTTGGAGGATTGTTATTTGGTTATGATACAGGTGTAATAAATAGTACCCAATTCTATTTTTCTAAATACTTTGAATTGTCAGGAGCTTTAAAAGGATTTATAGTTAGTAGTGCATTATTAGGTGCATTAGTTGGTGCGGCATCAGCAGGATTACTAAGTAGAGCTATTGGGCGAAAAAAATCATTAATTATTTCAGCGGTATTTTTTATAATATCTGCTTGGGGTTCTGGGTTACCAAGTATGTTGCCAGAATCTACTACTTTATTAGTAATTTTTAGAATTATAGGAGGTATTGCTATAGGAATAGCTTCTATGAATGCACCCATGTATATTGCTGAAATTGCTCCTGCCAAAAATAGAGGAAATCTGGTTACATTTTATCAGTTAGCCATTGTTATTGGATTTTTTGTGGTGTTTTTAGTAACCTATTTTATTGGAAATGAACTTACAGAAATTGAAAATATTGATTATGGTTGGCGGCAAATGTTTTGGTCGGAATTAGTACCAGCCTTCTTATTTTTGATTCTTTTATTTTTTGTGCCAAAAAGTCCAAGATGGCTAATGTTAAGAAATAAAGAAGAAGAAGCTAAACAAATTTTAACAAAAATTCACGGAGAAGAAATTGCAACTAAAGAATATACTGAAATTAAAGAATCTATAGAAAGAGACACAAAATCAGCAAAAGTATCAGTATTTACCAAATCGTTACTACCAATTGTAATTATTGGTACCATCTTATCAGTATTACAACAATTTACAGGTATAAATGCAGTATTATATTATGGAGCAGATATTTTTGAACAAGCTTTAGGTTTTGGGAAGGAGGATATTTTGGCGCAACAAATATTATTGGCCTCAGTAAATTTAATATTTACGTTTATTGCTATGTTTGCGGTTGATAAATTAGGAAGAAAACCTTTGCTAATTATTGGTGGGTTTGGAATGCTAATAGGATTTTTAATGATGGGTTTCACTTTGTATTTTAGTAGTTACACCCACTTAAATTCAGCAGGATTACCAACCATGTCATCAACAGAAGGCATAATAAGTTTAATAGGAATACTATTGTTTATTGGGTCGTTTGCAATGTCTATGGGCCCTGTAGTTTGGGTAATATTATCAGAAATATTTCCTAATAGAATAAGATCTGCAGCAATGTCTATTGCGGTAGCTGGACAGTGGTTAGCCAATTACTTTGTTTCACAGACTTTTCCAATGATTGTAGATAGTAATGTTAACAAATTAAAAATTGATGGTGGTTTTTGGAACAATTCTTTACCTTATTTCATTTTCTCAGGATTTATAATATTTATAATTATTTTTGTGTGGAAATTTATCCCTGAAACTAAAGGAAAAACACTAGAAGAAATGGAAACAATCTTTGAAAAATAGATTAATAATTAAATACTTAAGTAGCTACATCCTTACAAGGGATTTATTAAAATACATTTAATCCTATTCAAATTAAATCAAATGAAAACAATAAAAATTATTTTAATTTTCTTATTTGCAATTACAATAATGAGTTGTAATATAAATAGAAAAAAAGAAATTAAAACAAATAAAACAATAGCACAAAGGGTAGATTCAGTTCTTGCTTTAATGACCTTAAAAGAAAAAATTGGTCAGATGAATCAATATAACGGCTTTTGGAATGTTACAGGTCCTGCACCCAAAAACGGCGATGCTGATAAAAAATACAAACAATTGAAAGCTGGACTGGTTGGATCAATGCTTAATGTGTCTGGAGTTAAAAATGTTAAGGCAGTCCAAAAAATTGCAGTAGAAGAAACCCGGTTGGGTATTCCGCTAATTATAGGATTAGATGTTATCCATGGCTTTAAAACATTAAGTCCTATACCACTTGCCGAATCGGCCAGTTGGGATATGAAAGCTATAAAAAATTCTGCTCATACCGCAGCAACCGAAGCTGCGGCAGCTGGTATAAATTGGACATTTGCGCCAATGGTTGATATTACTAGAGACCCAAGGTGGGGCAGGGTAATGGAGAGTGCTGGAGAAGACCCCTATTTAGGTAGTCAAATTGCTATCGCTAGAGTTAAAGGCTTTCAAGGAGACGATTTATCTGCCGTAAATACCATTGCCGCATGTGCTAAACATTTTGCAGGGTATGGCTTTGTTGAGGCGGGTAGAGAATATAATCGTGTTGATTTAAGTTTAAGTCGTTTACAAAATACGGTTTTACCTCCATTTAAAGCTGCCAATGATGCAGGAGTAAAAACGTTTATGAATGCTTTTAACGATTTAAATGGTATTCCTGCTACTGCAAACAAAAACTTGTTAAGAGATATTTTAAAGGGGCAGTGGGATTTTAAAGGCTTCGTTGTTTCAGACTGGGCTTCAATTACACAAATGATTAAACATGGTTATGCCAAAAATAATGAATTAGCAACTCAATATGCTATAAAAGCAGGGGTTGATATGGATATGGAGTCTTCAGATTATGTGAATCACTTAGAAAAATTAGTAAAACAAGATAAAGTTTCTGTTAATCTAATTGACGACGCAGTAAAACGTATTTTAACTATAAAATTTGAGTTGGGTCTTTTTGATAATCCCTACAAATATTGTGATGAAAAACGTGAAAAGACAATAGTTAAAAGTTCTAAAATAAATAAAGCTGTTTTGGATATGGCTAAAAAAAGTATTGTGCTTTTAAAAAATGAAAAAAAATTACTTCCTTTAAAAAAGAAAGGTTTAAAAATTGCGGTTATTGGAGCTTTGGCTAATAATAAAGATAGCCCATTAGGAAGTTGGCGATTAAGTGCCGATGCTAATTCGGCAGTTTCTGTAATTGAGGGATTAAAAAAATATAAGGGTAATAAAATAAATTATGCAAAAGGGGCAAATGTAACCGTTGGTCGTGCCGATTTTATTCATGAACTTAAAATAAATAATACAGATAAAAGTGAATTTAATAAAGCCATACAAACAGCAAAAAATGCCGATATTGTATTAATTGTATTAGGGGAAAACGCTTTTGAAACGGGAGAGGGACGCAGCAGAACATCAATTGGTTTACCAGGCGTGCAACAAGATTTGTTAGAAAAAATTTACAAGGCAAATAAAAATACAGTATTAATATTAATGAACGGTAGGCCCTTAACCATAAATTGGGCAGCTAAAAATATTCCTGCAATTTTAGAAACTTGGCAATTGGGTACTCAAGCCGGAAATGCAATTGCTCAAGTAGTTTATGGTGATTATAATCCGAGTGGTAAATTACCAATAACGTTTCCAAAAAATGTTGGTCAAATACCTATTTATTATAATCATTTGAATACCGGAAGACCTGATAAACCTGATGATAATCAAGTATGGTGGTCGCATTATAGTGATGTTAGTAATGCTCCATTATACCCATTTGGATACGGATTAAGTTATACTACATTTTCTTATTCTAATTTAAGAAAAAGCAATGAATCATTTAATGAAAATGGTAAGATCAACTTTAAAATAGATGTTAAGAACACGGGAACAAGAGAGGGCGAGGAAGTAGTACAATGGTATTTACACGATTTATTTGGCAGTTTGGTACGTCCCGTTAGGGAATTAAAAGGGTTTAACAAAATATCATTAAAACCAAACGAAACAAAAACCATTAGCTTTACAGTTGATAAAAAAACTATCTCCTATTTTACAGCCAATAAAAAGTGGGAGGCTGAGTCAGGTGATTTTAAGTTATTTGTTGGAGGCAACTCAAATGCTAAGTTGAGTACCGATTTTAGTTATAAATAAAACAAGAAGGTCAAACAAACTTTTTAAAATTGGTTAGCCTCGTGCAACCTAATGTGTAATACTGTAAGTTTTCTTATTAGGCCCAATACCCTTTAAAGTTAATTTTTTCCATTGTTTGGGTAAAATAGGATTTTTTTGAATAATACCGTTTTCGCCTATGTTTAAACCACCAAATCCAGCTAATACAATTTGTAACATACCTCCCGCCCCAGTTGCAAAATAAGGATTATTACTAGTAGCTGATTCAGCTAAGGCTCCAAAAGGAGGTCGTTTATTGGGTTCGTAGGTTCGTTTAAATAATTCAAATGCTCTATCTGCATTACCTAAACGTGCATATAAAATGGCTAAAATGGAATGAGCCATAGCTGGACCATCTTTTGCAAAACGAGGTTCATAATATTTTAAATCTTTTTCAATTTGTTTTTTTTCTGTAATAATTTGCAAAGGATAAGCCAGTAAATTCACATCTGCTTGCTTTACAACTTCGCCATTATAAGTGCGATTTTCTCTAGTAATCCCATTTTTAAATTTATGGATAATCAATCCATCTGCAACCGTTTTCCATTCTTTTTGTGGTGTTATACCTAATATTTTGGCAGCTTTTAAAGCATCATTTAAAACGGTTATGGCTGAGCCATTTGTAAAAGCATTATCGTCAATATTTTGAGCAAACTCATTTGCTCCAATAACATTGTTTATGCTAAAAGTACCATCTGTATTTTGTGTACTGCGGCTCACCCAAAAATCTGCAACTTCTTTTAACATTGTGTAACCCGTATGACGTAACCAATCTTTATCTTGAGTAACTTTATAATAATTGTAAAAAGCAATACCTACATCGGCAGTAATATGTTGTTCAAATGTACCTGTTAAAGCCCAAACTGGTGTAGCTTCTTCGCCTGTATCATCAGATTCCCAAGGAAACATAGCACCTTTATAACCAAAATTTCTAGCTTTTTCACGTGCTTTACTTAAACGATCTGAACGGTAATTTAAAACGGATTTTGCAATATCTTGATTGAACATTAAAAGCGGTGGAAACATCCAAATTTCTGTATCCCAAAAAACGTGACCGTTATACCCTTGAGAGGATAAACCCATAGGCGATAAACTCAAATTAGAATCAGCTCTAGAAAAAGCATATAAATGATACAAAGCCAAACGCACATCTAACTGAGATTCTAAATCGCCTTCAATTTCAATATCTCCGTGCCATAATTTTGCCCAAGCTGCTTTGTGTTGGTCGATTAAAACTTGCCAATCGCTACGCTCTGCTAAAATGAGCATACGTTCCGATTCATTATCAGGATACACAAAATCTTGTGTGGTACATTCAGCCCCAAACCAAGCAAATTGATAAGATGTATTTGCTTTTAACGAAGTGTCAAAACTCAAACTTTGATGATTGTTATCTATAATTTTATGAGTCACTATTGGATTAGTTCCTTTAAATAAAAAATTAGCCGATGTTGCAACATCATGACGCCCTAATCTGCTTTTTGCTGTTGTTTGCATAATGGGCATTTTAATTTCTGCATCATGTAAAACAGTATAGGTTTGTTTAACATCTTGATATTCATTTGGGGTTATAAGTAAACCAGAAGCATTAATATTTAAAGGTCTTAATGCCTTTATCTTTACGGTTATCATTGCTGTAAATGCCAATTGTCTTAATGCATAAATGGTATAACTTATATGGGCTTTATTTTTATAATCAAATGAGGTAGTAAAACTAGCTTCTTTCATATTTAAGGTTTGTTGCCAGTTAGTAACTTTTGTTAAATCAAGTTTATCACCATCAATTTCCATATCTAAATTAGCAAAATTGATTCCTTCCAATACTCGACTAACACCACCTGGTTTTGCACGATCAAAGACATTGTTTAAAATAATAGATTTTACCTTAAATAATTCAGCCGAAGGCAATAATCCAATTCTGCCATTAGCTACAGCAATACCAACATAAGGATTATGCTCTTTTGTTGTGATTTCCCAACCTAAATTTGTTTTATCTTGAGCATAAGTATTTAACATAAATAAAGTAAATAAAGAGATGAAAATAGTTTTCATAATTGTTTGTATAATATTAATGAATTCAATAATTCTATTGTTGTAAAAATAATGTTTTTAAGTGGTGGAAAAAAATTGAAACCAGTATAATGTGAGATATTAGAAGCCTACTTTTTAATTAAAATAGTAGTTAAAAGCATTGTGTTTAATATAAATAAAGGAGGGAAATTTATTCGAAACTTTTCGAAAATAATTAATAAAACATAAAAAATAGATATAAATAAAATTTAATAAATACCTTTGTCCATATTTATTTACCTCAAAACCATGTCATTAACTGTTAAACGAAATAAATTTCGTTTTTATCCCGACCCTAAGAGAATTATTACTCGATTCTACAAGCCTAGCGATGATGAAAGAGTTGAAATGATAATTAAAAACATTTTAAATCTTTCTGAAGAAGAAACCTATTTAGTATTAGATCAAATATTAAAAAATTTTTCAAAACGCCATCGTAATATTTCTAAAATTCTAGAAAAAAATTATAATGAAATAAAAGGAGTTATTGAAAACTTAAAGGGTGGCTATAGTCTTATTTCTTTGAAGAAAAAACTACTTATTGGAGCTTACTTCACACAAGAATATTCTATAGAATCAGCTGCTTTTTTTAATCCATCAATTGTATTAGATCCAGATCAATTAAATTTAGAAGAAGGTCAAACAAGAGTGATTATTAGTTTTAGAGCTACTGGAGAAGGACATATTTCATCTATAGTTTTTAGAAGTGCTATAATTGATAAAGACAATAATATTTCGGTTGTTAAACCAGGAAATCTAGTTGATGTGCCTGAAACCATTAAACGTTATGTATATGACAAAAAACAATTTAAAAAGAAATTTGAGGAAATTGAACATGATGGAGATGTACTTAATAAAGTAATTGATGGGCTTAACGATAAGTTTATTTATGGTGAACTTATGGGTCGTACAGTTGAGGTATTAAAAAAAGAAAAATTATCTGAATATGATAAAGCTGAAATAAATAGAATTAAATGGTTTGCAACTTCGCATTATGAAACAACATTTTCTTTAGATACAGCTTTATCCGAACGAGTAATTTTTCCAGTTTCTTATTCAGAAACTAATGGAATTGAAGATGCAAGGTTTGTCCGATTTACTGACGACAATGGCAAAATAACCTATTATGCAACTTATACAGCTTATAATGGTCGTACTATTTTATCCACCTTATTAGAAACAAAAGATTTTTATAATTTTAAAATAGAACCTCTTAATGGTGAATACACTATAAACAAAGGAATGGCACTTTTCCCTAGAAAAATTAATGGGAAATATGCAATGATTTCGCGTTATGATGGTTACGCTAACTATATTATGTTTTCTGATAATTTAAATATTTGGCAAACAGCAAAAAAAATACAAGAGCCCTCTTTTCCTTGGGAATTTACAAAAGTAGGTAATGCAGGTTCCCCTATTGAAACAGAAAAAGGATGGCTATTAATAACGCATAGTGTTGGCCCAATGAGAAGATATAGCTTAGGAGCCATACTTCTTGATTTAGAAGATCCTTCAAAAGTAATTGCGAGATTAGAAGAACCTTTGCTTACGCCAAATGAAGATGAAAGAGACGGTTATGTCCCTAATATCGTGTACTCATGTGGTTCAATTATTTTGAATGGCGAATTAATTATACCTTATGCAATATCAGATTATGCATCCACATTTGCAACTATTTCAATGAATGAGTTGTTTGATGAAATGGTATTTGAATAATTAGTTTCTTTAAATAAAAATTGAGTAATAATAATTAATGTGTTATACTATCGTTTAATGCTCTAAGAATTTTTATATGTGCTATTAAATAAGCTATGGTGCTCTCTGCTCCTTGATTTTTGTTTATTCCATAACTTTCAAGACCATCTGAACATCCTTTAGTATCAAAATTATAAAGTGGTATTCCTAATCTGTTATCTCCTAGAAACCATAAGTAAGAAATGTACATTTTTTTTAAATATATTTTATTTTTTGTTATTTTAAAAGCTTGATAAAAAGCAAGTGTCAATGCTGTTGCATCTATAGGTTGTTGTGCAAAACTAGCAGGTTCTTTTCCTTTTTCGTACCAACCATTATTTCCAACAATTTCAAGATAATCATTTTTAAAATTAACCTTTTCTAAAAAACGTAAGACTTCTTTTGCTAATTTTAATATTTTATAATCTTTCAATATTTTATAAGAATATAAAAGAGCTAAAGGAATAATAGCATTAGCATAAGTTAATTTATCATTAAACCAAATCCAATCTTTATCTTTTCCTTTATTAATGCTTGTAACTATTTTATCTGTTAAATTTTTAAGTAAACTTATCATTTTTTCGTCACTAGGAAAACGCTTTAAATATTGGTATAACCCATTTATTGTTAATGCAATACTTCTAATTTCTTTTAATTTTTTAAAATTAGGGAGTGCTTTAAAAAATATTTCTAATGATAGTTGAAAATACCCAGGATTAGGAGATTGCCGAATTAAATAGCATAAGGCCCAAGTAGTTCTTCCAAAAGAATCTTCAGAGCCTTTTTCATCTAGATATTGATTATTAAAACCTAAGAAATTCCTAAAAGTACCGTCATCATTCTGCATATAATTTATAAATCCTAAATAATTTGGTATTAATTCAAGTGCTTCTTTATCTTTGAGTTGTTCCCAGGCCATTATCGTCATAAGCAAAGCTCGGGAGTTATCATCTATACAATATCCTGTTTTTAAGTTTGGTACATTATAGGTTGCATGTTGAATAATACCTGTATTATAGGTTAGGCATTTAATATGTTTTAAAGAGAAATTAGGCATCACCATTGGATTAAAAACAGGATCTTCATCAACTTTAATTTGTTTTTTACTTTTAATAATATTCAAAATTAATTTAGCATATTGAGCTCCTGTCTTTGGCCAAATAAGAGTTCTTCCATACTTATAAGCTCTTTTTTGTAAAGCAAGTGTATTTTCAGGATTATCCAGTAAATCAATTAATATTTTAGATAAAGCTTTGGAGTCTCCAAAATCATAAAGTAATCCTCTTTCATTTGCTAACAATTCTTTGGCGTGCCAAAATGGTGTTGCAATTACGGCACAACCTGCACCAACGGCATAGGAAAGTGGTCCACTTGTCATTTGCGCTTTGTTTAAGTAAGGTGTAATATAAATATCAGTTACAGAAACATAATCAAATAATTCTTCGTCACTTACAAAATGATTATAAAAATATACATAGGGTTCTAAAGAATGTTTTTGAACAAATTGATGTAGATAATTCCTATATTCTTCCCCTGTTTCTTTTATAACATTAGGATGAGTTTTTCCCAAAATAATATAAATAAAATTTTTATGTTTTTTTACAACCTCAACAAGTGATTTTAGAACAGTTTCAATACCTTTATTTCTATTTAACAATCCAAAAGTTAACAGCGCTTTTTTATCTTTAAAATCATATCTTTTTTTGGTAATATTATTATCGTTAAACTTAAAATCTGGTACTCCATGTTCAATTTTTGCTATTTTTCTTTCAGAAACACCATAAATATTTTTTAAAAATTTAATCCCTAAATTACTCATAACAATAACCTTACTAGCTTTGTTACTTAATTTTTGAACAATTATTTTTTGTATATAAGTAGGCTCTTCTAGTACTGTATGAAAAACAACTATAAAAGGTATTTTTAAGTTATGAATAAGCGATAAAATATAAGTACCACTATCTCCACCAAAAATACCAAATTCATGCTGTATAATACATAATTTAGCATGACTATAATTAATGAATTTTGCCGCATTTATATAGTCTGATAAGTGGTGTTTTCGAATAGTGTGCTTCACAATTTCTGGATATTCAAATCCATCAATATCTTTATCCAAAGCAACAACATAAGGCTTTATTTTTACATCATTACTTAAATTATTAGAAACTAATGCCTTTAATAAATTATTTGAAAAAGTAGCTATGCCACATTCTCTGGGTAAAAATGTTGAAATATTAACAATTTGGATTTCCTTCATTTTTTGTAATTTTATTATAATAAATTATAATAAAGTTATAACATATTTAATGAAAAAATGCAATTTTGGTTACAAACAATATTTAGTGTTTTTGTTATTTGCTAATTTAACTAGTTTTCGAAACTTTTCGTAAATGTTTTAGAAAATAACAATATCTTTATAAAGTCATAGGGATTCGTAGATAGTTACCTATTACGAATTTAGTAATTTTATTTGTTAGTGTCTAGTCAAGCGCAGTCGAGACCTATTTATATTTGATATAGTTATCTACTAACCTCTATAAAATTAAATTAAAATATTTTTTGAATGTTTAAGAGATTAATACAAATGGTATTTATTATTTTCATATTTAGTGCTTGTCACATTGACCAAAAACCTAAAAATGAATTAACGTATTGGTCCTCTAATAACATGCAAGAAATAAATTTTACGCGTTATTTTGTTAATAAATGGAATACTAATCATACTAATAATATTAAATTTCAACCCATACCAGAAGGGCAATCTAGTGAAGAGGTTTTAATGGCGGCTGTGGTTGGTAAAACAACTCCTGATATCTATGCCAATATGTGGCAAGGTTTAGTAGAAATGTATGCCAAATCTGGTGTGTTAGTACGGTTGGATACCATTAATGGTTTTGTAGATTTTATTAAAAATAGATGTGGAGATAATGTGTTAAAAGAAATCACTTCAACAGATGGGCACATCTATCAAATTCCATGGAAAATAAATCCGATAATGTCTGTGTACAATAAGAAAGAAATGACCAAAATTGGGTTTCAAACAGCACCAAGAACATACGATTCATTTTTAAAAGCTGGTAAGAAATTTTCAAAAGACACCAATAACGATGGTTATATTAATCAGTGGATTGGTAATACTTCTATAAAAAACATTTGGTATCAACGCTTGTTCGATTTTTATGCTTTGTATTTAGCAGCCTCAAATGGTGGACATTTAATAGAAAATAACAAACCTGTATTTAACAATAAATATGCCCTAGAAGTATTGACATTCTTACAAAAACTTTATAAAAAACAATACTTTGCTAAAGAAAATAATGCCACAGGAAGTGATAAATTTTTAGCTGGACAATATGCTACAAAATGGACAGGGCCTTGGGATATTAGTTATACCAAAAAATTCAAACCGAAAGGCTTTAAATTTGGATACGCTCCTATTCCTGTACCTGATTCGCATCAAGGACCTGTGTTTACATATGCAGATCCTAAAAATATTGTTATTTTTAACACATGCAAAAAACCACTTAAAGCTTGGGAATTTATAAAAACTTTAATTAGTGAGGAAGGTGATTTAAAATTATTATCATTAACAGAGCAATTACCTAGACGCCAAAACTTGGAGGAATCTACTTTATTTAAAGATTATATTAAAACGCATCCGAAAATTCTTCCTTTTATCAAGCAATCTAATTATGTTTATGGTACTGATAATTGTGAACTTATGATTGAAGTTTTAAGCATTATTTCTGACGAGTATGAAGCCTGCGTGGTATATGATAAAAAGACTCCAAAGGAAGCACTTAACGCAGCGGAAAAAGCAGTTAATATATTGCTAGGCAATTTTAAATCAATAAACTAATGGCAAAACGTAAATTCAAAATTGGGTCTTATTTATTGGTTTCGCCTTATGTATTATTTTTTTTGATATTTGTTGCTTTCCCTGTATTTTTCTCGTTTTATTTAACCTTTCATAAGTGGAATGTTATTTCTCCAATGAAATACAGTGGGCTTTACAATTATGAGAAAATGCTTCACGACCATCTTTTTTATAAATCTTTAGTTAACACGCTTTATTTTTTACTAATTCACATTCCGTCACAACTTATATTTTCATTAGGAATTGCAGTTATACTAAACACCAAAATTAAATTTAGTAGTTTTTTTAGAGCGGCTTTTTTCTTGCCAGTTATTGTATCGGGTGTTGTGGTAACCATTATGTGGCAACAACTTTATGGCTTTAATAGTGGGCTTATTAATAGGCTTTTAACCGATATTGGTTTAGCTAAAATTGGTTGGTTAACTACCGAAAATATGGCTATGCCATCTATTGCAATTATGGCGACTTGGAAAAATGTAGGCCTTTATATTGTATTATTTTTAGTAGGATTGCAAACCATTCCAAAATATTATTACGAAGTAGCCGATTTAGAAGGTGCAACCGATTGGCAAAAATTTAAATACATAACCTTACCTGCTATAAACCCCACTATTTTTATGGTTGTTATTTTTTCTACTATTGGAGGTTTTTCATTATTTATTGAACCTTATGTTATGACCGGTGGCGGACCACTAAACAGTTCACTTTCTTCGGTATTGTACATTTATAAGCAGGCTTTTGACTTTTACCATATGGGATATGCAGCTACTTTAGGTTTTACATTTGCTATACTTATTATGTTGGTAGTTGTTTTACAAAAACGGTTTTTAGAAAAAAAATATTGACTTATGAAAAAAGCCTTAATTTATACTATTCTTATTGTTTTTGCTATTGCTTTTATCTACCCTTTTTTTTGGATGACGGTTGCATCATTATCACCAGAAAATGAAATAGGTAGTTTAACTTTTTTACCTACACATTTTACATTACATAATTATATAAGTATGTTTGGTAAAATTCCTATTGGACGAGCTTTATTTAATAGCATATTGGTTTCTAGTATTATTACTTTTTGTGTGATATTTTTTAGTGCAATGGTAGGTTATGCTTTGGCTAAAACAAGATTTGTTGGACGAGAAATTATTTTTTATATTATTATTTTTACAATGACGCTTCCGTTTCAAATCACCTTAATCCCTAATTATATCACCATGGTAAAATTAGGTTTTGTAGATCATTATACTGCTTTAATTATTCCTTTTGTGATAAATAATTTTGCTATATTATTATTCCGACAAGCTTTTATGTCGATACCACAAGCCTTAATAGATGCGGCGCGTATTGATGGTTGTAACAATATGAGAATCATCTTTCAAGTTTTATTCCCTAGTATTATACCAACCATTGTTACGGTGGGAATTTTAACATTTATGTCAACGTGGAATGAGGTGCTCTGGCCATTAATTGTAATTAGAGATCAACAACTAATGACCATGCCACAATTGGTAACTTTATTCTCAGTTGGAGGTAGAGCTGAAGGGCAATTAGGAGTTAAATTAGCATCAACAGTATTATTAGCTTTACCTATAATTATAGCATATACATTCTTTCAAAAATACTTTATCCAGAGTATGGCAAGTTCTGGAATTAAATAAATAATAAATAAATGATAAAAATAAATAGGTCAAAAACGGTATTAAAAGCAAACCCAAAACGTGTTATTTTATTATATAATAAACTTGGTATGGATACTTATGTAACAAAAAGTAGAGTGCAAAATTTGACAATGCGTGTTCTAAATTTACCAATGCAACAGGTTAAAACTGTGTATAATGAAGTTCTCCTAAATTTTAATCATCGTCATATAAATTTAGAACATACTTTTCTGAATCATTTTAATATTGTAAAAAAGTCAATTCCTAAAAATTATAACATTTCTGAAGATCAAAAATTATTGATTGGAGCTTACTTTACAAAAGAATATGCTATTGAAGCTGCAGCGTTATTCAATCCTTCTATGGTGGCTTTTAATCATAATGAGACACCTGATAAAAAAGGAAAACAAATGGTAATTAGTTTACGCTCTGTGGGTGAAGAACATATTTCATCTATCTCATTTTTTAGTGGTGTTTTAGATGAAAATGGGCAAGTTTCTTTAACAGATGCTAATCCAAAATTTACAGTAAATTCAGAGAAAGACATTGATAAAATCTATAATAAAGAGATTTATAAAAGAAGAACAAAAATTATTGAACATTTTAATCAGTCTATTTTTGATGAATTACCTGAAAAATTCATCAAAAATGATTATGATATTTTAGAGCAGAAAGGAATTTTTAAAAAATATGATATAACAACACAAGAAATTTTATTTGAAATAATAGACACCAATTACGATATAATTTTTGATGAATCTATTCCGCTTTCACAACGGATTATCTTTCCAAATGCAAAAGGAGAATCGAAAGGAATCGAAGATGTTCGATTTGTTTCCTTTACAGATGACAATGGTAGCAAAAAGTATATTGGTACTTACACAGCTTATAATGGACATAAAATAAGTCCGCAGCTAATCATCACCAAAGATTTTAGGCATTTTAAACTTCGAACTATGTATGGTAAATCTGTTAGTGATAAAGGGTTTGCCTTATTCCCAGAAAAAATAAATGGAAAATATGTGATGACTGCAAGACAAGGAGGTGAAAATTTAACCATAATGTTTTCTGATGATTTATTTAATTGGAACAACCATAAAATCATTATGAAACCAAAATTAAATTGGGATTTAGTACAATTAGGTAATTGTGGTTCTCCTATTAAAACTAAAGAAGGGTGGTTACTATTAACCCATGCAGTTGGCGCCATGCGCCGTTACGTTATAAGTGCTATTTTGTTAGATATTCATAACCCTGAAAAAATTATTACCACTTTAAATAAACCACTATTAGTGCCAAATGAATCTGAGCGTGAAGGCTATGTACCCAACGTAGTATACAGCTGTGGGTCATTATTACAAAATGACAATTTGATAATTCCTTACGCCATGTCAGATTCAGCTTCGAGTTTTGTAAATCTTTCTTTAACTGAATTATTAAATGAAATGATTTCTGGTTAATGAAGAATTTTAAGTTACATATCCTACTTTTTTTATTCTTAGCTTCTTCTGCTAGATGCCAAGAAAAGATACAAGTTAAGCCAACTTTAAATTATCAACATCTTGATTATTTATATAAAGAAGTTGTTTTACCAAATGGTGAAAATGGAGGTATTATTCATATTTATAGCAATTATCCTAATTACAATTTTGATATAGAACCTAAAGAAGGTTTTGCTTGTGTTGATGATGCAGCAAGAGCTTTAATATTGTTGTCACAAGATAAAAGTCAAATACAAAAAGCTAAAAGGCTGACTTCTTTTTTATTATATATGCAAAATAAAAATGGTTGGTTTAATAATTTTATTTGGGAAGACTTAAGTATCAATACCAATTACAAAACAAGTGTAGCTAAACCCTCTTGGTGGTCTTGGCGTGCTTTTTGGGCATTAAAGGCTATTTTGCCAGAATTAGAAAAAAGAGACACTACTTTAGCTAAAAACGTAGAAAATAGCATTGATAAATTAGTTTTAAATATAGAAACATATTTAAAAAATTTACCCCTTGGTTTAAAAACGGTTCAGGGTATTGAAGTGCCAACACAACTGCCATTTGAGTCGGCTGCTGATCAGTCCTCAATTTTATTAGTAGCTTTAATATTAAACTATAAAAGGAAACATAATCCTGAAGTTTTAAAACTCATCCAACATTTAGCTGATGGCATTTTACAAATGCAAATTAAAGATGGGATTGCCAAAGGCGCTTTTTTAAGTTGGGAAAATCAATGGCATGCATACGGAAATCTTCAAAGTTTTGCGATGCTTAAAGCAGGAGCATTGTTAAAAGAAACAAAATATACCAAAGCAGCTCTTTTAGAAATCAATCATTTTTATCATTATTTATGGGATAACAAAATGTTTTCTAGTATTGAGTTCAAAAAAAATAATGACAATACTCTAATTGTAAAATCAAATGTATTTTCACAAATTGCTTACGGTATCAGACCCATAATTTATGCAAATGTTGAAGCTTATAAGCAAACAGGGGAAACTAAATATAAAAAGAATGCACTAAAATGGCTAACTTGGTTTAATGATAAAAATATAGCTTCCACAAAAATGTATAATCAAACAAATGGTAGGTGTTTTGATGGTATTTTATCAAAAACAAAAATCAATAAAAACTCAGGAGCAGAATCAACTATTGAAGCATTGTTGAGTATAGTAGCCGTAAATTCAATCACTAAAATCAATTAAAATTGGAAAGAATAATAACGATAGAAAATAAAAAAGTAGCTTTAAATTTATCAAATGTGGTATATCGTATTGACAAAAATCCAATAGTAACTTGCCACGACGTTAATAATGTTTGGAAAGCTCCTCATTTAAAAGTAATAACCGTTCATAATGCGGGAATAACACTTTTTAAAAATGAAGTTTTGATGTTATTCCGCTCACATTTAAGAAACGGAATGTCTGTTTTAGGTATTGCTAGAAGTAAAAACGGATTAACAAATTGGTTGGTTGACGACCAACCAGCCATGTTGCCTTGTGATTTAAACAACAGCTTTGCAGAACATGTAAATAAACTAGAAATTATTGAAAATGAATCGGGTGGCTTGGAAGATGCTCGCATTGCCAAAATTGGTAGTGATTACGTTATTACTTATAGTGCTTATCATAATAAAATTCAGAATCGTGTTCGTGTGTCAATGGCCATTACTCAAGATTTTAAAACCTTTAAAAGATATGGCTCCGTATTAGAAACGGATATGCGTAATGTGGTTATTTTTCCCGAAAAAATAGGTAATAAATATTATGCTTTGTTTAGACCCAATGATTCCACCGATGATCATACTGGTGGAATTTTTAAACAAATTTGTTTGGGGAGCACTTCTGATTATCATCTTAACAATTGGGATGTAAATACTGAACAGCCTATAATGAAACAAGGAGGAATACCAAGTACTTTTGCAGATAAAATTGGCCCTGGTGCTACACCTATAAAAACAAAACATGGATGGTTAAATATTTTTCATGGAGTAAGAGGTACTATGGATGGAAACCCTTATTGCTTGGGAGTGGAATTACACGATTTAGAAGATATTTCTAAAGTAAAAGTTTCAAATATCCCAATATTAATGCCTTCTAAAGCGGATTGTAGGATAGCTGAAACCGATTATGTCCATGTCCCAAATGTAGTTTTTTCATGTGGCGCAATCCGTAAAGAAAATGGAGAAATTTATATTTATTATGCTGGTAACGATACGGTTATGAATGTAGCAATAACACATGAAGATTTGTTGGCAGAATTATGTAACTTATATCCCCAAAACCCTTTAACAGGAATTGCTCAATACAATCTTAAGGATTCTTTAAAAGGAACTTTTTAATTTAAAAATTAAAATAATGGCAGAAGTAAAACTCATCAATATTGAAAAAGAATATGAAGTTGGTGTAAAAGTCGTAAAACATCTTAATTTATCAATTAAAGATAAAGAGTTTGTAGTTTTGGTTGGCCCATCTGGATGTGGGAAATCAACAACTTTACGGATGATAGCTGGATTAGAAGAAATCAGTTCAGGTGAATTGTATATTGATGACAAAGAGGTAAGCCAATTGCATCCTAAACATCGCGAAATCGCAATGGTTTTTCAGAATTATGCCTTGTATCCGCATATGACAGTTTACGATAATATGGCTTTTGGTTTAAAGGTAAAACATGTAAAAAAAGAAGAGATAAAAAAACGTGTTTTCGCAGCTGCAAAGATTTTAGAATTAGAGGATCTGCTAAAAAAACGTCCTGGAGAAATGTCTGGTGGTCAGCGCCAAAGAGTAGCTATTGGTCGCGCTATTGTGCGAAAACCCAAAGTTTTTTTATTTGACGAGCCTTTATCAAATCTTGATGCTAAGTTAAGAGGGCAAATGCGTGCAGAAATTGCCAAACTGCATAAATCGCTTAAAACAACTATTATTTATGTAACACATGACCAAGTAGAAGCAATGACTTTAGGTGATAGAATTGCCGTTTTAAATAAAGGAAAATTAGAACAATATAACACTCCTATGAATTTGTATAATCATCCTACAAACAAATTTGTAGCTGGTTTTATAGGAACACCTCCTATGAATTTTGTTAAAGGAAAATTTGTTAAAGAGGATAATAAATTATTTTTTATTAATGAAAATAACAAATTGAAATTTGAAGTCTATCCATCTCAAGACATAGAAAAACAAGAGGATAAAAAAGTTACTCTGGGTTTTAGAGCAGAAACTGTTGGTATTAAAAAATTTTCTAAAAACATTCCTTTTTCTGGCAAAATTGAAACCTTAGAAATTTTGGGTGCAGATCAATATTTAACAGTTTCAGGACTTGACAAACAGATTGTTAGTAAAGTTTCGGCGGCTAAAATATATCAATTAAATGATGTGATTTCCTTAAATATTAATTTAGAAAAAATTTATTTTTTTGATAAAAAAACTGAAAAATGTATTAATAAAAATATTTTTAAATGAGTTTAAAAAAGATAACTATAAATGATTTAGCTGCGAAATTAAAAATATCCAAAAGCACCATTTCAAAAGCGCTTAAAGGTTACCCTGATGTAAGTGAAAAAACTAGAAAAAAAGTTTTAAAGCTTGCAAAAATACTTAACTATAAGCCAAACAGTATTGCATCAAGTTTAAGAACTCATCAAACAAAAACAATTGGAGTAATTGTTCCTACCGTTGTACATGATTTTTTTTCTAAGGTTATTAATGGCATTATTCAAGAGGCAGAAAATCATAATTATTTCGTTATTATTTTACAATCTGACGAACAGGTTGATTTAGAAGAAAAACACTTGAACTTACTTAAAAACAAACAAGTAGATGGTATTTTGCTTTCTGTTTCAAACGAAACAGGAATTAAAGAACGATTGAACAAAGTTTTAGAAAAAGGAATCCCTGTGGTATTGTTCGATAAAATTATAAAGTCATTTGAATGCTCAAAAGTTATTATTGATGACAAAAAAGCTGCCTATGATGCAGTGAGTTATTTAATTCATAAAGGCTATAAAAGAATTGCCCATTTTGGAGGTGTTTTAACTGCTCAAAATTCAATAGATCGCTTTTTGGGGTATAAACAGGCTTTAATTGACAATAACATACCATATAATTCTGATTTAGTGTATGTAAACCCAAACAATGATGACATAAATGATGGTTATTCAAATGCTAAAAAAATGTTGAAAGATCATGCTAATATTGATGCTGTTTTTGCAATCACTGATCTTATTGCTATTGGGGTTTATAATTATTTTAATGAAATTAACATTAAAATCCCCGAAGATATTGCTGTATTTGGCTTTAGTGATTGGCTTGTATCTTCGGTAGTAACACCTAATTTATCTACAGTTAATCAACCCAGTTTTGAAATGGGTAGAAAGGCTGTAGAAATATTAATTGATGAAATTAAAAAGAAAAATAATAATACTGATTTTTCTTTTCAAAAAGTGGTGTTACCCACCTCTTTAATTATTCGAAAATCTACTTAATTTTTTAAAACTTAATATTACGTTATAGTCTAGCAAATTTTGTACGTTTTACTGCTGATTTTTTAAATACCTTTTTAAATACATTCTCCGTTATTTCTTCCCAATCTTTTTTTGTTATTTCTAACAAATCTGAATGTGGATTAGCAAAT